>TARA_B110000037_G_scaffold218845_1_pt1 | contig 30261 bp, 26 predicted proteins | sample TARA_B110000037 | Tara Oceans TARA_B110000037 (sample SAMEA4397196) | marine metagenome | biome: Polar Biome; feature: [MIX] marine epipelagic wind mixed layer (ENVO:01000061); material: water (ENVO:00002006), including particulate matter (ENVO:01000060) such as... | depth 10-100 m | reverse complement strand
ATAATTTCATTATTTTCTTCCATCGTAAATTCAACACCATAGGTAATTTCGAAATAGTTAAGAATTTTCTCTATCGGTTCATCTCCAAAACTTGCGTTAAACTTTTCATCTGTCAGTTTTAAATTCGTATTCGTGATTTGAACATTGTAATGACGCTCCATTTTCTTCAAAATATTTGAAAACATAATATCCCTAAAAACTAATTCGCCATATATCCAAGCGGTGTAAATACTCGTAATAACTGGTTTTGTAGAAATGCTCTTTTCTTTTTTATTAAAACTTCCTGTAAACCCTGGCTCCAACAAGGTATTGCTCTTAACATCATTTTCTTTACCTGTATAAAGACTAACAGACCCTTCTACCAATACAACATCTGTATTTAAATCTTCTGGGTATGTCGAAACATTGAACGCTGTACCTAATACCTCAATGTTCAAATCGTCAGCATTCACTATAAACGGATTTTCTTTGTTTTCTGAAACATCGAAATAGGCCTCTCCTGACAGAAAAACATGTCTTATTTCTCCTTCTAAAAATTTAACTGGATATTTTAAAGAGGTTCCTGCATTTAAATGTACTTTGGTACCATCTGATAGCAGTAACTCAAATCTTTTACCATAAGGTATATTCAGTGTATTGTATTCTAATTTTTCAAATTCTCCTTTATTATTATATACTAATTGTGCACCATTTTGCTCGCCAACAACATTTCCTTTTTTATCTTTTACTTTGGAAGTTCCATCTTCTGAAATAATTTTAATATTACCATCATCCAATTGTAGGGTAATAAATTCTTCTTGTGGAACAACATCGTTGACTGATTGCACTTTGCTAAAGTCTTGGTAGAAATACCCTACACTAATAAAAACAATTGCTATTGCGGCGTATTTAAGAATGGATCTTACCTTTAATTTTGAATATATCGATTTATCTTTTCGGATTCTTAAAAGTAATTCTTTTTTTATTTTATCGGAATCTAACTCATTCATACTAAAAATGATTGCGTAGTGGGTATTAACATAACTTTTGAATTCTTGTACATTACTCTTGGTTTGAATCCAATCGACCAATACATCTAACTCTTTTGCATTGATTGATTGTGTAATATACTTTACTATGAGATTTTCGATCTCTGGATTAATCATAAAATAATTTTAGTTTAGTATTCGTTAGTTTATAGTAATACAGAGCCAAATTCAAATACCCTTGCTTTTTATCAAATATTTTTTTATATTCGTCTAGATATTTTTTTAATTCAATTTGGAAAGAGCCTATAAAAACTCTAAAATATTATTCGATTCTCTTAAAAAAGGGGATGAATTGGCCTATTCTTATTTGATCGATACTTACGACCGTAAATTATTTGCATACGCACTGAGTTTAACCAATGATCATGATTTAGCCCAGGATATTGTCCAAAACGTATTTATAAAGACCTGGGAGCATCGAAAAAAATTGAACCCCAAGCATTCTATACAAAGTTTTCTATACAAGTCTATTTATAATGATTTCATCAATCAATATTGGAAAGATCAATCTAAAAGAGCACTAGAAATAGAATATGTAACTGCCCTGAATGAAATTGTAGAAGAGACGGATAATTCTACTTTAAAAAAATTAACTTCCATCGTTTTAAAGGAAATTGAAAATTTACCTCCAAAATGCAAGAAAGTCTTCTTACTTAGTAAAAAAGAAGGTCTTACCAATATAGAAATCTCTGACCACCTTAATATTTCTATTAAAAGTGTAGAAGGACATATCAGTAAGGGCTATTCAATTATTAGAAAGAAAATAGATGTTGGATCAAATATTATTCTTTTCATTCTAATGGGTGCATACAACAATAACAACAGCCAATTGAGCATAAAATAAATTATAGTACAAAATACATGGTAATTGCTGTATAGCCGTATTAGTGATATTTATCTTAACTTTTATCTATATCTATATATTAGTGCAGGAATTGTTTAAACTTATTTTTAAGTACATATATTATTGCAAGCATTGCTGTTAAATGCAGAAATTATATAAAATAACCTTTTTAAGTGCAGGTATTATTATACACTTGTAAATATTGCACCCTTAAGTGCAGAAACTCATATGAAATCAAATTTACCTGAAATATTATAGAGTTCATCAATTCCAAGTGAGTCACAAAAAATAATTAGGCTTTTAAAAAAAAATAAGAAAAATTCTACCAAAAGCCTATACATCTAATTTTGAAGACGAAGATGCTATAATTATAAATAGGCGCTTATTTCCTTTATTTTCAATACATTATCCTGGGTCATTAATACGTTATAGAACTGTGATTGAATATACAATCTCACCAGAATCAAACATTTATTTAACCACGTCTCAAAACAGAGTTGTAAAATGGCCTGGCGTAACCCTAAAATTCACAAAAGGATATGGCCCATTAGAAAATGACAATCCACTATATAAAAATATATATGTTACTTCTCAAGAAAGAACATTTCTAGAAAACTTAAGTCCTAGTAGATTAACAGGAGGTGAACTTAAAACATTATCAGTAGAAATAATTGAAGAAAAATTATTGCTATTATTAAACAAAGGTGGAGAAAAAAAATTAAACGAGTTTAGAGATAAAGCCAGAGAGATTTCAGAACTTTTAAGATTAAATAAGGAATTCGACTTACTAAATAAAAAAATAGGAGCTCTATTATCTACTAAACCAACTAAAATATTGACTTCAGCAGCAGCAAAGGCACAATCATATAGGAGAACCTTATGATCCCATTAGATTAAATTTATTTCAAAAATTAAGCGGTGTTTTAAGAAATTCTTGTTTAGACAGCGCGAAGAATGCTGAAGAGTTTAAAACATTTGCCTTTTTTGAAAGTTATTTTTCAAATTATATTGAAGGAACAAAATTTGAAATTGAAGAAGCCATAGATATAGTATATAAAAATCAATTTATTCCTACTCGAATGGGAGATACTCATGATGTAAGAGGTACTTTTGAAATATGTTCAGATAATTTTGAACTGAAACGAACTGTAAGCACACCAGAGGAATTTATTGAATTGTTACAAAATCGTCATGCAGTTATTTTAAGAGGTCGACCAGATAAAGAACCTGGTCTATTTAAAAAAACTGACAAAAAAACAAAATCCGGATGTTTATACAGCAATGATGCAAAGAGCACAGGAATATAGTTTTTGGTTACAACCGGATGATTTTAATAATATGCTCAATCAGTTAAAAAATTCTAATGCATTAGAAGAGTCTCACAATGGTGCACTAAAATGGCAATAAAAACAAAAGACCATTTCACACACATTCCACTACGCTCCTATCGTCGTTTCGTAAAAAGAGTGTTCCAATTAACATTGCAGAGAGCGTTTTTAGAGGAAAAAAATAAGAAAAAGCAGTAATTCAACTTCGCTTTTACCCAAAAAAAGTTACATAGCGCTAACATTATAGAAAAGTTAATCTTTATTTCACTATCCTAACAAATCCACACTCATTCCAGCGCCTTGTGGTACTTGATATACACCGTCTTTGATTACTTAAGCCTATTGTAAATTCCCTTTACAAGAAATCCCGCTGATTTATAGGCTGGTAAATGTGTATCTTTAATCATACTTCCTGCTCCCATTATTACAATTGGAAGCGGATTTTTTGGAAATTTCACCTCTTGATTCAAGTCCATAGAATTAATTTTTAAAATCAACACTTTATCTATTCGTATATCCAACAGCTTTTTGGCCATTCAACAAATATGTTAATTCTTTTACTTTATCGGGATGCATGGCATAGCGGTTACTATTCTCTGACGGGTCTTTAGACAAATTATACAATTGCCCTTCCGTTTCAACCGGAATCCCTTTAATTTTAAGGTTTTTACTAAAACCGCCTGAATCTTTTCCTAAAATTAATTTCCAATTACCCTTTCTAATAGCAAACGTTCCATCTATCGAATGATGAATTATAGATGTTCTAACGGTGGTTTCATTTCCAAACAATATTGGAGAAATATCAAAACTATCTTCCATTTCACCTTTTCCCTTTTCAATACCTAAAATAGATGCTACTGAAGCTATTACGTCTGTCAAACAAATGACTTGATCGCTCACTGTATTTGCCTTTATTCTTTTCGGCCAAGCCGCAATAAATGGCACGCGATGACCACCTTCCCAAATATCTGCCTTCATTCCTTTCCACGGTCTACTGGGGTCATGCCCGTGTTTTTTTACCGAGGCAATTGCTCCCCCCATGTTAGTTCCATCTCTTTGAGGTGATCCATTGTCTGAACTAAATATAATTAAGGTATTTTCAAGTTCTCCCGACTTCTTCAACGCTTCTACAATTTGACCAACAGACCAATCTACTTCGTTTACAAAATCACCATACAATCCTGCTTCACTCTTCCCTTTAAAGTTATTAGTAGGAGCAATCGGAGTATGCGGCGCTGTTAAGGTAAAGTGCAAATAGAAAGGTTGCACTTCTTTGGATTTTTCGGCAATATATTTTACCGCTCTTTTGGTAATTGTTGGCATCACCTCTTCCAATTTCCATCCTTCAGCCATTGGCCCTGGTCCACCATACATATCGTTGGGTTTGATTAAATCTGGTGCTTTAACTAATCTATCATTTTCGAAAAAAGTATAGGGTGCAAAATTTGGCACATCGTCTCCAAAATAATAATCGAACCCCGCTTCTAAAGGACCTCCTCCAATCGTTTTTGAAAAATCGATCTTTTCGTACAATTTATGTCTTCCTTTGAGACCATAATCTCCAATAGGAATGGTATCATTCATAAACCCTTCTCCTCGATTCGATGGCCATCGCCAACCTAAATGCCATTTACCAATACAGGCCGTATTGTAGTTTTCCGCTTTCATCATCTTTGGGAATGTCAATCTATCTTTCGCTATCAATGGTTTATCCCACATCCATAACACACTCTTTTTTAACTCGGTTCGCCAAGCATACCGACCTGTTAACAAACCATAACGTGTTGGTGTGCACACACTACTTGGTGTATGCGCATCTGTAAATCGCATCCCCTCTTTTGCCAAACCATCAATATGTGGTGTTGGTATTTTAGATTCTGAATTGTACACTTGTGGATCTCCATACCCCAAATCATCTGCTAAAATGATGACCACATTTGGACGTGGATTCTTTTCTTGTTCTTCTTTACAACTCAAAAGTAATATGACTCCGAGTACTACCATTAGTTTGAAAATTGATTTGTATTTCATAATTAACATCTCATTTTTAAATTCAATAAGTCTTAATAAAAGATTGCATATATAATTAACATCACCAAAACCAAACTTAAATTATTCACTTTTTTTGGAGGCGGATTCACTTTTTAATAAAAGGTTTCGGAATTACCTAGTATCCTCCTATCAGCGTAGGAAATTCCAATTTAAATGATACTCTGTAATATCAAGAATAAAAGTATGAGTTTGCCTTGCTTATCTCCTTCAATTTTCAGCATGCTCCCGGACACAGATACACAAACTATTTATATGCTGTTTAGCAACACCTAGACGTAAGAAGGTGGAGGGCTCACTGAGGTCCAACCTCCATCTACCACAATAGTTTGACCTGTTATCTGACTAGAACTCTCTGACAATAAAAACAACACTGCATGTGCGATATCTTGGGTTGTAGACACGACACCTGTTGGAGTCAATCGTTCCCATTCCCTTTTATAATTTGGATCTGAATCTACAGTTCTTTCCGTCAAGGTAGCACCAGGTGCCACGGCATTTACTGTAATTTTATGTGGTGCTAATTCAATACTTAAATTTTTCGCAAGCATTTCCAAGGCGGCTTTTGTCATACCGTAAGCAGCAAGATTTGGATGTGCTTGATGACCAGTAACCGAGGACATAAGTAATATGCGTCCGCTTGTTTCTTGTTTTACCATCTGCTTCGCGCTCGCATTTGCTAAAAAGAACGACCCTTCAATATTTACCTCCATTAAACGTCGCAAACTTTCTAATTCATATTCAAGAAAACTTCCAAAAGTTGTAATTCCAGAATTTGCAACCGCCAAGTCCAACTTGCCAAACTTTTCTACTGCCATGTTTACAATTGAATTGATAACGGCTACATTGCTCGAATCTCCCGCACAAGAAACACAAACTCCTCCCAAATTTTGAATGGTAATTGCTCCCTTTTCTGCTAATTCTTTGTCCAAATCATTAAGTACTACTTTTGCCCCTGAAAGTGATAATTGTTTGGCTATCTCAAAGCCTATACCGATTCCTGCGCCTGTAACTACGGCTACTTTATTTTTAAAATTAAATGTAATCATACAATACTTTTAATGTGAATCTCTACTTACTTCGCTTCCACTACCTCCTTTTAAAAAATCAAGATCCACTCCCTCATGTGCCTGTTCTACATGATCTATATACATTTTCACATAACCACGATTTACGCCTAAATCTGGCGCTTCCCAATCTTTCCGACGTAACGTTAGTTCCTCATCAGAGACGTGTAAGGTTAATTTTCTATTCGGCACATCCAATTCTATCAGATCACCTGTTTTCACCAATCCAAAAGCTCCTCCAACTGCAGATTCTGGAGACACATGAAGAATCACTGTACCAAAGGCAGTCCCACTCATTCTTCCGTCAGAAATTCGTACCATATCCGTAACTCCTTGATCTAACATTTTCTTTGGCAAGCCAATATTACCTACTTCGGGCATCCCTGGATACCCTTTTGGCCCTGCATTTTTTAAGATCAATACAGATGTTTTATCAACTTCTAAATCTGGTGAATCAATTGTGGCTTTATACTCTTCTACCGTTTCAAATACATATGCTTTCCCTTTGTGTTGCATCAATGCTGGAGTTGCTGCTGATGGCTTTATAATGCCTCCATTCGGACATAAATTCCCTTTTACTACCGCAATACCAGAATCATCTTTAAAAGGACTTTCTACTGATTCAATGATATTTCTATCATAACAAGTGGCATCTTCAGCATTTTCTAATAATGACTTCCCGTTTGCTGTAACTACGCCTTTATGTAACTGTTTTTTTAATTCTTTTATAATGGCCGGTAATCCTCCAGCATAATATAAATCTTCCATAAAGTGATCTCCCGATGGTTGCAGATTTGCTAACAACGGGATTTCTTCTGAAAACTTATCGAAATCCTCCAAATTTAATTCTACTCCAATTCTGCCAGCAATTGCTAATAAGTGGACTACAAAATTCGTAGAGCCACCAACAGCCGCATTTACCATAATTGAATTTTCAAAAGCCTTTCTCGTTAAAATTTTTGAAAGTTTCAAATCTTCTTTTACCATATCAACAATGCGACGACCCGTAAGATGTGCCAATACTTTTCTCCGAGAATCGGAAGCAGGTATTGCGGCATTATGAGGTAAGGTTACCCCCAAAGATTCTACCATACATGCCATGGTTGAAGCCGTACCCATCACGGCACAATGTCCATCACTTCTACACATACCGGCCTCAATCTCTACAAATTCTTCTTGACTCAATTCTCCTTTACGATTCGCGTCACTAAACTTCCAAATATCAGTTGTCCCAATACTTTTCCCTTTGTGTTTTCCGGCCAACATAGGACCACCACTTAAAAACACCGTAGGTAAATCCACACTACAGGCACCCATTAATATTGAGGGCGTAGTTTTATCGCAACCACCTAATAACACGATGCCATCCAAGGGATTCCCACGAATACTTTCTTCAGCATCCATACTCGCCAAATTTCTATATAACATCGTAGTTGGTTTCATCAAAGTTTCTCCCAATGACATTACAGGAAATTCGAGTGGAAATCCACCTGCTTCCCAAACCCCTTTTTTAACGAACTCAGCCAATTCTCTTAAATGCCCATTGCATGGTGTTAATTCAGACCACGTATTACAAATTCCTATAACAGGTTTTCCTTCAAATTCATCTGATGGAATTCCTTGATTTTTCATCCAAGCGCGGTATATGAATCCGTCTTTACCTTCTTTACCAAACCATTGTTGACTTCTAAGTTTTGCCATTTTATCCTTTGTATTTTGTTTCGAATCGCCCTATGATATCCGTTTCTATTTTAAATATGCTACCTGCGAGCGGATATTTTTTTTCCTGCTCTGAAGATAATGCAATTTTTGAAGTAGTTATGAATAATGTCTTCATATCTGAACCCCCAAAACAGCAACTCGTAGGATGCAATACTGGAAGCCAAATTTCGTCAATTCTATTTCCGATGGAATCAAAACGAACTAACTTACTTCCTCCCCAAATAGCAACCCAAAATCCACCCTCAGAATCTATTGTCATTCCATCTGGGAATTCGTCTTCTCCAAATTTAATATGAATCCTTTTATTAGAAATATTTCCACTTTCAATCTCATAATCATACGCAAAAATGGCATGTTTGAAGGTATCAATAACAAAATAAATATTCATCTCATCATTCCAACCCATTCCATTCGGAATGAAAAAATGATCGTCAAGTTCTCTAATTTGATGGTCTTGATTTATTTGAAATAATTTACCAATTTCCTTTTCACCATTCCACTCCATCGTACCTGCAATAAATCGACCATAAGGATCAACAGCTCCGTCATTAAACCGAACTTCTTTAGTATATTCCTCTGGTGAAGGCCGGATTAGTTCAAAATTCGAATTTACCTCATCAAAAAACCCAAAACCATCTCTAACAGCCATGATTAATCCCCCTTTTTCTCGCAAAGCCAACACGCCCAATGGTTGCCCAATGGTATATTTTTCAACAACCAAAGAAGTACTATCAGCCTTGTAATAATCACCCCTTAATATATCTACCCAATATAATTTTTGAGTTACTTCATCCCAAAGTGGCCCCTCTCCATGCTCTGAAAATTCATTGAAAATAGGCGTTACTTGATACTTTTTAGTCATGATTGCTTAAACTAATGAAATCTGAGACAATAAAACTATCTTATTATTCTTGTTTTAACATCTTATTTATTCAAAAAAAATTGAAACGAATTACATATTGACTATTTTAAAAACAAAAAGAGAACACAAGTTCTCTTTTTAATAGTATAAAATTACAGTAATAACTATATGAAACTAAAAGAAATCAACTTAACGTTCCAGTCCTTTTGCTTTTAAAAAATTATCTAAATTTTCATCGTTTAATTCCTTACTATCTCCGTATTTTTTTCTTATTTCAACCAAACGCTTATGCATATCCTCTTTTATTTTAGAATATAATGGATCAGTATATACATTGGTCATTTCACTCGGATCACTTTCCAAATCATATAATTCCCAAACATCTACATCATAATAAAAATGAATTAACTTATAACGATCTGTTCGCACTCCGTAATGTCTTTTTACATGATGTTCTCCAGGAAATTCATAATAGGTATAATAGATAGCATCGCGCCACTCACTTCCCTTAGCCTTAGCATTAACCAAGCCTCTAAATGATTCTCCTTGAATATCATCAGCAATCGATACTCCTGCATAATCTAAAAAGGTTGGTGCAAAATCTAAATTTTGAACCATTTCATTTACAACAGTACCAGCTTTAATCTCCTTTGGATATTTCATTAACAAAGGAGTTCTAAATGACTCTTCGTACATAAAACGTTTGTCGAACCATCCGTGTTCTCCTAAATAAAACCCTTGGTCAGAAGTATAAACAACAATCGTATTTTCTGTCAATCCATTTTCCTCTAAATAATCTAAAACTTCTCCCACACCATCATCAACAGATTGAATTGTTCTTAGGTAATCTTCCATATAGCGCTGAAATTTCCATAAGGCTAGTTCTTTTCCTTTTAAGCCTTTTGCTTTAAAGTCTGAAATAATTGGATCATAATAAGCATCCCATGCCGCTTTTTGCTTGTCATCCATTCTATTGTATTGACCTTGAAAAGCATTTCTATATTTTGTTTTCAATTCACCTTCCTTATCTAGCATTTTTAAATCGTACACCACGTCCATGTGCTTATCGATCCCCATTTCGTGCTGAGCAGCAACTGGGCGTCCTTTATAGTCATCAAAAAAGTTTTTAGGTGGCGTAAATTCTATATCATCGAATAATGTAAAATACTTTTCCTCAGGCATCCATGTTCTATGCGGTGCCTTTTGATGGTATAATAATAAAAACGGCTTGTCTTTTTCTCTCTTGTTATCCAACCAGTCCAAAGCCAAATCGGTTGTCACTGTTGTAACATATCCATCGTATTTTATCTTTTTACCATTTTCAATGAAATTTGGATTGTAATAACTCCCTTGACCAGGAAGTACATTGGAGTAATCAAATCCTTGAGGTAATCCATTCAAATGAATTTTGCCAATCATAGCCGTTTGGTAACCGGATCTTTGCAATGCTTTCGCAAAATTTTCTTGATCCCAGTTAAAAGGTAATATATTATCCACCTTTCCATTCATATGACTGTGCTTTCCGGTAAGCATTACGGCTCTACTTGGAGCACAAATGGAATTGGTAACGAAACCTTTATTAAAAATAGCTCCTTCGCTGGCGATTCGATCAATATTTGGAGTATCGTTAAGTCCATGGCCATAAGCACTAATAGCCTTATATGCATGATCATCACTCATAATAAAAACAATATTTGGTTGCTCAGCAGCCTGTTCATGAACCGTTTTGGGAGTTTGAGTACTACAACTTGTAACAAATAATACTACGATACAAAAAATGCACAGATTGACAATATTAAATTTTCTTGTTCTTTTTTTTAAAATTTGATTATTCTTCATATTACTCTATTTATTCTTTCTAATTCTTAGTTTTTCAAAGGTATTAAGTTTGAATTATTTTTTAAATTTTAGGTGTATATTATTCTTTAAAAGTCAACTGACTTAATCGAATCCTTCTTTCATCCACCATTTCTCCATCTATATTTATTATTTGATAAATAATTTCTGGATCCGATTTTTCAGTATTGAATTTCAAATAACCAAACGAACAATCTTCATTATAGCCCATTAAAAACTCAGATCCTTTAGCCTTTTCCATCAAAGAATGCACATGTACATTGGTCAATCGAGAACTCATAGCCTCATATAATTGATAACCATTGGGCCGCTCTATTTTTCTAAAATCCGAACGATGTCTATCCGCTGCCAAAAGCACTATACCTTCAATAGTATTATCTCCAATAAAAGAAAATATTTCTTCTCGTTGATCTGAGTACCCATCCCAAGTATCTTTGGATTTTGGCTTTACTCCCGGAGACCAAGGCACTGAAGATGCTAATATTTTAAATTTCCCTTTAGAAGATTTAAGTGTTTTAAACAACCACTCTTTTTGAACATTTCCCAGCATATTACCATTATCAAGGTCTCTATAATAGCGGGTATCTAGCATGATAAAATGAACATCTCCAATATAATAATCATACCAACAACCTGGTTGTTTTTCTCCACCTCCATATCCCGGATTATTCCAATTCTGCTTAAAAATATTCCAAACTTCTCTCTTCCACATCGGGGTTTCAATTTCAGGTCCTGGGATGATATCATTATCTCCAAAATCGTGATCGTCATAAATGGAATAGATACTATTCGATCCTACATACTCTCTAAATTCAGGACGCGATTGTCTACGGTAATAGCAATAATAATCAGTTAATGAATGCTCAGGATCATCTATATAAACATTATCTCCCAATAATAATGTTGCGAGCGGATTAAAACTATTCATCGTATTCCACATATATTCATTTTTCTCGGTATAACCTGAACCTCCTCCAAAGGCTAACTCAAATACTGCAGGTTTCAATTGACTTGGAAAGGTTTTAAATTGAAAATTTTTACTAAGTTTTTTACCATTGACAAGGACATCATACCTATAAGCGGCATTAGAATTTAGACCACTTACCTCTACAATCGTTGTATAGTCAGTATCTCTTTTTGTTTTAAAAACATTGGAAACAATTCTTTTGTTTGTGGTCTCTTCTATCAATTCAACTGTTACTTTTGATTCTTTAGAAGTACGAACCCAAAAGTTAGCCGAAGTAGCTGTTACAGACCCCAACAATGGGCCATGAATTAAAGCCGATTCATTTGCCTTCATCCATTTTCTAAATTTTTTATACTTGTAAAGATTCGTAAAAACACCTCCATGACTCATAAAAAACCGTTCTGGTCTTATCCCAGTATCTAATGCTTTCATAGCCGCGTGATACGCTTTATCGACTTCGTTTTTTTGACTATGAACCATCGCCGTTATAAACCATTTTTCAGATACGTTTAATGGGCTATTTGAAGTTTTCGCTTCCTTTTCTAACGCTTCTAATGTTTTATCAAAGTCACCCTTTGCCAAAAACTTAACTGCATTCCTCCCTGCGTCATGTTGAGCATTTACCACGTTAATTGTAAATACTAATAAAATAAGTAAATATCTATATAAATTCATAAAACTATTTTGTTGATTTTTTATTAAAGAAACAAAAATACTTTAATAATCCGCTCCCGTCAAACTATGAAGCACCGACTGCTGCCAATCATTAAGTTGTTTTTGTAATTTTTTGCTAACCTTAGGATGAGTTGAAACCAAATTATTTTCCTCTGCTGGATCATTCGTGATATCAAATAACTCAATCTTTGAAGCATCGTTAGGCTCAGCACCAATAACTAATTTGTATTGATCATCCATTATCGTCCTTTCACCACCCGTATGGCCTTCGCTCGCCACAGGATATTTTAGATTTCGGAATGTTCGGGTATACTTCCCATTCATTATCTTAACAAGTGGTACTGTACCTTCCTGAAGTGGAGGGTCTATGTAGGGTTCGGATTCTTCATTAAAGACCTTGCTGCTATCGAATTTCCAAAAGAATATCGGCTTGCTACGAGTTTTTTTACTGCCCTGGATCACAGGTACCAGGCTTATTCCATCCAATGGGCGGTTAGGCAGTGGTTGGCCCACTAGTTCGCACAAGGTTGGTAAGATATCGCTTGTAACTGAATTATGTGTTGTAACTCTTGCAGCTTTAATTTGTGAAGGCCATTCGATCACTGCAGGCACCCTGATTCCTCCTTCATAGACAGACCCTTTTTGAGACCTTAATGTCATTCCTGTTCTAGCAGCACTGGATGGCGTGCCGTTATCACCGCAATACCAGAGGATCGTATTATCGCTTAACCCTTCTTTTTTCAAGTAGTCTCTCATGACTCCAATTGACCTATCCATGGCGGTGACTTCGGCGTATCTTTCTTGCAATACGTCCCTCAACGGACGCTCCACACGTTCACCTGTTTCGTTAGAAGTAAGTTTGACTGTTTGATTGGCATATTCTTCAGGAAGATCAGCATACGAAGCGAGATCTTCAGGCAGACCACTATAAGGCTCATGTGGCGAACCATACCAGACAACTATAAAAAATGGCTTTTCACTTTTATTTGATTTTTTAATAAACTTGATAGCCTCATCGACAACGATTTGTGACCCTTCTCCCATAAACTTCTCAGGAGGTCCTCCATTCCTGGAGAGTATGGGATCCATTTCAAAGAAATTGTCATGAGACAACCATTCATTGAAACCCATAGCCCCTGGACTTGTAGGCGAACCCTTCTTGACCGGACCCAAGTGCCATTTACCGTAATGAGCGGATATATAACCTGCTTTAGCCATAATGTGAGCAATACTAATTTCTTCTGGACGAATGGACCAGTTAGGCGAAAATGTACCGTAACGATTGGGATGTCGACCCGTCATAAAACTACCCCGCGTGGGAGAGCAGCTTGGGTGACCTGAGTAAAATCGATCCAGTCGCAATCCTTGTGCCGCCATTTCATCCAATACTGGTGTTTTAACATGTGGGTGTCCATTATAGCCCACCTCATCCCAACCATGATCGTCACCCATGAAGAGTACAATGTTGGGTAGTTTTTCTACTTTCGATTCTTCTTCTTTTTTCTTTTTTTCTAAACAAGATGAAAGCAAAAAAGGGACTAATAATGCGATGATAATTGTATGCTTGATTTTCATATTCCAATTGGTTTTAATTGCATTGATATTAAATTAATTACATAATTCGCGCTATAAGTGTCGTGAAAGTTGATTTTTTCAAAATCTACATTTGCTAAAATCTTAACTGTATTTCGACCAGTATCATGTTGAGCTGTTGCATTTATATTTATGGCAATAAAGTAGGCGCAAGCAATCCAACTAATTTTCTTCATTCTTATTATTTTTTATTGCTTAATTCTTTTTTATTTTGACTTCCAATAAGTTTCAATTTCCTCTAAACTTTTCCCTTTAGTTTCAGGAATAACTTTATAAAAAAAGATAGTTGCTATTAGACACATGAAGGCAAAAGTGAAAAATCCAGCACCCACACCAATCTTGTCAACATACCAAGGAAATAGAAAGGCAGTCATGAAATTAATTCCCCAGTTAGCGAAGGTAGCGATAGACATGGCTCTCCCTCTTATTCGGGTAGGAAAAATTTCTCCGATTAACACCCAAATAACGGCATTAATAGAGATTGCCAATGCTGCCATATAAACACACAGCATGACAACAATCCAAATACCTGATTGCCCCAAACTAAACATAGTGGCTATAATCATCAAAGAAATAAAGACTGCTGCCATTCCCCATATCAATAATGGACGTCGTCCCCAACTATCTATTTTCCACAAAGCAATAATGGTGAATATAAGATTGATGATTCCTATAGCCACCTGAAACTGTAGTGCACTGTCCAATTGGAACCCTGCGTCTTCAAGAATAGTTGGTCCATAATACACGATGATATTTACACCGGTAAACTGTCCAAAGACTGAGAGTCCAACACCTACAATTAAAGCTAAGCGCAAACCTGGCTTAAAAAGTTCGCTAATTTTCCCTTTAACATGGGTTACCATTTCCTTTATTTCCACTAATTCTTCCTTGGCCACGTTTGCACCGCTAATCTTAGACAATATAATATAACCTTTATCTGATTGTCCGTTTTTTATCAACCAACGAGGGCTTTCTGGAATTAGAAATAGTAATACTATAAATAGTGCAGAAGGGATCATTTCTGAGCCGAACATCCCTCGCCATACTTCTGAAACCATGGCCTTATGGAAAATTCCCGTTCCTCCGAAAGCATTTAGATTATCTTGAGCAAAGCCCAATAAAAACCAATTCGAAAAATACGCTAACAATATGCCAATAACAATGGAGAGTTGATACAACGCTACAAGTCTGCCCCGAATCTTCGGTGGGGCTATTTCTGAAATATACAATGGTGCCAATACTGAAGCCATCCCTACGCCAAATCCTCCAACAAGCCTTGCAACAATTAAGAACATAAAATTCGGAGGCATTGCAGACCCCAACGCTGATATAAAGAAAAATAATGCCGCTACAAAAAGCACTGGTTTTCTACCATATGTATCGCTTAACACTCCTGCCATGGCAGCACCTGATATGGCTCCTACCAAGGCGGAACTAGCGAACCAACCAACTTCTAACTTATCCAATGTGAAAAATGTTTCTACAAACCCAAAGGTTCCAGAGATGACTGCCGTGTCGAATCCAAAAAGCACACCTCCCAATGAGGCTACAAAACAGATTAAAGTTAAATATTTTTTATTCTTATTATTTGTACTTTCTGCGGTTGTATACATATTTTTCTTTTTTATCCGTTTCTATTGTTTTTTCTTCCAAAACAACAAAGCCAAAATACATAAAGTAGGGTTCACTTTAAATTTTTGTAGTTATCCCATTTGTTTCCAAATATACATTTAAAGATTATTGTTTTGGAAACCAACCTTTAAGGAATTTTTCCAATGTACCATCATAGGTTGCTTCAGCTCAAAAACTGTTTCCCACGTTGATCTCCCCGTGAATAATTAATAATTAATTTACCATCGTATTCACAAAAATCTATATCAGAATTATTCCTGTTTTCTGCATCCTTAATTGACTCTATCAATTCCTTCATCATACGTTCTACAAATGAGTTTTATTATACCTTTTGAGTTTTCATTACAAACCAACGTAAGTTCAATTTCATTAAACTTATTTAAAACAGAATTTCGTTCTACATATACCGGAATCCATTTTTCTTTTTTAGAACTTTTCTTGCTATTGGTAATCTCAAATCTTTTTAGATCTATTTCTTTATCAATAACAAATCCTTTTAGATTGATATCCAAAATTATTTTTTTTGAACTTGTAAGTTCCAAATTTAAACTACCGTCTTCATTTAAAATTTCAACAATTAGATTTTCGGAGAGACTTTTAAGTCGTAATCCTTTCGTTTGACCGAAAAAATTAAGTCCGCAAAAAAAGACTACTAACAATGCGAATTTACTCATGTATTTTCTGTTTTTATTTAAATTCACAATTCTTATTCGAGCATAATACGCTCAATATGATTTGAATGATTTTCCTAAATGCACTAATTTATAAAATCCTATTATAATTCCCTCTGAATTTGTCTGCTTTTTATTAAATTTGAAGGCCTTCTTTTGAATCTCTATCTAAGCTAAAGATTAGTTCCTCGAAACTAATAATAAAAATAAAAAAGTCATGAACAAAAAACAATCAACTTACATCCTGTTTCTCATGTTGTTCCTGTTTCTTATAGCATGTGAGGACAATTCAAAAACGGTCATTTTTTCTGCAATTGGAGATGTTCCCTATACGTTGGATGATGCATCAGCACTTGAAACCAATATTATTAAACACAACAAAAAAGACAGCACTTCTTTTGTTATTCATTTGGGTGACATCAAATCTGGAAGTACCCCTTGTGAAGAAGCTATTTATATCAATGTTTCTAATATCTTGAAAAAATTTAGTGCACCCGTTTATATTATTCCGGGAGACAATGAGTATAATGATTGTAAACATCCAAAAGAGGCCTTTGCATTCTGGAACCGCTATTTTTTCCATTTCCATGAAAATTGGTCTGAGAACGCCAATATTCAATATCAACCAGCACAAAAGGAAAATTTTGCTTGGAGAGAAGGACATATATTATTTGTGGGACTTAACTTGCTGGGAGGTCGAATTCATGATTCAAACGAGTGGCAAGAACGCCTGAATGCCAATGCAAAATGGATTGAACAATCACTTAAAAACAATGATAAATCAATTGAAGCAATGGTGATTTTTGGACATGCCAATTTGCAACTCAAGCCTGAAAAATATAAAATTTTTACAAAGAAATTCAGAGCTATTGCCGCTTTATTTGACAAACCTATTCTATATTTACACGGTGATGGGCATGTTTGGATTAAAGACAGACCTTGGAAAGAACAAAATATTTTAAGAGTACAAGTTGATGCTGGAGCTGAAATTTTACAAGTAACAGTAAACCCTGATTTACCTGATCCATTTCGCTTTACTCGAAGTAAAAAATAGTATTAAACCTATTCTTCGAATTCGAACAACTCATAGGCTGACCAATCACTACAATACTAATTAGAATTTTTAATTTCATTTTTGATGTAATTTATTGATTCGTTGGCCGAATTCACATAGAATGTCCGCCACCTTTCGCTAAGCTTATTTCTAACAAAGTCTCTTTATTTCATTTAATCACTGGCTTTAAAATAGAAGCCTCTTTATTGATTAGGAAATGTGAGTCTTTACCATCCTAGTAAAACCTAGCGATGTATGCTGTATTTTCATTCAAAAAATCAAAGTTTAGTTCTATTTCTCTTGTATCCCTCTACGTTAATGATCCATGAACCATTCTTTTCCTGAAGTACGAGTAACTGAAATATATTATCCTAATTTTACGGCTTAAAATTTTAAAACTGTCAAAATGCACAAGCATCTGACGGATACAATCAAATAAGTACTCTTTTTTAAGGTACTCTTTTCCCGTATCATGCATCAAAAAAATCCCTCCATAAACGGTAGTTAATTTTATTTCCGATTTACTTTTATACCCCAACCTAATATATTTAATCTACCTCTTAAAAACATGCCTATATTTAACCCAACAAGCACTTCTTGTGAGCAAAAATAGTATTATAAATAGCGTAAACATAAGAAGATTAAATTTTTAATATATCGTACTTTTGTGATTCAATACAATTATAAAGAATTAATGAAACTTAACAATAAGGTTTTAAAAATACATTCAAAAGACAATGTTCTTGTTGCATTATCTGATTTAAAAGAAGGGGAAGAAGTTTCTTATCAAGAAAAAAACTACATACTTAAGGAAGATATTGATGCAAAACATAAATTTTTAACAGAACCTGTTGAAACTGGAGCTTTGGTTTACATGTATGGCGTTATTGTTGGAAAAGCAACATGTGCCATAGATTCTGGAGAAAAAATTACTACTAAAAATTTGATCCATGAAACGGAGCAGTATGGCGTAGATTCAAAAAGTAAAAACGAGCAATGGATTGCTCCTGATTTAGTCAACTTTACATATAAAACCTTTAACGGATATCACAGATCCAATGGCACTGTAGGAACTGAAAATAATTGGTTGGTTATACCCCTGGTTTTTTGCCAGAACAGAAATGTAAAAGTATTGAATCAAGCGTTGGTAGAAAAGTTGGGTTTTGGAAGAAAAAAACACATTGGACTGAATGTTGATAAATTAATTGATGCTTACACCAATGGAGCTTCAGAAGAAGCTATTTTAAATGAAGATATCATTGAGTCTTCAACTGCTCAGACAAAGAACCCGCTATTCCCAAATATAGATGGAATTAAATTTCTAACACATGATGGAGGTTGTGGAGGTGCAACTTCTGACGCTATTACCTTATGCAATTTATTGGCAGGATATATCAATAATCCGAATGTTGCAGGTGCTACTGTTTTAAGTTTAGGTTGTCAACATGCCCAAGTAAGCATTTTGCAAGACGCCCTAGACAAGATCTCTAACGATATTAAGAAGCCTATATACATATTGGAACAGCAAAAAATAGCAACAGAAAAAGAATTAATTGCAGAAGCCGTAAAAAAGACCTTTGTAGGTTTAATTCAAGCAAATAAAGCCGAAAGAAAACCTGCAGGATTAGATAAATTGGTTATAGGGTTAGAATGTGGTGGATCGGATGGGTTCTCTGGGATTTCAGCGAATCCTACTCTCGGGTATGTCTCAGATTTAATTGTAAGTTTAGGCGGTGCAACGGTGCTTTCAGAGTTTCCTGAATTAAACGGGGTAGAACAAGAACTCATTAATCGCTGTACAAACACTCGAATTGCTGAGAAGTTTTCTAGTATCATGTCAGTTTATAATTCTAAGGCCGAGGCGTTGGGAGCTGCGTTTTCTATGAACCCTTCTCCGGGAAACATTAAGGATGGCTTGATAACAGATGCTATCAAATCTGCTGGAGCGGCAAAAAAAGGGGGCAATTCTCCTGTTCAAGACGTATTAGACTACACGGAACAGGTTGTAAAGCCCGGATTAAATCTTTTGTGTACCCCAGGAAATGATGTTGAATCAACAACTGGTTTGGCTGGATCTGGAGCAAACATCATTTTATTCTCCACTGGATTAGGAACTCCGACAGGAAATCCAATTACACCGGTAATTAAAGTATCGTCAAACACAAAGTTATTCAATAAAATGAATGATATAACTGATTTCAATACAGGTGATATTATTGAAGGGACTTCGACTATTCAAGAAAAAGGAGAAGAACTTCTAGACTATATAATTGCAGTTGCAAGTGGTAAGATTCAAACAAAAGCGAGAATATTAGGACAAGACGATTTTATTCCTTGGAAACGAGGAATGTCATTATAAATATAAATTAACATTATAATAATAGCATGACAAAATTTAGTTTAAAAGGAAAAATAGCCATCGTAACTGGAGGTGGTAGTGGAATTGGAGAGGCTATTTCTAAGACCTTTGCAGAGCAAGGAGCGAAAGTTCATATTTTAGATTTTAATTTACAAGGAGCAGAAGCAACCGTAAGCAGTATAACTTCAACTGGCGGACAGGCAGTAGCACATCAATGCGATGTTACTAAGCAGCAAAATGTACATAGCGTTATTGAAAAAATAAGTGTATCAGAAAGTATCTCTATTCTCGTCAATAATGCAGGGATTGCTCATGTTGGAAATGTAGAAGCTGTTGAAGAATCAGATTTAGATCGTTTGTATGATGTAAACATCAAAGGTGTATATAATTGTATTAAAGCTTGTATTGCTCCGCTAAGAGCAAATGGAGGCGGAGTTATTTTAAACTTAGCGTCTATTGGTTCATCGGTAGGATTGTCTGATAGATTTGCCTATTCAATGACCAAAGGGGCTGTTCTTACAATGACGTATTCCGTAGCAAAAGATTATTTAGCAGATAATATTAGATGTAATTGTATGTCCCCAGGACGTGTACACACGCCTTTTGTTGATGGATTTATTGCAAAAAATTATCCTGGAAAAGAAGAAGAAATGTTTGAAAAACTTTCTAGAACACAGCCTATTGGAAGAATGGGAAAACCTCAAGAAATTGCTGATTTAGCTTTATTTTTGTGTTCTGATGAAGCTGGGTTTATTACAGGTACCGACTACCCAATTGACGGTGGTTTTATAAAATTGAATGGTTAATAATAAAAGATATAGAAAATGAAATTAATACGATTTGGAGCAATAGGACAAGAGAAACCAGGTGTTCAATTAGCAGACGGAACAAGAATAGATGTTTCTAGTTTTGGAACTGACTATACTGAAGATTTCTTCGGAAATGAAGGAATTGAAAAATTAAGTACTTGGTTAAAGGACAATCATTCTAGTTGTCCAGAAATTGGTAATGATGTTAGATTGGGCGCACCTTTAACAAGACCTTCAAAAATTGTATGTGTAGGGTTAAACTATGCACAACATGCAGCAGAAAGCGGAATGGCAGTGCCAGAACACCCCGTGTTGTTCTTTAAAGCGACGTCTGCTTTAGTTGGGCCAAATGACGATATTATTATCCCTAAAGGAAGTACAAAAACAGATTGGGAAGTAGAACTTTCTATTGTTATTGGTAAAAAAGCATCGTACGTAGATGAAGTGAATTCTCTAGATCATGTTGCGGGATACGTATTACACAATGACGTAAGTGAGAGAGCGTTTCAATTAGAATTATCTGGTCAATGGGTGAAAGGAAAGAGTTGTGATACATTCGCGCCAGTTGGACCATTTATTGCTACAAAAGATGAAATCAAAGACCCCAACAACCTCAATTTATGGTTGAAATTAAATGGAGAAACAATGCAAAACAGCAGCACTTCTGACTTTATTTTTAATGTGCAACATGTAGTCAGTCATATCAGTCAGTTTATGACATTATTACCAGGAGATATTATCTCTACAGGCACACCATTTGGAGTGGGACTTGGATTAAATCCACCTATGTATTTAAAAGCAGGTGATGTGGTAGAATTAGGAATTGAAGGCTTAGGAACATCGAAGCAAAACGTTGTAGCTTATAAATAAATTCACATCAATTTGAATAGACATATAAAGAACAGGCTATGTACAAAATTACACTATTAGTACTTTTTACTGGACTTCTTTGGCCTTGTGAAGCACAAGAGAACAACACATTCTTAAGCGATTTTAATGACAATCCTACTTGGACAGAATCTTATAATGGGGTTTGGAAATCGGTCGTAAACCAACCTCAAGAAGTGAATTTATTAAATACCTCTGGTTCTTCACCTCGCGAAGAAGACTTGGCAAAAATTGAAGGATCAAAATTTCCACTAGAGAAAACCGAAATCAAAGCATTTTCTAAAAACGGAAAAACCTACATACGCCTCCCCTTAGAAGATGGCGAAAGAATATTTGGGTTAGGTTTAAATTTTAAAACGGTAGAACAACGCGGTCGAATTATGCGCTTGCACATGGATCATTATGGAGGTAAAGACAACGGAAGAACACACGCTCCAACACCCTTTTTTGTTTCTACAAGCGGTTATGGGCTCTTAATAAATTCTGCCAAATATATCGATGTTTATATGGGTACTGGCGTTACAAAAGACAGCAAGAGCCCTGCTACATCGCGAGATAGAAATACAGATAAGAAATGGACTGCTCAGCCAAAATCAGATAATATTGAGATCATAATTCCAGATGATGGCGTTGAATTAATTCTATTCGCTGGAAAAAATATTCAAGAAACGGTACAACGATTTAACTTGTATTGTGGTGGAGGTTTTATTCCTCCAAAATGGGGCCTTGGTTTTTGGCAAAGAACACCAACATTGTACGGTGAAAAAGAAGTTCAAGAGGAAGTAGATAGCTTCGTTAAAAATAATTTTCCAATTGATGTTGTTGGATTAGAACCAGGATGGCACAGTAAATCGTACCCTTGTACTTTTGAATGGGATAAAACACGTTTTCCAAATCCGAAACCATTCGTTGAAAGCATGGCTAAACAGGGAATTCATTTAAATTCATGGATCAATCCATATGTTTCTCCAAGTTCTTCTATATATGAAAAAATTAAACCCTTTACAGCAACTCATACAGTTTGGACAGGGATTGTTCCTGATTTTTTAGTACCAGAAGCACATAAAATTATGACTGATCAGTTTGAAAAGAATGTGGTTTCGTTAGGTATTAGTGGTTTAAAAATTGATGAAGTAGATGGCTTTGACAGATGGCTGTGGCCAGATTATGCGCAGTTTCCATCAGGATTAGACGGTGAAACGATGCGTTCCATTTATGGTACATTGACTCAAAAATGGAGTGCTGATATGTACAGAAAACAAAATACAAGAACCTATGGTTTGGTTAGAGCAGGAAATGTAGGTTCCGTTTCACTCCCATACGTTATCTACAATGATTACTACAAACACGAAGATTTTATAACCGCTTTAATAAACAGCAGTTTTGCTGGAGTACTTTGGACGCCAGAAGTAAGAAGTTCAGGTTCTTCAGAAGATTGGATTCGACGTATGCAATCTGTTTGTTTTTCTCCGATGGCAATGATTAATGCTTGGGCAGATGGCACCAAACCTTGGTCTTATCCAGAAGTATATGAATATTGTCAGGATGTGGCATTTTTAAGAATGCAATTATTACCATATATCTATACTGCTTTTTCTGAATATTATTTCAAGGGTATCCCTCCATTTAGAGCGATGGCCATGGAAGAAGGATTTACGAATATCCCAGAAATAATAGAACAAGGCGATTTAAATTCAACGGACAATCCATATGTAGCGGCCTTGAAGAAGGAAATTAAAAATCAGTATATGATGGGTGAGAGCATGTTAGTCGCTCCAATGTTTGCCGGTCAAAAAACACGAACAGTAGTTTTACCTAAAGGGAAATGGTATGATTTTTACACAGGTGAACTTATTGGTAATGGAGGCATTATTACTGCAAGTCATGGTTTAGATAAAATTCCCTTGTATGTTAAGGATGGTGCTATTATTCCGATGATGAAACAAATTAGAAATACCTCTGAATGGGGTAACGATACTACCTTGGAAGTTCGTGTATATGGCAATCAGCCAAATGAATTTGTTTTGTATGATGATGATGGAAAATCTTATGATTATGAAGAAGGTTCTTATACTCAAAAAGTTTTAAAAACAACTGTGCAGAAAGGCAAATTAAAAGGAAGTGTATCTAAGATAACAGAGAGGGAAACATGGTCTTACGGTATTATTAATTGGAACTTTATGACTAAATAAAAAAGGGCCTTATGATTCAAAGTGTAATAAAACTGATTCATACTCCCTTATAAATTGTACAGATTTCTACGTGTAAAAACTAATTATCTAGTCCAATTATCTCGCTAGAACGGTGAATCTTTTTTACATCCCTGCAAAATAAGTATCAATAATGGCTCAATTTGTCAAAGGTTCAAGTCTATTTAAAATGTATTATTGTAATCGAAAATAATATTTTTAGTACTTTTATTCACTTTTACTGATTTGACAAATTACTATTTTTCAAAGCTCAACTAATTAATATATAAAGCCCACTATGCAAATCGACTCGCATCAACATTTTTGGAAGTACAATCCCATACGTGATAGTTGGATGGATGAATCTATGAAATCAATTCGCAGAGATTTTCTTCCAAAAGACTTAATTCCCCTTTTAAGAGATAACAGCATCGATGGGTGTGTTGCCGTTCAGGCTGATCAGTCAGAAGAAGAAACGCTATTCTTACTAGGTTTAGCTTCAAAAAACGAGGAAATAAAAGGTGTTATTGGTTGGTTAGATTTAAGAGCCGATAATATTGAAGATCGACTAGGTCACTTTTCGAAATTTAAAAAATTAAAGGCTATTCGACATATTGTTCAATCAGAATCAGAAGATTTTATGCAAGGGGAAGCATTCCAATATGGCATCTCAAAACTTCATAAATATAATTTGGTGTACGATATTCTCATCTTCCCAAACCAATTAAAATCTGCTATTCAGTTGGTTCAAAAGTTTCCAGATGTACAGTTTGTGTTAGATCATATTGCCAAACCTTATATAAAGTCAGGCAAAATTGAGGGGTGGAAAGAAAATATTATTACATTGGCGAGTTTTTCAAATATAACGTGCAAGTTATCTGGTATGTTTACCGAGGCTGATTGGCAAGATTGGAAATTAGAGGAATTCATTCCTTATCTAGATGTAGTAACAACTGCATTTGGTGCAGATAGATTGCTTTATGGATCAGATTGGCCCGTTTGTACATTAGCGGCAACTTATAAAGAACAAGTAGCTTTTCTTCGAAATTATATTGCAAAATTTACGGAAGAAGAACAACAAAAAATAATGGGTGAAAACGCCATAAGAGTGTATAATTTAAATTACTAACACCAAATAAATGGATTTACAATTAAAAAATAAGGTCATAATAGTTACGGGAGGCTCCAAGGGAATTGGCTTGGGAATTGTAGAATCTTTAATACGTGAAGAAGCAATTCCAGTTATCGTAAGCCGAAACAAAGAAAGCATTTTAGAAGTAGCCAAAGGTTTTGAAGATAAAGGTGCCGAAGTATTTTATGCTTTTGCAGAATTAACCAAACCAGAAGAATGTAAAGCTGCTGTAGATTCTGTAATTGAAAAATATGGACGCATTGACGGATTGGTAAATAATGCAGGAGTGAACGACGGTGTGGGATTAGAAAACGGAAACTATGAAGACTTTATGGCTTCTTTGCAAAAAAATCTAGTGCATTATTATTTAATGGCGCATCATGCGTTACCAGAACTTAAAAAGAGCAAAGGAGCGATCGTAAACATTGGATCAAAAACTTCTATAACAGGACAAGGAGGAACTTCAGGCTATGCCGCTTCCAACGGAGGAAGAAATTCACTTACAAGAGAATGGGCTTTAGAATTATTGCCTTACAGTATTCGCGTAAATGCTCTTATTGTAGCGGAATGCTATACACCCCAATATGACTGGTGGATTAAAACCTTTGATAATTCTGAAGAAAAATTAGAAGGAATTATAAAAAACATTCCTTTAGAAAACAGAATGACTACAGTAGCAGAAATTGCAGATACCGTTGCTTTCTTATTGTCAAACAAATCAAGTCATACCACAGGCCAATTACTATATGTAGATGGTGGATACACCCATTTAGACAGAGCTTTATAATAAAAAACTAATACTAACTAAACGAATCATAAAATGTCAGAAGTAAAGAAAATTCCAGTTGTTGAAAAGAAAATTTTAATTCCATTTATTCTAGTAACATTATTGTTTGCCTTATGGGGATTTGCAAATGCAGTTACAGATCCAATGGTACAGGCCTTTAAAAAAGTTTTAGAATTGTCCAATACACAGGCCTCTTGGGTGCAGATGGCATTTTATGGAGGGTACTTTTGTATGGCATTACCAGCAGCCATGTTTATGCGAAAATATTCTTATAAAGTAGGGATATTAATAGGTCTCGGATTATATGCTGGTGGGGCTTTATTATTTTATCCAGCCGCTATCACAGAACAATTCTGGTTTTTCTGTTTAGGCTTGTATATTTTAACCTTTGGATTGGCATTTTTGGAAACCGCTGCAAATCCATATATTCTAGCAATGGGTGCAAAAAAGACTGCAACACAACGTCTAAATTTAGCGCAAGCTTTTAACCCTGTTGGGTTAATCGCAGGTTTACTTGTGGCTAAATACTTTGTTTACGATAATTTATTGTCAGATGACATTTCGGATTTTGCTGCTTTGGATGAAGTAAAAAGAACCATGATTAGAGTTTCGGATTTAGCAGTAATACGTGATCCTTATGTTGTTTTAGGTTTAGTTATTACTGCCGTTTTTGTACTGTTTTTGGTAAGTAAAATGCCGCAGTCTAAAGAAGAAGGAGAAATGCCAAGTATTGGTGATACCTTTTTAATTTTAATTAAAAACAAAAAATATGTTTTAGGTGTAGTTGCTCAAATATTATATGTAGGGGCACAAATTATGACTTGGACCTATATTTATCAATATGCTGAAGCTCTTGATTTAGCGAACGCTGACATAAATGGATACGAGAAAGTCGATGTATTCTTTTATCAATTTATGGCTTTTATACTATTTACAGTTGGTCGTGCTGTAGGAACTTATATGTTACGCTTTTTGAGTTCAGGAAAATTATTAATGTCTTTTGCTTTATTAGCTGGAGTATTTGTTACGGGAACAATATTTATACAAGGCATAACAGGTTTATACAGTTTAGTCGGGATTTCATTTTGCATGTCTTTAATGTTCCCTACTATTTATGGTATTGCTTTAGGAGATTTAACAGAAGAACAATCAAAAGTAGGGTCGGCTGGTCTGATTATGGCAATTGTTGGTGGAGCACTTTTACCAATGTTTCAAGGGATGATTATTGATGTTGGTGGAAACGGCGTGGCAGATACTACCATTATGGGGGTTTCTGAAGTAAACTTTTCATTTATTTTGCCTTTACTTTGTTTTGTATATATCGCTTGGTACGGACAAAATGTATTTAAAAAATACGAATCAAAAACAGTTTAATAAATTATAACATAATATGAAAAGATATTGTTTAGCACTCGATTTAATCGACGATCCAGTTTTAATGGCAGAATATAAAAAATATCACGAAAAAATATGGCCAGAAATCACGGCTAGCATTAAAGATTCTGGTATTGAAAATTTAGAAATCTATTGTATTGAAAATCGATTATTCATGATTTTAGAGGCTGACGAAACCTTTACTTTCGAAAGAAAGACGACCATGGATACTGAAAATAAACGGGTACAAGATTGGGAAGATCTTATGTGGAATTACCAGCAAGCTTTACCAAGTGCAAAAGAAGGAGAAAAGTGGCTCTTAATGGAGAAAATTTTTGAATTAGAATGCTAAACATATTCAATGCTAAAGATAATGTAAATTTTGCGAGTTAAAACAAATGCATACAATGAACGATCTTAAAACTCAATTTTTAAAATTATTTCTTTTTGGAATGGTTGCTGTCTTACTAACAAATTGTACAGAACCTGCTCCAAAAGAGGAAGAAGACTCAAAGAAAGAAGAAGCCAAAGAGGAATTTAAAAACCCAACAGATATTATCATATCTCAGTTTACGGGTCCAGATATTACTCCAAGTCCTGCTTGTATAGCAGTGGCACCAACTGGTGAAGTTTTTGTAGGGGTAGATATGATGGGGTCTCTTGGGAAAAAACCAGATATGGGAAGTATCGTTAAGTTAGTAGACACTAATAACGATGGTGAAGTTGACAAGCATACTGTTTTTGCAAAAGTAAATAATCCTAGGGGTATCATTTCTTTAGGCACTAAACTATACGTTTTACATACTACTTTCTCTGAAGAAACTGGAATTGCTACGGGTATGGATTTAGTTGTTTTTGAAGATGCTAATAATGACGGTATTGCAGATGGTCCTTCAAAACCAATTATCGAAAGTATCTGTTCTCCTGCATATGTAATTAAACGAGGAACAGATCACGCGACGAACGGAATTAGATTAGGAATTGATGGTTGGATTTATATTGCCGTAGGTGACTTTGGTTTCCATAATGCCACAGATCGTACTGGTAAAAAAATGACCATGTTAGGTGGAGGAATTGTTCGTGTTCGTCCTGACGGAACTGAAATGGAAGTTTATACACATGGTATGAGAAATATTTATGATGTTGCGATCGATCCATTTATGAACATCTATACACGTGGAAATACGAATGATGGTGGTGGATGGAATATCCGTTTTGCACACCACATTCAATCTGGTGAATACGGATATCCTATTTTATTCAAGCATTTTACAGATGAAATACTACCTGCTCTAATTGACGTAGGAGGAGGATCAGGTACTGGATCTTTATTTATGGATGATGATAATTGGCCTGACAAATACAATAAAGTTCCGATGATGGCTGACTGGGGAAGAAGTCAATTATTTATTCATCGCGTTACTCCTGATGGAGCAAGTTTTAAACAAACTGAAGAACAATTTATCAAGTTGGCTCAAATAACAGACTTAGACGTTGATGCTTCTGGACGTTTGTACATGAGTGCTTGGGACGGCGCTGGATATTCCGGTAACCCAGATAAAGGATATGTTGTAAGAGCAGTACCAAAAGATTGGAAATATAAAGCATTTCCAAACCTAAAGAAATTAGGAACGCAAGAAGTTGCAGATTTATTAAAGGCAAATTCAGCGGCTATCCGATTAAGTGCACAACAAGAATTAATTTCAAGACCAGCTAGCGAAGCTGCTAAAACAGCCCTTGCAATTGCGGCTAACTCAAATTTATCTCTAGAAACTAGGGTAGCCTCAATCTTTACATATGCTCAAATTGCAAAAGATAAGGGAATCCCGTCTTTAGTAATTTTAGCTAAAGACAAAGATGTAAAAGAATTTGCGCTGAGAGCGTTGGCAGATAGAAAAACACATTTAAAAAACGTTCCAACGGCTCCATTTATCGCTGCTATTAAAGATTCTTCTCCAAGAGTTCAAGCAAGTGCTATTATTGGACTTGGAAGGTTAGGGGAAAAACAAGTGGCTAAATCGCTTTTAGAGATCAAAGTTCCTAATGGAACGACACCACCAACAAAAGGAACGGAAGGACCTCATGCTACTCCTAACTCGCCAATTATAACTGCTCATTTAGCTGTACAAGCTTTAGTAAGTTTAAATGCTGTTGATGCTTGCATTAAGGAAGTTAAAAACAACGAGTCTAAATTGGCATTGTGGGCATTAAAATACATGCACTCAAGCAAAGCTGTAAACGGATTGATAAGTGCTTACAACGCTTCTAAAAACACGTCATTTAAAAAAGAAATATTAGTCGTACTTTCTAGACTTTACAAAGAAGAAGCACCTTATGATGGTTCTTGGTGGTGGAGTACGCGTCCAGATACACATGGACCATACTATAAAGCCATTACTTGGAAATCTTCTCCTAAAATCAAATCACTTTTGACTAAAGAATGGAAAAAAGCAGATGAGAAAGGAAAAGAATTCTTTGCAAATCTAAATGGAAAACATCGCATGGGAATTACTGACTTTGGTGGTGATGAAGAGTTTCCTGTTGCAAAAGAAAAAAAGATTGACCTTGAAAAAATTAAAAATAAAAAGGGTCAAATAGGAAAAACCTCCATTGAAGACGTGATGATTGCCATTTCAAAGATAAAAGGAGATCCTAAAGTTGGACAAAAATTATTTAATCAACAAGGTTGTGTTGCTTGTCACAGTATTAAGAAAGGCGAAAAACTAAAAGGACCATTTATGGGACAGATTGGTTCTATTATGGTAAGAGATCAAATTGCAGAGTCTATTTTAAAGCCTAACGCATCCATTTCTCAAGGGTTCTCCTCCGTTGTAATATCGGTAAAAGGAGACGAAACATATTCAGGTTTTGTAACTGCTGAAACGGCAGACAAAGTTGCCTTAAGAAATATCGCTGGTCAAGAATTTATTATTAAAACGGGTGATATTATTGACAGAAAAGAACTAGAGACCTCTATGATGCCTGGTGGTTTAGCAAACTCATTGTCATTTGAAGAGTTTGCTTCATTAATTACTTATTTATCAGAACGAAAAAAATAACGTTAAGTACTTATTAACATTTTAAAAGGCGTAGAATTTATTTTCTACGCCTTTTAACTTTTCTTTAGATAATAGTGCAGTTTAAAACTTCAAACTAAGACCTACCTAAAGCAATGCAGTGTCTACCTTTATTGAGACAATTTTTTTACGCCTACAAATATTATATACTTGATTATAGCAAAACAAAAGTATGACAATGAATTTAAGGTAATTATAGTTGAACTATTAAAGTTTGGCATTAAGACACGTCAAATTAGTGATGAATGCGGTATAGAGATCAATATGATCAATCGTTGGCGAAGAGAATATGAATCT
>TARA_B110000037_G_scaffold217184_1_pt1 | contig 30421 bp, 22 predicted proteins | sample TARA_B110000037 | Tara Oceans TARA_B110000037 (sample SAMEA4397196) | marine metagenome | biome: Polar Biome; feature: [MIX] marine epipelagic wind mixed layer (ENVO:01000061); material: water (ENVO:00002006), including particulate matter (ENVO:01000060) such as... | depth 10-100 m | reverse complement strand
GCCGATTGAAGGTAACGCAGAGCACTATCAGAGGAACCGCCGTCCGGAGAATTAGGTGCCCAGGAAGCTTTTGCCCAGGCCTCTCCGGTAATCCAGGTCCATGTATCATCCTTGGTCCTCCGACCACCAAGCCACACGGATTGATCGGAGAGAAGCGAACTTTGGAGGTAGTCGCGAACAAAAAATCCCTCAAGGGGGGTCGACACCACCGCGAGGTGCCCCTCTGCCGAACTTGCAATGAGATCGGCCTCATCCCAGGAAACCGCGTTCTGAACCAAAAGGAAGTTGCGGTTTTCCTGCGAAACAGTCGCGGGAGGCCAAGCTGGGCTCGGAGTCCCAAGCGTTGGAACCAGCCGCTCCAACTGGGCCGCAAGTGAACCAATATTACTTCCATCCTTGGACCATTGGATGACAAAGGCGTTCTTCTCGGCATTCGAACGAGCTTTGATCACTCCGGTATTCGTCAAGGCCGCACAATATCCCAAGGTGATCCCCGGATCACGCATGGTCCACTCCTCACCGGTCACCCAGGCCCATGAGTTACGCCCGCTTGCCCCGCCACCAATCCAAACCCGCCTCATATCAATGCCCATTCGCTTGGACAACACATCGATGTCAGTCTGAGTGATGGGCGTGGCCAGATGACCTCCATGAATCTCCGCAAACTCGCAGGCTTCGGTCCAGGTCATGGGACTTTCGACGAAGAAAAGGAAGTGACTACTCCGATCGATCGTGCCATCGGGGAACCGGTCACGGCTTCCACCGGAGAGACCCTCCCGAAATTCTTCGAGCCTCTCCATGGGAGTCCTGGACTCTTCGAAGGCAAGAATCTCCAGGCGTTTCTTTTCACGCTCTTTCTCGCGTGCTTTTTCCTCAGCGGCAAGGCGCCCCCTTTCCGCAGCGTCACGATACTCTTTCTCCAGCTGGGCTTCACCTTCGATCTTCTTATTCTTCTCCTCCAGCTCCTTGGCATCCCCCTCGTCTTTGAGCCTCTTCTGTTTCTTTTCGTAAAGCCCCCAAGTGAAGATAATGGTTGGAATGAGTAAGGCAATGATGATGAGGTTCCGGATGATGGGCCAATTGCTTCCGGTGCTCATAGCAATCACAGGCAGAGTAGCCGCAACATCTTCTTCTTCGCCAGGATTCCGCTCGGGCAGAGGAGTGAGCCTCGACTTCGGAGCACTCTCCCCTTCTTTAAGGGGCACCAACTTGGGTTTACTCGAGTCCTTACCGGTTGAATCCGACTCGGTGGCAAGACGACGCTTCAACGTGGCGGCCTGGGTCTTGGGCCGATCGGAGCCCGTCTTGATGGCTCGCCGCCCACCCGTCCCAAGACTCGAAAGAATCTTCTCAAGATCCTTGGCCATTTCCTCCGCATCCTGATATCGCAGGGCTGGATTGCGTCGCGTCGCTTTCTTGAAAATGGGGTCAAGTCTGGGATCGACCTTTGACATCAAGGACGGTGGGCTGGCCGGCTCCACGGGCATTTTGCCGGTAAGAAGTTCATATAGGACCACGCCCACCGCATAGATATCGGATTGAACACCCGCCCCTTTGGCGCTCGCAAAAACCTCAGGTGCCGCGTAGCCGGGTGTCCCGAAAATGGGGGTTTCTTCGTCGCTTTCGGAATCAGCGGGAGAGGCCAGACCAAAATCACCAATCTTGGGCGTGGCATTCGGGTCAAGGAGGATGTTGGCCGGCTTGATATCCCGATGAATGATCCCTGAATCGTGCGCGTGACTGAGGCCCCGGCAGATTCCGATCACCAGTTCAGCTGTTGTGGTCTGGTCAATTGCCTTCCCGTAGCTAGAGTAATAAAGCGACTTGCCTGCCACAAACTCCATCACAATGTAAGGCCTCCCATTAGCCTCACCAAAGTCGTAGATCCCGATCAGGTTGACGTGATTGAGCTTGGCCATGGCGCGGGCCTCAGCCTGAAATTGATCGCGAAATAATAAATCTCCAAGTTCCTCGGGAAGGAGCTTGATCGCCACGGAACGATCGAGGGAAAGTTGGGTCGCTTTGTAAACCGCTCCCATCCCGCCGGTCGCGATCAAAGAGGTGACTTCATAGCCCTCGAGGAGTTCCGACAACTCGGAGGGTTCCGGCGGATCAAATTGAATGGGGTCGCTCATGGAAATTGAAGGAGGGGGCTTCAGATAGGTCGAGCAAAAGATGGCGAATCATGGGAGACGCGGCAATCCTTGATTTTCGACGGCCAGACGAACACGATTCGTTTGCAAAGCGACGATGAACGAAGAATTAATCTATGCGACCGTGGGCGAGGAAGGTTTCACTCAATTGACCCGCGAATTTTACCGTAAGGTCAAAATCGATGACCTGATTGGCCCAATGTATCCGGATCAGGACTGGTCAGGCTCCGAGGAAAGGCTGCGGGACTTTCTCCTTTTCCGTTTCGGAGCGGATCAACGATATCTCTTAAAGAGAGGACACCCCAGGCTCCGTGGTCGCCACATGCCCTTCAAAATCGGAATGGCAGAGCGGGACCGCTGGTTGGAACTGATGGGCGAGGCGGCCGACGAGGTCATCGCCGACTCCGGTATCCGCGCTTCAATCATGGAGTTTTTTACTCAAGTGGCAGAGTTCATGCGCAATCAACCCGAGGACTCCGCCTCGCATGAATGATTCCCTTTTAGAGCGCCGCCTCCCGGTGCTAATCCTGATCGCGACGGTCACTCTGGTGAGTTTCTTCAACTGGTCGATGGGATTTGGAGACTGGATGATGGTGCCGGACGATGTCGTCACCGCTTGGCATTCCCTCAAAACCGGCGAAACCTCCGGCAACGTCCTGCAAGAACTCTTCACGACTGTTTCCGCCGCATTTCTCCATGCCGATGGGCGTCACCTCATGGGCAATATGCTCTTCCTTTGGATCTTCGGAGTGGTTGTTCAGGAACTCTGCGGCTGGAAGTGGCTTTTCGGCGTCTTCCTGATCACTGCCGCAGGTGGTTCGGTCGGTCAAATTCTACTCAACACCGAAAGCGCAATCCCCACTCTGGGAGCAAGTGGGGCCGTAATGGGGATCGAAGGGTTCTATTTCGGCCTTGCCACCTTGAGACCAAGGCCGGACGCAAAAGTCTGGCCTATTGCCAGGCCCGTCAGCTCAACAGAACTGGCAACCGCAGCAATTATCGGAGTCGTTCTCGACTTCATGGGCGTCATTGGCCCCAACATGTCCATTGCCTACGGTGCCCACATCGGAGGATTCATTACGGGGATAGTGATCAGCCTGATCGCCGATCGCTTCATCCGCTAAGTTGCTCGTTGAATCAAATTCAACACCTCCTCACGGGAGGCAGAATTCGAACGGAAAATTCCTCTCATCGAGGAAGTGACGGTCCGAGCCCCCGGCTTGCGGATCCCCCGCATCGACATGCAAAGGTGCTCGGCTTCCAGCACGACCGCCGCGCCACGTGGTGAGAGTTTTTCATCGATGGCATTGGCAATCTCCCCGGTCAGTCTCTCCTGAACCTGGGGACGACGCGCAAAGCCATCCACCAAGCGGGCCAACTTTGAAAGCCCGGTGATCCGACCATCTTTCTCAGGGAGATAGGCGACATGCGCCTTCCCAAAAAAGGGAAGCAAGTGGTGCTCACAGATGGAATAGAAGGAAATATCCCGGACCACGATGATTTCGTCATGCTCGACCTGGAAGGTCTTATCAAGGTGGTCCGCCGGTTCCTCACGAAGCCCGCTACAGATTTCACCATACATTCGTGCGACCCGTGCCGGAGTATCGACCAAGCCATCTCGCTCGGGATCCTCGCCGATGGCGCCTAAAAGTTCGCGCACCGCCTTTTCAAGGCGGTCGAAGTCAATGTCATTGGAATCACTCATAGAGAATAGATGACGAACTAATACACAATCCCCTTCACTTTGACCAGCGGACCAAAAAAAAGTCTTTCCCAGCCTGCTGTTGGCCATTGGGAAACGCCGCCTTCATGATACTCTCAGCCATGAAAAAGGAGGAGGACGACCAGCCTACGGGAGCCGACAAAATTCGCAAATTCATGGCTGAAGACCCTCAGATCGAAGCCCTCGAAATCTCGCGCGATAATCGCCGCATCCGAGTCGCCACCATCGGTCAGGTCGATGAAGAAGACCTCAAGGAGCGCATCGAAAACGTTCTGAAGCAGGTCCAAAAAGACTACGGCAAGCTCGACTCTCTCGCCCTCGATTCAGACGGCGAAATCCACGCTCGCGAGTCGGGCGAAACCACCGTCCTTGAAAAATTTACTTGTGAAACAGCCCCCAAACTCTGGCAGTGGCGTAAGGTCCCCTGGCCCACCATCGAGGCAGACCCCGAGGAAGACGAGTGGCAGGAAATGGCCATCTTTGCGGCGGTTTGTGGTATCTTCGGACTCATCGGGTTTGGCCTGTCGTTTCAGGAAAACATTCCCTCCTTCGTTCCCATCATCCTCTACATCATCGCGATGGTCGCCGGCGGATGGGATGCCGCCCAGGACACCTGGAAGCTCGTTCGCCAGGGCAAACTCGACATCCACTTTCTCATGCTTTCCGTCGCGATCGGCGCGTCCATCGTCGGCGCCTGGGGCGAAGGCGCGCTCCTCCTATTCCTCTTTTCACTCGCGGGCGCAATGGAGCACTTTGCTCTCTACCGCACGCGCCGGGAGATCGATTCCCTCTTCAAGGCTGCTCCCAAGGAAGCCACTGTTATCGGCGACGACGGTCGCGAGAGACGCCTCTCCGTTTCACGCATCCAGCCTGGCCAGCTCGTCCTCGTCAAACCGGGAGACGTCTTCCCGCTCGATTCCGAAGTCGCGCATGGCGAGTCCGCCGCCGACGAATCCACCCTCACCGGCGAAGCCAACCCCATCCAAAAAGCCAAGGGCCACTCGGTTTACAGCGGAACTCTCAACCTCTGGGGAGTTCTCAAAGTCCGCGTCCTTCGGCCGGCTTCCGAGAGCTCAATGCAAAAAATCATCCGCCTCATCCGGAACGCCCAGGAAAGCAAGGCCCCCTCGCAAAGCTTCACCGATAAATTCGGCACTGGCTACACCTGGACCGCTCTCATCCTGACCTTCGTCATGTTTCTCGTCTGGTGGCAGATTCTCGACGTTCCCCCTTTCAAATCCACCCCGGATAGCTTCTCCGCCCTCTACCGCGCCATGACCCTCCTTGTTGTGATCAGCCCTTGCGCGCTCGTCCTCTCCATCCCCTCGGCTATCCTCGCCGCCATCGCCTGGGGCGCCAAACACGGCATCCTTTTCAGAGGTGGAGCCGCCGTCGAGAAACTCGCCGAAATCGATCTCGTCGCCCTCGACAAAACCGGCACCCTTACCACCGGAGACCTCCGGGTGCAACAGATCGAAAGCTTTCCCGACGGCCACCAGAATCACCTTCTCAGTATCGCCGCCAGCCTCGAAGCCAACTCCACCCATCCCATTGCCAAAGCCATTCTCGCCCGTGCCGAAGAGGAAGGTGTCGTCCCCATTGAGATCACCAATTTTCAATCCCTCACCGGCATGGGACTCCGCGGTATGACCCCGGAAGGCGAAGTTCTCCTTGGCCGCCGCGACCTTCTCAAAGACGGACCGCTCAAAGAGCTCGTCGACCGCGCCTCGACCCTTGGCGTGGGATATTCCGAAGTCTGGATCATCGCCAACAATGTCGCCGGACGCTTCATTCTCAAAGACGAAGTCCGCAAGGACTCGGCTTCCGTTCTGGAGACTCTAAAAAAGTCCGGCATCCGCCCTGTCATGCTCACCGGCGACCGAGCCGAGGCCGCGCTCGATGTCGCCCGCCAGCTCTCGCTCGACGAAGCCGATGTCCACGCCGGGCTCTTCCCCCAGGACAAGGTCACGCTCGTCCAGGACTTCGGCAAACAGGGCTGCAAGGTCGCCATGGTCGGAGATGGCGTGAATGATGCCCCCAGCCTTGCCGCCGCCTACGTCTCAGTCGCCATGGGCGGCCGGGGCAGCGACGCCGCGCTCGAACAAAGCGAAGTCGTCCTCATGAATGACCGCATCGAGGGCTTCTACGATGCCATTCGCCTCAGTCGCAAAGCCCGTCGTATCATCCGTCAAAATCTTATCATCTCCCTCGGCACCGTCATCCTTATGCTCATCCTCGCCCTCGGCGGAAATCTCCCCCTCACCCTCGGCGTCTTTGCCCATGAAGGCAGCACCGTCATCGTCTGCCTCAACAGCCTCCGCCTTCTGCTCTCCAAAATCTGATGTTCAATGCAGGATGATTCCCCAATGCCTCGGCATCTCCCAACTCTCCAGGGTCTGCCTGAGTGAATCGCGAAGGACTTTTTTCTCCAGATCGGTCATCACCGTCACGCAAATTTCCTCGAAACGTTCAAACTCCGCTCCAATCCACTCGCCCCACACGCCTGCTTGTTCAACGATGTCCCCTCCGGCGACGCCCCCTCGAGCGGTCGCAGAACATGCCGGTGGTCCTCCATCAAAACGATCGGCTCCCGATACTTCTCAGCCGCAATCCGAATCGCAAAAAAAACGACAAATCTCCGTCAGCTCGCCAAAGGTCACCTTTCCCCGCTTCCCACCTCTTAAACTACCACCCAGTCCAGCGCCAGGTGGGCTCCGCCCACGAAGCCCACGACCGCACTGCTTGGTCGCCGCCATCGATAGATTACTCCTAGAAATCTTGGTTTTTAAAAGCCCGTCACTGCGGCAGGCTTCTTTATTGTCCTTGGCGATATGCCCTCCATGGCATCCGCCCTCGGGCAAACGGCTTCTCCACAACCAGATAGACAAACCCGCATAGAACAATCACGACACCTGCCAAAAATAAAAGAATGAGGGCGTTAAGCGGCCAATTCCCCTTCTCCACCGGAATCAATTGATTCAGAACATGTGGCCCGATGATGACGTGGATAAAGAAGTTGTGAAACAGGTAGATCGTGTAACACATCACACCAATGGAAGTGAGCCAGCGATTACGAAACAAAGCTCCGAGATGACGCCCTGCAAGGACACACCAAAACGCCAAAAGCATAACGAAAGGACGCGGTGTCATCGTAAAGGTGAAATCGATCAAAACAAAAACTGCCATCCAGGCAACAAGGCCAAGAAGGTCTAATTTACTCCATCCCCCGTCTTCGCGGATCCCGGAGAGAACAGGCGAGAGATAAAGATCAGCAAGAAGTAATCCGCAAAGGAACCATTCCAATTGACCCAAAACGGTGAACTGCCAAATGATGCGTGAGATACCTTGCTCCGAATCCTTCGCCAGGAGATCTACCGCCACAATTGCAACTACCAGTAACGTGCGCCGGGCGGCTCTTCCCAAAGCAAACACGCGACAAAGGAGGGGCACCATGAGGTAGAACTGAACTTCCAACTCCAGCGTCCACGCGACATGTAAAATGGGATTCATTTCCCCATTGAAGAAGAAGGCATGGCCATAGATCAAACCGGCGGCATAGTGCGGAAGTTGATCCAAAAGTCCTCCCGAACCGTAAAGAAGCGCAACACCCAATGAAAAGGTGAGCGCGATGAAATAGGGCACCTCGATGCGAATGAGACGGCGCCGGAAATAGTTGCGCGCCAATGGCCGAGGCTCCCCCTGACTATAGTGTGCGACATACGGCAGCGAGAGAACCAACCCAGAAATCACGAAGAAAATCTGCACCCCAAACCAACCTCGCCCGATGAAAGCATGCGGGAGATATTCCCAAGCCTGACCAGTCCCGGTCGCGATCAAATCAGGCACCGTGGAGGGCTCTTCATAGGTCGCAAAAAAACCATGGAGGTGAAAAAGCACCACCATGACCACCGCAAGGCAGCGAAGACCATCAATTTCCGGAAGATAACGCCCCGAGGATGTTTCCCGCTGAAAAGGCGCCAGGAGACGATCAGTCCAGGACGTCATTAGTTCTTCCGCTTCTGTTCTTCCTTGGGCGGTTCGGGCTCGGGAGCAGCAGCCATTTTGTAAAAAGTCGCCGGCACCGGTGCCTTGAAGGTCACGCGCTTCCCACTGAAGGGATGATCAAAGGACAAGATGTGGGAATGAAGAGCGAGGCGTTTGTTGTCGCGGATCTTGCGGCCGTATTTCCCATCGCCCACGATCGGCCAGCCCTTATCGGCGAGGTGGACACGAATTTGATTTTTCCGGCCCGTCAGAAGAAAAATCTCAAGCAAGGCCCGTTTCCCGACCTCCTTCACCACCTTATAACGGGTTTTCGAAAGCTTTCCCTTTCGTTGGGCTGTCGTTGAGAAGACCCGGCGGGCCTCATTCTCGACGAGGTAGCTTTCGATTTCCCCCTCCTTAGGATCCGGATGGCCCTCCACAAAAGCGAGGTAAGTCTTTTCCGCCGTCTTCCAGTTGTCCTGTAAGGTGAGCTTAGCCTTCTCCGTTCGGGCAAAGACCAAAGCCCCCGAAGTGTCGCGGTCGAGACGGTGAACGATAAAGATCCGCTCGCGAGACTTGTAGTTCCCTTTTTTGACATAGTCATCGAGGGCGGCATGCGCCGTCCGGCCTCCGTCGCGCCCCGTTCCCATCGTCAGCAGCCCGGCGGCTTTGTTGGCCACAATGATGTCGCGATCTTCATAGAGAATCTCCAGCCCCATCGGCTGGTGCCTTCCCCTGCTTCTCTTATTATTGCCCTCTGCCACACAAGAGCTTTATCCGGTTTGGGAACGCGGAAAAGGGAAAGATGATGGAACCGGTTCACTCTTGATTTTTTCATCCGACTCTCCACCGTTCCCACATGTCTTACGATCTTGTCGTTATCGGTGGTGGCCCAGGCGGATACGTCGCAGCCATCCGGGCCGGTCAGCTTGGTAAAAAGGTGGCCTGTGTCGAAACGGAACGCGCCGGCGGAACCTGTCTTAACTGGGGCTGTATCCCTACCAAGGCCCTCCTCAAAAACGCCCATCTTTACCATCAGCTCAAGCACGATGCCGGAAAATTTGGCATCAGCTTCGACAGCTTGAGCTACGATTGGTCAAAGGTGATCGGACGGTCCCGTCAGGTCTCCGGCCGACTCGCAGGAGGCATTGAGTTTCTCTTCAAAAAGAACAAGGTCGACTACGTGAAGGGCTTCGGCTCCGTCCAGTCTCCCGGAAAGGTGGAAGTTAAAAAAGAAGACGGCTCGACCGAGATTCTGGAGGCCAAAAACGTCATCATCGCGACCGGAGCAAAGTCCCGCGAATTGCCCGGCCTCCCCTTCAATGGCACAACGGTTATTTCTTCAAAAGAAGCCATGATTCTCGAGAAGCAGCCCAAGTCGATGGTCATCATCGGGGCTGGTGCCATCGGCATGGAATTTGGCTACATTTACAATGCCTTTGGCACTGAGGTGACCATCGTAGAAATGATGGCCAACTGCCTTCCGGTCGAAGATGACGAAGTGAGCGACGCCATCACCAAGAGTTACAGAAAAGCCGGAATCAACTGCCTCACCGACACCAAGGTGACAGGAACCAAGGACAACGGATCCTCGGTCACCATCACGGTTGAAAATGCCAACGGCACCAAGGACATCACCGCTGATTGCTGCCTCATTGCCATTGGTGTGGCGCCGGTTCTTCCCGGCGGTGAACAACCTGCCCTCACCGACCGTGGTTGGGTCGAAATTGACGACCGCTACCAGACTTCCCTCCCCGGCGTTTACGCCCTTGGAGACATTGCCGGGCCTCCCTGGCTTGCCCACACCGCCAGCTTCGAAGCAATGCAGTGTGTCGAAGGGATCTTTATCGAAGGAGCCACCGTCAAGCGAGTCGGCGATTTCCCCGGCTGCACTTATTGTTATCCCGAAGTTGCTTCGGTTGGAAAAACCGAGCGCGCGCTCAAAGAGGAAGGGATCGACTACAAGGTCGGAAAGTTCCCCTACCAGGCACTCGGAAAGGCTCAAGCCAGTGGCGAGACCGAAGGCTTTGTAAAACTTCTCTTTGGCAAAGAGCATGGCGAAGTACTCGGCGCCCACATCATCGGGGAAAACGCCACCGATCTCATTTCTGAAATGGGCCTCGCTCTTTCCCTCGAAGCCACCATTGACGACATTCACGCGACCATCCACGCACACCCGACCCTCGCCGAAGCGATTCACGAAGCCACTTTGGATGCCGATGGTCACGCCATCCATTTCTAAGAAAGACCCCCACCGGTGGCCGATCTTCCCCAACGCAACTTCAAACAGCCCTCCCGCGAATCAATAGGATCCACGGGATGGTTTTGTGAAATCGCCGACAAAAAGCACGGGCCCATGGAGTTTCGTGAGCTTCGCCTGATGGCCTTGGATAGGAAACTACTCGGCCATCACAAAGTTTGGCGATCCGGAAGCACCGATCAACAAGAAGCAGAAGCTATTGTCGGTCTGATTCCTGTAGCCAGGAGAGTGGTCGATGAAACTCCCCGATCCGACCTCAGTGACGAAAACCCCTATGCGCCACCCACGGTTTGCACCATTGCCGACGGCCCTCCGGGTGGGCTTTACCTGCCTCACCTTCGTCACACAAATTTTCTCGTCTTTCTTCTGGTTTTGATTGGCACCGGAGGCCTCTTTTACGCCGGATGGAAAGTCCCCGACCCAGATTCCAAGCCTCTCATCTTTTCGCTTGCTAGCCTTGGATTGCTCTTCTGGATCATTCTTGCCACAGTCTATCTTTTCCGCGCGTGGGAAATGATGCGGATGTTCGGCGCTCCGCTGACCGGCAGCAAAGCGGTCCGCTTTCTCTTCTTCCCCATCTTCAACGCACTTTGGAGCTTTGTCGTAGTCTTTGGGTGGGCAAAGCTCTGGAATCAAAACGTCAAAACCCACCCGGGTCTCGCTCCGGCCAGCAAAGTCTGGTCACCATTCTTCTTTCTCTTCCCCATCCTCTTTCTCGTCAGCCAGGCCCTCGCCGCTGTTTACCTCTTTGTTCAAGAGTGGCCGTTGAACCTCAAGGATCAGGGCCACCTTATCGCTCTGGGAGTCTGGAGCCTGAGCTTGGGTGTTGGGCTCATCTGCTGGTTTCAAATAAGCCGTTCGATCAACTTTCTTGCGAGGAAGAAATCTTAGAAATCTTAGAAGGCTTTCCCTGCTTCGAGCCCTTTCTTTCCTTTAAAACCCCCTTGCGTGCCCGGCCTTTTTCATTGGCCTGCCAATAGCGCCTCGTCTTTGCTTCGAGGCAGGTCAACCACCCCCCACGACAGGCCGCCGTATCGATGCAAATCGTATGACCGGCGTCCGTCGGGATTCCCTTCCGCTGGACCGTATGCCCGCAAACAACCAGCTTGCCTGAAAAATGCTTCTTGGCATCCGGAAACCGCCGCCAGGCCATGTCGACCGGATCCTGTTTGGCGAGAGCCTTTTTCGGAGCAACTCCGCCGTGCACGTAGATCACTTTCTTGGTTTCGAAGGAGGCCTGGCCCTTCTCGATAAACTCCCAATGACTCTTGGGAATATTTGCAAATTTGGCATCGTACGATGCGATCGTTTCCAATCCGCCGACGCTACACCAGTAAGTGAGATGCTCGGCCGAGAACGTCGCCTCGGACATAATGATCTCATGATTGCCCTTGAGCAAAACCAGTTTCGCTTCCCACGGCCAGTTGATGAGATAATCAATGACTCCATTGCTGTCAGATCCGCGGTCCACATAATCACCCAACATGATGACCGTGTCTTCCGCGGTAGGAGCGACTATGGTCAGGAGGGTTTTTAAGGAATTAAGACATCCGTGGATATCTCCGATGGCGAGTTTTCGACTCAAATTTCTTCAGCGAGTCTAAGCTGCCCCAAAGGAGCGATCAAATCCTAAAAAGACTTTATCGATTCCCATTCTTCCTTATTCCCCCAGATTCTCCGCCAGATCAAGCCGAGGGCCTCCTTCATTTTTAGATCTCTGGGGCGGTAAGAATTTGCCCCCAATTTGCCATCCTCATCATACTCCAGATGCCATTGGAACATTGGAAGCTGTTGCTTCGATTCCACATCCCGCAACTCGCCAAACCGCACATCAATGAAGATGACCTTTCCCTCCGGCCCCTGTCTGGCAATCCAATACCCTCTCGAAAACCATTTCAGAGTTTCAAAAGGCTCCTTGCCATCAAAACTTGTCGCAAGACTCCGTTTCCTCGGTAAAAAATCGTACTTTGCCGGCTCCCGGTCAAAGGGCGACCAATAGGTCACAAAGAAGGCCTCATCTGTCTCGATCAAGCCGCGCCATAACAAGGTGTTGAATGGCGTGGGAGCCACCATCACTACTTTGCCGTTGGGCAGTTCATCGGCCATATGTCCCTTGATCTGATCCACCGCCCAAAGCTTCATCACAAGACTGAAAACCACATAGAGACAGGTTGCAAAAATGGCCATCTTCGCACAGCGCGTTGAAAAAGCAGGAAAGTCTGGCTTCTCCTCTGGATCTTGATCTCCCCGCCTCCAGCGTAACCGTTCAATGAGGTATACGAAGCACTTCCACGGCCAATAAAGCACACAAATCAAGAGAGGCAGGGTGAAGAAAAGATCGATGATAAAAATGTTGCTCCATGCCACCCGTTGATCGGAAAAAGGCTCAAACACCTGGGTTCCATAGCTTGTGAAGACATCGATCAAAACATGCGTACTCCAAGCCAGAAACACAAACCACCCTGCCCTCTTCGCGCTCACCCCCTTCTTGCGATGGAGAAGCGAAAGCGGCTTCGCAAAAGTAAAACTCGCCACCAACATCATCGCGATAGAATGCGAAATGCCCCGATGCCATCGCAGTTTCTCCGCCTGATCCAACCAAGGATACACAAGAATATCCAAGTCAGGTAAAGTCCCGAAGAACAGCCCCCATGCCATACCCTTCCAACCCAACTTACGACCGAGAACCAGCTCGCCTACCACGCCTCCAAGGGCGGCCTGTGTGATCGAATCCACGGCGGGAAACTATGCCCGATTACGCTTTCATCAAGAGCATCCTCGCTCCAACAACAACCAACAAAACACCAAACCCCTTTTGAAGCTGGGCATTGGACAGGCTCCGCATCAAATCCGCACCATACCAAGACGCCACCGCCGCTCCCACCGCGGTCACCCCGACAACTCGCCAATCAATCAAATCGGACTTGGTGAAATTATTCAGCGTCCCCGACAATCCCGACACCACCACCACTGCCAACGAGGTTGCCACCGCCGTCTTCTGCGCCATCCCCAGCGCAAACACAAAGGCCGGCACCATGATAATTCCTCCTCCCACCCCACAAAGCGCCCCCACAAGGCCTGCAATCAATCCCACAACAAGCCCCGTAATCAGTAGTTTGGTCATGCCGAAAACTACCCAGCTTCGCAGGAGTTCAAAGTTCAAAGCTCACGCCCCCCGTAACCACGGGCTCAACGTTCAAATCTCAGGGCTCAAATTTCATTCCCCCAGCAGCTCACTCCGCGTGAAAATACTCACCACGGGCACTCCGGCGGCCTCAATCGCCGGACGTCCGCCTTCTTCGCGATCCACCAGAACCAGGCAAAAGACCACCTCGCCACCTGCCGAGCGGATTGCTTCGATCGCCTTCAAGGTCGACCCTCCCGTCGTGATCACATCATCGACCACCACCACCTTGTCCCCATCCTTAAAATTCCCCTCAATCTGTTTCCCCCGTCCGTGACCCTTCGGCTCTTTGCGAATATTGAAAACCTGCAGCGCCTTCTCATGCTCCGCACTCGCCATTCCGACGACCAACGAGATTGGATCCGCACCCATAGTCATGCCCCCGATTGCATCCACCTCCAGTCCCTCCGCCTCGATTTTACCCCGCACCACGTCCCAACCCGTTTCGCCAATCCAAGCTGCTCCTCGGTTGTCCAAAGCCGTCACTCGACAATCCACATAAAGGTCGCTCTTCTTTCCCGAAGCCAGCGTGAAATCTCCCGTACGAACCGATTTTTCCAGCAACATTGTCTTCAAATCATCCTTGATGCTCATCAGAAGTGAGCCTGCGGGATGACGCCACAAAACTCAACCCCCGATGCGATCAGACCTTTGTAAAAAAGCTCCCTTATTCTTGCCCATTTCCCGGGATTCCTAATCTCGCTACAACCTCCGCAAATTTTGACCAGACATTGGCCCTCCGTGGTGGTGACGGTGCTGTGAAAGTTCTTAGGCCGTTTCTTAAAAGTTTTTGCGGAAATAGCCGCAGGAGATTTTTGTTCAAGGGCGAAGCCCTTGAAGGCGCGGCGCGGGCCCCGCCGCCTCTGATTGCTATAATATTTCTCCAAGCCACACCCTTTTCGGATACGGCTTTTTTTGCCTGCTTAAATCCCCTCCACCCCCGCATACCCAAACCCGGGCCCACTCAAGGTGCTGAGATCGAGAATCCCTCCCCGGCGTTGATACAATCCCGGATGCACTTTCAAAAACTCAGCCGAGGCCTCAGGATAGAACTGCATTCCATTGCTCTCAACCCCGCAAATCGTCCCTGCATAAGCTGCCAACAACACGTGCGGCACTTGGGCCAATCGAGGATTGGTTAAATCCTGCACCATCAAAGTCATGTCGTGTTCCTTTGCCCAACAGAGACTGAGAATCGCTCCTGTCAACGTCTTACAGGTTTTCAAGGCCACGCTCGTCCAACCCAGTTCCCGACCCAACCGCACAAAGCGCCAGTCGTGCGCGCTTTCATCCATGAAGAGCGGCTTCCGCTCGCTTACTGAATGCACATCAATCTGATTGGCCTCCAAATCATAAGGAAACGGCTGCTCAACATAAACAATCCGCTCGTAGATCACCGCATAATCCGCCGCCACCCGATCAAGAATTTCGTTCACATACTCTGGATCAGTCACCATGCAATTAAAGTCCGTGGTGAGATGAGTCACCCCTTCTTCCAGAGCAATCTGCCCAATATCCACAAGACGCTGAAAATCCCACTCCAGGTCATTCCCACGCAGCTTGATCTTAAGACATTTCAAGCCGTCACGCTGAATCCAATGACGCAACAAAACCGGGTAGCCATCATCCGGCTCCTCGCCCGTGAGCTCCGAATCCGAGATTGGATCCAGTCCTCCCACCAGATGCCAAACCGGCTGTTCCATCTCCGGCTTTACGAGATAATCCGCCGGATATTTCCCCACAAACTTCTCCGCCGGCTCCAGAAAATGGCTGAGATCTTTCTCGCCCAACCACTTTTGATCAAGGCATTCAAAAGCCCCCACATTATTCAGCTTTCCGAAAGCATCATAAAGTGCGAGATCAAAGGCTGAAAGACAGACCAGCGCCGCCAAATGAGGCATGTTTGCCACCTCATCGCGTCCCGCATTTTCCTCATCAAGCCGGTCATGCAATCGATCCTCGATATAACGATGCCCGGCCACAAAGGGATGACCTTCCTCCAAATTCTTCGTGAGATCTGACCGTAAAATTTCACAAAATTTCTTCAACCGATCCTCCCGATCCTGATACCCCAGACCCGATGGCCACACCCACGCCACACTCAGGGGCGTCTCCGCCCAACCCGTCGCCGTCCGGCCTTCACTCTCCACCTCAATTCCCACCCGCGCACAACTGACTTCGGTCAAAGTCTGGTCACCAAACTTCAGTGGCATCCGGGTCACCACCGGGACAAAGGAGAGCGAAATACGAGTGACTTTCATGGACTGCCGCCAAAGTGACTGCCGCACCTGCGAACATCAACCCCCGTTCTGCGCACCATTGAGAGTTTTTGTCATCGTCCGGCAAATCCTCAGAAAATCCTCCTCCACCATCGTGAGATGACGCTCCTCATGACAAAGCAGCCCCCAACCCCGACGCTTCTCCGCGATTCCCAGCGGCAAAGCCACCAGCTCCCCCTCTTCAATCTCATCCTTCGCCACCCACGGCGCCACAATCCCCACACCCACACCGACCTTCGCCATTTCCTTGATCGCCTCCATATCTCCCAAACTCAAGCTAGGACAAAACCGCACCCCCGCCTCCTCAAAAGATTTCTTCAAAAATCGATAAGTCTCACTCGCCCGCGCATACACGAGAAAGGACTCCTTCCCCACCTCCTCGGCTGCCACCGACCCCGCCTTCGCCCACGGATGGTCAGGCGACACCACAAACACCAAATTATCCTCAAAAATGGGATCAAACCGCGTCCAACTTGGCTCACGTCCTCCCATCCCCAACACCAAATCAATTTCACTATGATCCAACAAATCAATCAGCTCTGAAGTATCTCCCGATTCAATGTGCATCTCACATCTCGGATAAAGCTCCCGAAATTTCTGCATCACCGCCGGTAACAAATACGTGCACAGCGTATGCGTCGCCCCCACCCGAAGACGCCCCTGACCCCATCGCTTCAAAAGTCCCAGCTCCTCGTGCGCCTTCTCCAGCTCGGCAATTGCGGCCTTAAAACGGCGCAGTAAAATCGTCCCGTTCTGAGAAAGCGCCACCCGCTTTCCCGCCCGCTCCACCACCTGGCAATCAAGCTGGGTCTCCAACGCCCGAATGGAATGGCTCACCGCCGACTGCGTCACACCCAGCCTCTCGGCAGCCCTCGTAAAGCTCTCGGTCTCGGCCACTGCCACCAGTGACCTCACCTGTCTCAAATCCGGAAGCTCTGTCATTTCGTGTTCCTCATGAGCAGAGCGCATGCCAAGCCTGAATTATCCCAACGCCGCCGCTGCAGCCGCCGCAATGATCTCATCATCCAGATAAGACTCTTCCAAAACCCCGGCACACCAATCGTGATCTTTTGCTAAATATTTCAGGATCCGGTAGACCATCATCTGCTGCAGCGGCAGCTCCGACCAGATCAACTCGCCCAAATGCCGCCAGTCATCCGCCACCAGAAGCGAGGGCTTCACAAGCTCGGCAATTGTCACCTCCGAGAGCAAAAGGCACCGCCCAAACTCCGGCGCCTTCGATACCGGCGGAACTTCATAGATCTTCAAAGGCACCCCCTTTGCCAAACTCAACTCGCAAGTCGATTTCGCGCGCCGCGCCAGATCCTTCCCAAAACTCTGCAACACGCTCAAACGCTCCTGATTTTCCTCGTATCCTTTGCCCATCACTTCCTCCCAGCATCCTGACGAATTCACTCCTCTCAAACAACCGAAAATTGTCGCCCAACACCCTTTCCAAAAATCGAACTTAGCTTTTAAAGAATTCAAAAGCAACCGATAGGACGATTGAAAAAAGCAGAGCAAAAGGATGACGAATTTTCATGGTGACTGCTTGAAGAAATCTAATCCTCTTCGACTTTCAACCGGATGAACCATTTCGTGCCGATTGGAGCGGGAGGAGTGAGACGAAAGGTGACCGTTTCAGTGCCGTCGCCGTTGTCAATGGGAGATCCTTCGGTCTGCATCGTCAACACAGTGGACGCTGCGGACCAATTATCCAAAGTCTCGGTTGCCTGGACCGTGTAATTGATGCCGAAGATGGAATACCCGTCACCCGTGGTGCCACTCCCATCTCCGGAATTGAGTTCGCGAAGCCGGCGGTAGGTGAACAGCAGATCGTCAACTGTCCCCGGATCTTCCGCGAGAGAAGGACGCACATCACTGGTTGCTCCGGACGGATCACCTCCCAAGGCGTATTCCATCAAGTTGGACAAGCCATCTTGATCAGGATCGGCCAGCAGACTCGCATCACCCAAAGTGAATCCTCCCACCCATTGGTGGTAACTTTGCACGGCCTCAACTGAGATCGACACTTCGTCAGTCAATCCCGATCCAAGGGCCTCCAATACCAGAACATAGGTTCCCGGCTCGTCAAAGGTCACCGCGGAAGTTGGACTGGAGTCATCGGCAAACGTCGCAGTGCCGGGTCCGGATCGCTGGATCCACTTGAACCCCGCAGAGGCAGGAAGGGCGACAAGTGTTCCCACCAGTGTCATGTCAAATCCAAGGTCCGAGCTACTGGAGGAACTTTGGTGGACTTCGACCACGATAATGTTTTCTTCTGCGACAAGTTGCGCTGGATCAAGGTCCAAATCAAAGAAGGTCTCTTCATCACTCCCACCAACCGCACTGTTGGCACGAGTCGAAAACTCAACCGTCCCGGCGGGCATGTTCATTCGCTGGACCTCAACCCCATTGAGGTAAATCACGGCACCATCATCGACCAAAAGTCTGGCAGTCAGCCCCGCATAGTTCGCTGGATCGTTGAGATGAAAACGACGCCTGAAATAGGTCGTAATATACTTGCTGGAGGAGGAGCCTCCGAAGCCCACTGTCGTTGTCTCGTCGTTGTCGCCATAGCCAAACTTGGAGAATCCTTCCTTCCAACCATCATCAATATATGGAAGAGCCTTCCAACCTGCCATCGGCTCGGCACCATTGTCATCATACCTCCAGTAGTCACCTGCCACGATAAACTGCTCGGTTTCAAATCTGCGACCGGCCAAAGAGAAGGCGTCACCAACGACAGCGGTAGCATTTGCTCCGGCATCAGGGATCTCCACAAGGACGTTCTCATCATCAATGATCATGATTGAAGCCAGGGCCGGAGAACCCACCACGAATAATCCGCTCGTAGCGGGAGTCACCACAAGCAACTCATCCTCTTCCAGATCAGAGTCATTTATCACAGACACCAAAAACTCCGCCGTCGTTTCTCCAGCCGGAATGGTCACGCTGGCAGGCACACCTGAAAAATCACTTCCACCGGTGGCGTCGCCACTCAAGGAAAGAGGAACCAGCAAAGCGTCCGACGCCGATCCGGCTCGCCTCAATTGAATGGTCGAAGTCGCACTCCCGTTCTCCCAAAGAAATTCATCAAGCGCTGCAATCGTTACAACATTATCTGTCGCCACTGAGATCGTCGCTTCAGCGCTCAAGGCTCCCGAAGTCGCAGTCACGGTGTAATTTCCAGGTGAAGTCGCACTGAAATTGCCCTCGGTAGAAACACTCGCACCAGCCGGAGCAACCGACCACGTCGGAGTGACGGCAGAAAGATTACGCGCGGCACTCAGCTCTAGGTTAAAACTCAAGTCGCTGCTATCAGCATCCTCCTGGTGAACCTCTGCCGCGAGGATGTTCCCGCCCTCAACCAATAAACTGGGATCCACATTGAACCGAAGCAAGATCTCCTCGTTTGAAGAGGAAACATCGTTGCGAGCCTTCGTCCCCGCGCTCACTGTTCCAGTCGTTAAGTTGTCCCTTGCAATTTCGGAGCCATTCAAAAAGACGCGGATGCCATCGTCACGTTTCGCCGACATCTTGAGCCGGGAGATCTCCCCCACATTCGTCGCGGTGAACGTTCGGCGGAACCATGTTGTGATATGCTTGTTTTCAGAATCAGCACCAAAGCCCAACACCGTCGTCTGGGTATCGCCGTAACCCAATTCAGCAGATCCGGATAGCCAGGCACTGTCGTCAAATCCTGCAGTGGCCCAGGTCGCACCGGGATCAACTCCGGTGTCGAGATAGCTCCAAGCATCGCCAAAGGGAATGAGCAAGTCCTCTCCAATTGCATTGTCCCAAACCTGCGCGGCGAGTTGCACCTTCGAAGCCATATCGGTCGAAGCTTCGAACGGCGAAACCGTCATCGTCTGCAGCGGTGCCCCGACTGGTGCGGGAGCATGTCCAAAGAAGTCCACCCCGTTGATGCCGGGATCCGGAGTCACTGGCATCAGGACTGATGATTTAAAAACATCACCGTCGAACATCGCTCCGAGCGTGGTGCCGGAAGATGTGGAAAGCCCCGCCATGACGTAGCTGCCATCTCCCAAAGTCAGACCCTGTTGGTCGGTGCCCTCGACAAAGACCCGTGCCCCTGCCACCGGCTGCCCTCCTTGCAAGACCCGTCCCCTCACCACTCCTTCATTGGAGGGATTCCCCACCTTCACCACAACCCGCTCTCTCGCGATGCCACCCTTCCGGTCTGAGCAAGTGATCGTCACCACATACAATCCCGCACGACTCCAGCTCCGCACCGCAACCGGCGAATTGAGTCCCTCCGGCGCAAAATCATCACCAATGTCAAAGTCCCACGCAAAGGCCAGCGTGTCTCCCTCCGAATCGTTTCCAGTCGCCGTCAAAGTCACCTCCTGGTTCACCTCGACCACCAAGGTATCCGCTTTGAGTGAGATCGAGGGCGCGGTATTGTCCAAGACCGACAACGTCGCGGTGAGGATCGGCTGCATTAAAAAATCCGAACTTCCCGATCCGTTGTTCAGCCCGTGAATCGAGAGAACGTTGCTTCCCGAAACCAGGGCCCCCAGCGCGGCATCCGCGGAGAATTCCTGAAAACCTACCGCATTGCCATCACTGCGGTTTGCCGTGGCACCCGAATCCCATGCCGGCGCAACTGGAGCGCGATCCTCGGCAATCTTGATCCCATTGAGATACGCCACGAAGCCGTCGTCATACCGCATTTCTAATTTCAGCGATTCAATGTGAGCCGGATTAACCCCGCCATCGATCGTAAACGGGACTCGAATATAGCACGACTCGCTGCTCCGCCTCATCGCAGCGACATCCACCTCAAAGTAAGGCTCATAGTCTGTTCCCGTATCGTAACCCACCCCGAGAGCACCCGAAAACGGCCAGACACTATCATCGAAACCAAGCCCGGTCCACTCCGTCCCGGTGGCGGTCAGCACATCCGGAATGATGGCACGACATGGGTCGTCCTCTTCCACCAGAGTGATCTCATTCCCAGTTGCGAGGTGCACATAGACATCGATATACTCGTCCGGTGCCGAGCCTCCACGAGCCATCGGAGTCACACTGACCTTACTCTCAGCATCAGTATAGGTTCGCCCGATCAAAAGCGGAGCGTCCCACTTGTCGCTGTTGTCGCGCGTCCATGGTAACCCACCTGTCGATCCCTGATCGGAATAGGGAGTCATATCCAGCAAAGTGCTTGAGCCTCCCCCGCTGCCAGTCCAGTTGAAGAGAATTCCGTTGAGAAGGTAATCGTTATCCGCGCTCCGGTTCGGCTGCCGCCAAGCCGTGCGATAGCTTAGCCAGTACCGGGAAAGGGCGCCACCGGAAGGCAGGCGAAGAGCCCGCAACCCGGTGGCATTTTCATCATCATTCTGGAAGAGGCGGTAGGTGCTATTCTGTCCGCTGTTGGTGATCTCGGCAAAGTCACTGTCCGTAATCCAATCCAAGCGCCACTTTTCATGCGCTGTGAAATGGGGAAGAGTAGGATTACTCATGTCGCTTCCTCCCTGTCCACTCATGATACTGAAACGGTGCCCATACTCAACCCGGCCAAGCCCGTCAATGGGAGTGGAGCCGCGTGGATTGAGATCACTCGTGTAGTTGAAATGAGCATGTGACAAACCCAAGTTGTGACCAAACTCATGGCCTGCTGTCCGGAGTGAGGTGTAGCCTTTTTGATGGTGGCTCTTTTTCCCGCCAACTTGGGCCACCCCAGCATAGGAACCAATCCCACCATCCGAGATAATCGTGTAGAGATCGTAGTTATTGTAGTCCCAATCCTCTCCCTGCGCATCTCCCATCACAATCGCGGCCGCCCGGGCCTCATTCATCATGTCACTCAACCCCTTCCCGACATACGCCGACTTGTTCTGGGTCAAAGTGATCATGTCTGGAAAGACCGTCGTCACATTGAGCTTCCCATAGGACGCAATGCGATAGTGCTCTGCAACATCATCCTGATGGCCCTGCGCCGTTGCCAAGGTCACCGGCTCGTAGGCTGGATCCTGATCCGCAAATCGAACACGCAAATAAAGAATTCTCTTGATCCCCTCCGTCCACGGGCTCTCCGCAAAATCAACCAGCGTTCCCGGGCCCGGAGCATTTTCATCCCCCACCAACATCGCCACGTAGTGATCCAGTTCATCCTCATCCGCGAACCTCCTCTCCTCCCCAAAGGCCTCCGCCAACAATTCGTCATCATTCAAAACCTTTCTCACCGGATCAGGCGAGAACGCCAAAGCGTCATCAATCGAAATGCCGAAGAGTGAAATGCGGTCTTTTGTCTGTAGCTCCACCCGTCGGCCAAAGGTAAAGGCCCGGTAGCGCTTTTCATCAAAAGTCACAAACCGCTCCTCGGTCGGCATGCCAAGCGGACGCTCTAGCCCACCGAGATAGCAGCTAACCACACGCTCAAATTCACCCGCCGTCGACACCAGTGTTTCAAGAAGTCCTACAATCTCCTCCGGTAAGCTCAATCGGTCCTTTTTCAAAATCGCAAGCTCCACGGCCCTCTCCGGATCAAGCTCGATGGCCCGCTTCAACACCGTCCGTCGCGCCTTAGCCAACGCCACTCCTTCTTCAAGATCAGCCGCTTTGGGATCTTCGTGATAGCTCTCCACCCAGCCCTGAAATTCTTCCGGTGCTTTGGAAAAGATCACCGCAGTATCATCCCCCCGATTCCCGCTGACTTTCACTCTTCGATCGGAATATTTTTCCCTCCCAGAGTCCGACTTGGTCGAGTCCCTATTCAGCCAAATCAAAGAAACAAGCAGAAGAGGCAAAGAAATACGAAGAAGGCGAAATAATTTCATAATCAGAAAAAGGATGGCGGCGGGCTTTCCAAGCTGGCGAAAACAGCATGAGAGCGCAAAATCTCGAAAATGGCTAGGTCTGACATCGAGAGTTCTCCCAAACCCGAGAATCTCCCGGCTCCTTTCCTAAAACCAAGTAGCAAATCAAAATCGACAAGTGCCGGAGTGATTTTTTAAGAGGGCAGGGTGCCGCGAGGAAACGGAGCGGGCCGCGTAACCGAGGAACACCGAAGAGATTGCGTGAAGCCCCCGGCTTCTTTCTTCCTCGGGAGGCGCTGCTTTCTCAAGCCATCACGCCCCTCCATTCTGCCAGTCGAGTCGGGGAGTTGGTATATCTCCGCACATCCCGCTTCGCTTCTGACCCCGACTTGCGAGGAACCGGGGAGTCACTGATAGTGATCCCTCGCTTGAGCCACTTCGTGATCACAATAGGGTCATGGTCGCGGCAAACCTTGTCCATGGTTGAAGCGAGATTCTCCCGAGCGGCAGTGTAGGTGATCGCATTCACATGGCCAGGATACTGGGCATGTCCACTGCTCCCAATTTTTGCAGCCCCCATTCACTCCTTCTCCAACCCCACCTTACAATACGGCGGAAAGTCAAACTGGCCCCCATTGATTCTAGGATCCTTGTGCTTGTTCAATTCAGCCATGAGTTGGGCATGGAGGGCATCTCTGGCTCGTTGATACGCAGGATCTTTCGCAACGTTCTTAATCTGATGAAGGTCCTTCTTCAGGTCGTAGAGTTCCTCCGCAGGGCGAGCGCCAAAGCCCAGATCCCAGTGAAACTTAAACTCAGGTTTATCACGATTCAGAATCATAAATGCCTTGGTTGGACCTGCATCAACGTCGGCATAGGTTAGCCGGGTTTTGCCAGCGAGGTCTTTAAAAGGGATGGGGCCTTTTCCCAGCGCGAGGAGATCACCCATTGGGCTACGGTCGGGCGTAAAATTGATAATGTAAAGATGGTCGGCTGTGCGAAGAGATCGCATGGAGTAGGGAAGCTGGCGATCCCGGGCGCTTTCAACATGAACTTCGCGACCGATCAGGGCCCAGGAACGAAGACCGGAATGATCGCCTGTCTTGAGCGCGGGGAGGAGGTTTTCACCGTGCATGGTATCCGCTTTCTCGACGCCCGCTGCTGCCAGGAAGGTGGGAGCGAGGTCAATCAACGAGATCGGCTTCTCGATCGTTTGCGCAGGCTTGATGTGCTCGGGCCAGCGGGCCGCAAAAAGAACGCGTGCTCCGAAATCGTAGCAATTGGTTTTCCCACGCGGGAAACCGGGTGCACCATGATCACCGGAAATGACAATCAAGGTGTTATCGTATTCACCCATGGCCTTGAGCTCCTCGAGCAGAACGCGACAGCATTCATCAAAGGCCATCGCTTCCCCGAGGTAATCGGTAAGATCTTCGCGAACCACTGGAACGTCGGGTAGAAAGGGTGGCATTTTCCCCTTCAGTTTTTCGGGATCAAGTTTCCAGAGATTCTTTCCGGAACCCTTCGTCCAGGAACGATGCGGATTGGTAGGATGAAAGTGATAAAGGAAGGGCTGGCCTTCCTTCCGCTTGGCAAGGAAGTTGCGGAAATTGGCCCGGCATTCCTCGTAAAGCGCTTCCTTTCCTTTCGGGACATCTTTGGATTTGCTGACAGTTTGCGAAAAGGAATTTACCTTTCGTCCGGCCTTGTTGAACTGCGGACCAAAGCGCTCACCCTTAACGTGGTTCTTGTGAGTCAGCCCGATGTGGTAGCCATTTTTCTGAAGAATCTCGGCATAGCCGGTAACATCGTTCCAGGGATCACTTTCATCCGGTCCGTGCCAGCGATGATGAAGCTGGGAGCAGGACCCATTGGTAAAGAAATGACGGCCTGAAATTAGCGAAGCCCGACAGGGCGAACACGACGGGGCCGAGACAAAAGCGTTGGCGGCAAGAACCCCCTCGGAAGCGAGGCGGTCAAAGGTCGGAGTGGAAATGATATCGTTGGCCGACGGCTGCTCTTTTGACGCGTAGGCCGAAGCGTATCGCCCGAGATCATCTGCAAAGAGAAGAAGGATATTGGGCTTTTCGGTGGCAGAGGCTACACACGACAAACATGTGAGGAAAACAAGAGTAAGACGTTGCATGAGGACCATTCAACAGGTTCTAGGAAGAGGATGCAATACTGGGAGAAATAAGCCCGTAGCTATCCCGACTCGTTCATCACACCATGTTTTCAAAAACCCAATCCAGTCCGCGTTCTTCCACGCTTCGATTCCTGAAGCTCGCAACGCCACTTGTTCTCCTGACCTCAACAGCCTGGCTGGCTTTTGGAGAGAAGAAAGAAACTCCTAGGCCCGAGAAAGTCGGTTGGATTGAGCCGGTCCAACAAAACATCGAAGGATGGACCGTGCATGTCGATCCGGCCCTTCTCACGGGGGGCAAACATGCCGACGAAGGCACGAAAGCCCTCAAAATGCTCGCAAATCATCTTCAACGAATCTCCATCCTTCTTCCTGAAGAGCCATTGCAGAAAATGAAGAAGATGGAAATCTGGCTCGAGCATCAACATCCAGAATTATCCGCGATGCAATATCACCCGGGAGCCGGATGGCTGAAAGATCGCGGCTACGATCCCCGCCTCGCTAAAAAGGTCCATCTCACCCGCGCCGCCGCCTTATACTCACGTGATCAATTGCTCAAGCACCCCGCCGTCATTCTCCACGAATTGGCTCACGCCTATCACGACCAGATTCTGAGCTTTGACGACAAGAAAATCATCGCCGCTTACGACTCCGCCATCAAAGAAGGGATTCTTGAAAAAGTGCAACTCTTCACCGGTCGGACAGCCAAACACTACGCCGCCACGAATCATAAGGAATACTTCGCCGAAGCCACCGAAGCCTACCTTTACCGCAACGACTTCTACCCCTTCGTCGCCGCCGAGCTGAAGGATCACGATCCCAAGGCCTTCGCCGTCATGAAGGAAGTCTGGGGACCAGCCGCTGTGAAGTGAGGTCGAATGGTTATCCCGTTTCGCGCTCTACGAGGGCTAGGTGTCGGTAGGGCGCAACTTATTCGCCTTTGCTTGTCTAAGGATCGACGCTGAGAAAATTCAGGGCTTGAGCTCATTTCCCCATCGCGGTCCCCCTCCCGTCACCAGTCCAATCCCAACCATGTTGGATTGACCGGCGAGGAGGCAGACCTTAACCGGGGGGCCTTTGTTTTGGCAGAACTCCTCCCGGAAAAGAGCGCGGTGAGAAGAAGGATACGACGAGTGCTCATGATCCGATGAGATGCTTCGAGGGCCTATTCTCCCTTTTTGAGGTCCAGTGGCTTGATCCAGATATTCCGAAAGCGGACATCCTGACCGTGCTCCTGTAACTTGAGAGGTTCGGCACTTGGAGCATTGTTCACACCACCGTTGGCATGTTTGACCGGCACGTTGTCGTGGACCTTGATTCCGTTCCACCAGAGGGTGAGACGAGCTGGCTCGGAGAGCTTTTCACCCTCCCACTTTCCAGCCTTGAAGATGAAATGGAAGGAATGCCACTCACCATTCGGGCGCCAGGCATTACCCTTGGGAACGTGCTCCATACAAACCGCGGCGATGCCATGCGGGCCGATCTTCCAGCCATACGGATCTGCGATATTTGCCCCTTTAGGTGACTCGATCTGAAGCTCGTGACGGTTCTGCATGTAGACTCCGCTGTTGGCATAACCTTCGGATTTGTCATCGCCACGCCCCCCCATCAGGACAAATTCTACGTGCCCTTCAAAATCACGATACTTCTTCTTCGTCACCAGATCGTGAGTCCCCCACTTCTTGCCGCCATTCGTCATCAAAACCTTGCTGTCATCAGTCGGGCTCTTCACGACCTCCCAGGTGATGGGCATCTCCTTCTTGGGCCACATCTCCCAATTCTTTCTGACGGATTTCATCGTGCCATCAAACGGCACGTCTGCTCCCTCGGGAGCCTTCACTCCCAGATCCCTGCTCTTATCGTACCCGGGTTGCGCTTCCGGAACTTTCTTTTCGGCAAAAGCCAACCCGGTCAGTGACGCGGCCGCGCAAAAGGTAATGATTCTTTGTGTCTTTTCCAATTTCATGGTGAAACAGTCTACGTTGCTCGCCGAAGCTACTTATCGAAAAGCTCCTTGGTCACCTCGCCACTACGGGCTCCCGCTTTGAAACACACATGGACACTCAGAGCGATGGGTGGAACTGATGAGCGATTTCTTAATTTACCGCGGGCCGGAAATGCCACATACTCGTGAAATGAAGACCTCCTTGAATCGACGCGCTTTGCTTCGTGGCACCGGAGTTGCGATCGCCCTGCCGATGCTCGAAGCGATGATTCCACTTGGGCGCGCAGCAACGAAGTCGACACGGCCGGTGAAGCGCTTCGTCTGCCTCTCGAATAATTACGGAGTCTATCAGAAGGCCTTCTTCCCCGATCTCAGTCAAGCGGGGAAAGACTATGACATGCCGGGCACTCTCAAGTCTCTGGAGAAGCACCGCGAGGATTTTACGGTCTTCTCAAATCTCGACCACGGTTTCACTGGGGGCCATCAGGGCGTCCCGGTCTTGCTCAGCGGAGTTCGCCCGGTTTTGGCCCACAACTATGCGGAAGGAAATATCAGCCTCGACCAGAAACTGGCGGAACATCACGGGGCCGCAACACGCTTTCCTTCGATGACGCTCGGTTGCCGCGAACGTAACCTCCTCAGCTTCACCCGGACCGGAGTCCAGGTGCCATCGGTTGACCTGCGGGCCGCTTACCGGGCCATGTTCTTTGAAGATTCTGCTGGGAAGAAAGCCAGTGCGGCAGAGGACTTCAAACGCCACAACAGCATCCTCGATGTCGTTCTGGATCAGGCGAAAACCCTAAATAAAGAGCTGGGCAAACACGATCAGGAAAAACTCGAGGAATATTTCGATTCGGTGCGCACGCTGGAGAAGAAGTTGGCTCAACAAGAACCCTGGATCGGTCGGCCAAAACCAAAAACCGATGTCCCCGAACCAAACCCCGGCAACGGCACGACGGAGCAACTCAAGGCGACCATCGAAATCATCGCGCTCGCGCTGCAAACAGACTCAACGCGCGCCATTACCCTTGCGTCCGGTTTCGTCAACGGAGACTTCGGTCTAAACGGAGGCTATCACGGGTTCTCCCACCATGGCGAGAGGCCGAAGGAGGTCGCTGCCCTGAAGAAGATTGAAGGCCACCAGATCGCCATGATGGCACACTTGATCGACCGTTTGAAAACGCTGGAGGATCCCATCAACGGGGGATCCTTATTTGACCACACCTCAATTCTTTATGGTTGCGGGATGGCGGCAGGCACGCACCAAACCAAAAACCTGCCTCTGCTTTTGGCCGGTGGCGGGTTCAAACACGGCGAGCACAAGGTCTACGCGGAACCCGAAGGCCAGCGCGTCCCCGCGGCAAATTTGTTGCTCTCCATCTTACAGAATTCCGGGCTAGAGATTGATCGATTCGGATCAAGCACCGGCACCCTGACCGGGCTGGAGTTCAAAGCATAGGCAACACCGGTTCCCGACGCATTCTCATTCAAAGAACATCACGTGAACTTATCAGCTCTCCAACGCAGTATCGTTTGTGCTCTGGCAGTCATCTCGGGAACCTCGGCGGCTGATGCGGAAGAATCTTTCACGACGCTCAAGCCGTTCCTGAAGACCCACTGCTTCGACTGTCATGGTCCCGAAAAACAAAAAGGAGACTATCGCTTCGACACCCTGGAAACCGACCTCACCAAGATCGAAACACTCGAAACCTGGCAGAACATTCTCGATCAACTCAACCTTGGTGAAATGCCCCCAAAGAAGGCGCCGCAGCCTTCGAGAGACGAGACTACGACGGTCATTACTACTCTGACCGAAGCGCTCGCTGAAGAGTATGAAAAGGCCCGTAGCACGGGAGGTGAAACAGTCCTACGCCGACTCAACAGGCACGAGTTGCGCAACACCTGGCGTGATCTCCTCTCCCTCAAAGGGGCTGAATACCGGCCCGATGCCGCAGGCGCGCGGTTGACCGACAACAATGGCAACGGCAGCGTGGAAAGGACGGGCAACGATCCCTTGCGCTTCTTCCCGGAAGACGAGAGCGAGGATGGCTTCTTTAATCTTGGTGACAAACTGGTGATGTCTGATTTTCTCCTCAAGCTCACCTTAGCAGCGGTGGAGGAAACGCTCGCACACGCCACCCATCTCGAGCCCCGACCAGTCGTCGAAGCCCGCCGTTTTTCCGGGCACTTGATCAAGGGACGCGGCGGGCATCTGATCGAAACCGCCTCGCGTGAAATCAACCCCGGCTACGATATGATTGCGACCGGTTACGAGAATCAGGGCCGTCTTTCACCGACCGACCTACGCGGCGGGGTCGGAGTCTCGGCGCGATACCGCATCACCGTGGAAGTATCCGCTCACAACGCCAGTCAGATGCCCTGGGGTGACTTGACGAAGCTTGAGGAAGAGAAGCCGTTCCAGCTTTGCCTGAACATGGCCGATACCAAAAACGGCGGCCTTGCCGGAATCACCTCGATCCCACTGGCTTTGTGGCCCCTCCCGGGTGACGGAAAGAAACACACCTTCACTCATGAGGTCTGGATGGACAAAACCTGGGCTCCATGGATCGGCTGGGAAAACGGACCCAACGATCGCGCTTTCCGCGTTGAGAACATTCTCAAAAAATTCCACCCCGAACTCCTGACCAAACGCCCGGACAAGAAGGTCAACAAGGAAGCCCACGAAACCTGGCCCCTGCAAATGGCAAAGGCTCTCTTTCAAGACGGAAGATACCCGGCCCCGCACCTACGCATTCACAGTTTGACGATCGAACCCCTCATCGAAACGTGGCCGCCACGCAGCCACACTGCACTCTACGGGAGTGGGTCCGGGGAAGAAGTCGAAATCCGACAGCTGATGAAGACGTTCGCCGAACGAGCTTTCCGACGACCCGTCACGGCACTTGAAATCGAGCCCTTCGTGCAACTCGTCCTGCAGCAACAAATCGAACCGGTAAGAAAAATGCCCAGTGGAATTCAGGATCTGACCTACCGGGTTTATGAAGGAAAGTGGAGCAACCTGCCCGATTTCGACAGCCTCAAACCGGTTGCAACAGGCAAGCTCCCCTCAGGCTACCTGGACATTGGCGTCGCCAAGCGCAATGACTACTACGGAGTGGTCTTTGAAGGAAAACTTCAAGTGCCACACCCCGGAGAATACACCTTTGAAATGGCTTCCGACGATGGGGGACGAATTCTCATCGATGACACCAAGGTGGTCGGGCACGACGGTCTGCACGGGCAGGAATTGAAAACGGGAAAGGTGAAACTCGACGAAGGCGAGCACGCGATTCGTGTGGATTACTTTGCCTACGGCGCGCCCAACGGGCTGCGGGCCGGCTGGACCGAGCCCGGCTCCATGCACGCAAAGCTCTCGGTCGACAGCTTGCGCTCGAACCCCCAAAAGAAGGACAAAGGATCGGTCCCTCCGCTCATCCGCGCGATGCAGGACGGATACGCGGCAATTCTTTGCTCGCCACAGTTTCTTTACCTCAAAGAAAAACCCGGACGACTCGATGACTTCGCGCTCGCAGCGCGACTAAGCTACTTCCTCTGGTCGTCGATGCCGGATGCCAAACTATACGAGCTGGCCCGGGCGGGGAAATTGAGCCCCCCGGCTGAACTCGACCGGCAAATCGAGCGTATGTTGGAGGATCCCAAAGCGGCCGCCTTTGTCAGGCACTTCACCTCGGCCTGGCTGCGACTCGACAAGCTGGGTAAGATGCCCCCTTCCGGTGGTGACTTTCAGTTTTATAAAAACCTCAAGGTCGAACCGATCTTGCTAAAACAAGTCACCACTTATTTCGAAGAGATCCTCAAATCGAACGGAAAGATCGAGCAGTTTATCGACTCCGACTACACCTACATGAATCAAGTGCTGGCCAAGTGGATCTACCGGCGCGAGGACATTCGCGGAGCCCGCCTTCGTAAAGTCAAATTGAACGACCCACGCCGCGGCGGGATTTTCA
>TARA_B110000037_G_scaffold222057_1_pt1 | contig 30478 bp, 24 predicted proteins | sample TARA_B110000037 | Tara Oceans TARA_B110000037 (sample SAMEA4397196) | marine metagenome | biome: Polar Biome; feature: [MIX] marine epipelagic wind mixed layer (ENVO:01000061); material: water (ENVO:00002006), including particulate matter (ENVO:01000060) such as... | depth 10-100 m | reverse complement strand
GTAGGCACCAGAGAAGCCCCCGATCATTGGCTTATAACAGTGCCATTCGCACCCGCCCCCTTTTACGCACCCCTTCCAGACCCCTTCTTAAAATCCTGCATCGGCCCCACCTGAGTCTAGTTCAAAAACGAGACAATCCGGCCTAATCCAGCCGCAGCATCGAATGGCGGCGTTTCCTCGCACATTTCCGTAAAAACCTGATACGGAAATTTCTATTCTCCATTAATCGTGGCACTAGATCCTTGTGATGGGATCACCAAGCCTGATTGGTTTCTACCAGGGTTAATCCGGACGTAGGAGATAACCCGCGACCCAGCCTTCCTCACCGGCATCGTTCTTGCACCAATGCCAGCCGTGGATCTGCTTGAGCGAGGTAATCTTGTCACCACGCGTGATCTTCAGGACGCTAGGATCGAAGTCTTCCATCGCAGCCCAGCGGTCTTCCCCAAGGGGTTCTAGGATTTCCGCCGGAACGTAGCCGTTGCGTCCCTCCACATCACAAGCCCAGATCCATCCGGGCCATGTCCGATCTGCCGGACCGCTAGTCACCTCCTGGCCAGCAGTAAGATGCATGGCCTGGCTGTTCTTTTCTTCGTAGTCTGCGTTCGCGGTGAATTTCATTGGATGAAATTCACTCTGCTCCAACGGTTTCCACATCGGGCTCGGGCTCTCCGTCAGGACGCGAGGTATCGAAGACGAGTTCCTCGGTATCCGGCTTGCGGGTCACCCTTACCATGTCGCCCGTCTTCACGGTTCCACGGAGCAATGCTTCGGCGAGCGGATCTTCGAGGAAACGTTCGACCGCACGGCGCATCGGACGCGCACCGTAGTTCGGATCAAAGCCTTTCTCGGAAAGAAGCTCGCGGGCATCTTCGGCGAGGGTGAGATCGATTTCTTTTTCCTTGAGGCGTTTGACGAGTTTCGAAACCTCCAGATCGACGATCTGGTTGAGGTCTTTTTTCTCGAGCATGTGGAAAACAACAAGATCGTCGAGGCGGTTGAGGAACTCCGGTTTGAAGTAGCGCTTGGTTTCCTCCATGATCTTTTCCTTCATGCCTTCGAAGTCAGATTCGTCTGCATTCATCGCGCCGAAGCCGAGGGAAGTTTGGCGCTTGATCGTGGAGGCACCGACGTTTGAAGTCATGATGATGATCGTGTTCCGGAAATCGATTTTCCGGCCCAGCGAATCGGTGACTGTTCCATCCTCGAGAATTTGAAGCAGAAGGTTCATCACATCCGGATGCGCTTTCTCGACCTCGTCGAAGAGAACGACGGAATAAGGGCGGCGGCGAACCGCTTCGGAAAGCTGACCACCTTCTTCGTAACCGACATAACCAGGAGGCGAACCAATCAGGCGGCTGGCCGTGAATTTCTCCATGTATTCGGACATGTCGATCTGGATGAGGGATTCCGCATCTCCGAACATAAATTCTGCGAGGTTACGGGCGAGATATGTTTTTCCGACACCAGTGGGGCCGAGGAAAAGGAAGGAACCGATGGGACGTTTCGGATCTTTTAGATCCGCACGGGAGCGGCGGAGAGCTTTCGAGATGGCGATCACCGCCTCGTTCTGGCCGATCACGCGACTTTTCAGCACGTCTTCCATCTTGAGGAGTTTCTCGGTCTCCTTCTGCTCCATGCGTTGGAGAGGGACGCCAGTCCATTTGGAAACGACTGCCATGATGTCCTCGTCATCGACGATGACGATCTTCTCCTCGGAGGAAGCGCGCCATTCCTTGAGGGTATCCTCGAGTTCTTTCTTGGCGGTTTTCTCGTCATCCCGGAGGGCTGCGGCTTTTTCGAAATCCTGTTCGGCTATTGCCCCAACCTTTTCCTTGTTGATGGTTTCGATCCGTAACTCTGCCTCCTTGATCGTAGGTGGCCGTGTCATTGTCCCGATACGTGCGCGAGCACCGGCCTCATCGAGAACGTCGATGGCTTTATCCGGCAGGAACCGTGCGGTAAGGTAACGGGACGTGAGTTTCACGGAAGCCTCGATGGCTTCTTCAGTAAACGCCGCCTTATGGTGACTCTCGTATTTCTCCTGCAGCCCCTGGAGGATCAAGATCGCGTCTTCTTCGGAAGGCTCCTCCACTTTCACCTGTTGGAAACGACGCTCAAGCGCAGAGTCCTTCTCGATATACTTGCGGAATTCGTTGAGAGTGGTCGCGCCGATACATTGCAGCTCGGCACGGCTAAGTGCTGGCTTGATGATGTTAGAGGCATCCATCGCGCCTTCCGCAGAACCCGCACCGACGATGGTGTGTAGCTCGTCTATGAAAAGGATCACGTTCTTCACTTTCCGGATCTCATCCATGACCGCTTTGATACGCTCCTCGAACTGGCCACGGTATTTCGTCCCTGCGACCATCAGTGCGAGATCCAGAGTGATGACTTTTTTGTCTCGAAGAAGTTCCGGGACATTGCCAGTAACGATCTCTTGCGCGAGACCTTCCACGATGGCCGTCTTGCCAACACCGGCCTCACCAATGAGAACCGGGTTATTTTTCGTGCGGCGGCAAAGGATCTGGATCACGCGTTCGATCTCGTCTTCACGACCAATCACAGGATCAAGCTCACCATCTTTCGCAAGCTTGGTGAGATCACGTCCGAAAGCTTTTAGTGCAGGCGTCTTGGTTTTCCCTTCACCGGGACTGCCTCCACCTTCGTTGGGGCTGCTCTCATCTTCGAAGACGCCGAGATCGTCGTCTTCATCATCGTCATGCTCATCCATGTCCTCGGGTGAGAAATTCGGATCGATCTCCGCGAGGATCTCGTTGCGGGTGCGTTGGATATCGACATCGAGACGCTTGAGCACGCGTGCTGCGACCCCCTCGCCTTCGCGCAGGAGTCCGAGCAGAAGGTGTTCGGTGCCAACGTAGGAATGGTTGAGTGCCTTCGCTTCCTTGTTTGCAAGGGCGAGGACTTTTTTGACACGCGGTGTGTAAGGGATGTTCCCCGAAGTCTTTTGTGGTGGACCGGAACCTACTTCCTTTTCCACTTCCATGCGGACGGTGTCGAGTTCGAGTCCCATGCGTTCCAGCACGTTTACGGCGACTCCTTGTCCCAGCTTAATCAGGCCGAGCAAAAGATGCTCCGTGCCGACGTAGGCATGGTTAAAACGGTCGGCTTCTTTACGAGCCAGTGCGAGAACTTGTTGTGCTCTTGGTGTGAAATTGTTCATGCGTCTTCGGGGTTGCCGCCTTCGGGGAAGCGGTCTGTGTCATTATTCTTGGAAATACGAATATCAGGGGAATCGAGGGATTGCAAACGGGAGCGTACGATTTCCGCACGGATCGAATCGCGAGCCTCGGGTGAAAGCTTGGCTCCTGCATGTAGCTGCAAGTGTGCCTGCTGGATATCCATCAGCAAAGTATCGCACAAATTCACCGATTCCGCAGGGAAAAATCCGATATTTCCACCTAGACGGAGAAGGGAAAGGTGGTTGAGTGCTTCTTTGGAATCGATGATGTGCGCGTGGCGCAGCACCCCGTACGCGCGGCCGATCTTGTCGGCCACCATATCTGGATCGTCCTCCATGAGTTTTGCACGGGCGTTTTCCTCGTGGGTCGCGACTTGGGAGATCACCCGCTCGAGGCGATTGATGATCGTTTCCTCACTCTCACCAAGCGTCGATTGATTGGAAATCTGGTAAAGATTCCCCAGTGATTCCGTGCCCTCACCATAAAGTCCGCGCACCGCCAAGCCAATCTTGTTCACTGCCTGCAGGACGGGACCGATCTGGTCGCTAAGAACTAGCGCGGGAAGGTGCAACATCGCCGAGGCACGAAGACCTGTGCCGAGATTCGTGGGGCAGGTAGTAAGATACCCAAGCGTTGGATCGAAAGCGTAATCCACTTTCTGCTCCAGCATGCTGTCGAGTTCGGAAAGGGCTTTGTATGCTTCCGTCAGTTTCAGTCCGGAACGGATTGATTGCATCCTGAGGTGATCCTCCTCATTGAGCATGATGGAAAAACTTTGCCGTCTCTCGATGACAGCACCTGAGCCATCGCCGCGCGCCGCATGTTCGCGCGAGATCAAATGCCGTTCCACCAGCACCTGCTTCTGCACGGAAGACAACTCTCCAAGCTCGCGGGAAAACGCATCCTTCATCGCAGGAAGTCCCTCGACCGCAGGCCGCAGGATTTCAAGAGCCTCGGCGCGTTCGCCTTTCTTCGCCCATCCTGGAAACGAGTGCCCGCGTAGATTTCTCGCAAGGCGGATACGCGAAGTGATCACCGCTGATTGCTCGGAGGCGCCTCCCGCCATCCATTCCGCAGGATGGCGGATCAGTGTGGAGAAACGCATCATTTCCCCACCTCCGTCTCATCCAAAGTGTGAATCTCGTCGCGCAGATCGGCGGCATCTTCGTAGCTCTCGGAAGCGATCGCTTGCTCCAGTTTCGTGCGGAGTTCGTCCAGCCTCTGCTGGCGGTAATGGAATTCCATCAACCCCTCCGGCACCTTGCCGATGTGGCTCGCGCCCTTATGCATTCCGCGCAGCATCATAGCGACTTCATCGGAGAAAACCTTGTAGCAATTACCGCAGCCGAAGCGGCGAACTTTTTGCAAATCCTCAAAGGTGAATCCGCATTCCGGGCAGACCTTCGCCCCGCCGGCCACCTTCTCCTTGCGCTGGACGACCGGACCTCCCACCTCTTTCTGGAAATTTCCAAGCAGCATGTCCGCTAAGGAAAAACCCGTCGGATCTGTCACGCCACGCTCTTTGGCACAGCTATCGCAGAGGCAGACTTTTTTCATCTGCCCCTCCGCGAGCTGTGTTAGGAACACGGTCGCCTTGCTGTCGCAATAATCGCACTTCATCATCAAAATTACTTTAGCACATCATCCAAACGGAGTCCCGGTGTTCATCGCCAGTTCGTGGAATTCCACGAGAAACTTCTTCGTTAGATCGCCCGGCTTGCCGGTTCCGATCACCCGCCTGTCTAGCGAAACAACCGGTATTACCTCTGCCGCCGTCCCCGTCAGGAAACACTCGTCAGCGATGAAGACATCGTAGCGGGTGAGCGAACGCTCCACCACCTTGACTCCCAGTTTCTCTGCGATTTCCAAAATCACCGTCCGTGTAATCCCGTCCAGCGCACCATCGGAAATCAGCGGCGTATGGAGTTCGCCCTTCTTGATTAGGAAAAGGTTGTCGCCCGTGCACTCCGCCACGTAGCCCTGCTCGTTGAGCATCACAGCCTCCAGCGCACCGCCCTGGATCGCCTCGACCTTCGCCATGATGTTGTTCAAATAGTTCAGGCTCTTCACCTGTGGCATCAGCGCGCCCGGTGCTGGGCGGCGGGTCGCACAAGTGATGATATCGAGCCCATTCTGGTAATGCTCCTCTGGATATAGCTTGATCGTCGATACGATGATGAACATCGAAGGATTCGGGCAGAGATACGGATTCAGACCCAGCTCCCCCGCCCCGCGCGTCACCACCAGCCGGATGTAACCATCGGTCAGACCGTTCGCGGCCACCGTTTCGCAGGTCGCTTTGCAGATTTCCTCCAGCGACCAGGGCATATTCAGCAGAATTGCCTTCGCGGAATCGAATAGACGATGGATGTGCTCCTCCAGTCGAAATACCCGCCCATTGTAAAAGCGAATCCCCTCGAAGATCCCGTCACCATAGAGAAGACCGTGGTCAAACACCGAAATCTTCGCCTCATTCTCATCAACCAACTTGCCGTCTAACCAGATTTTCATTCGTTCTCTGCCCAGAATCCTAGGCCACCGAACCCGCGTTGCAAGCGGCGGATAGGAAAAAATTCTCCATTCGCTGTTCAGTGTTGGACGTTGGCCGTTCGATGTTCAAAATGCAGCCATGCTCCAGACCACAGCCGACCTCAAATCTCTCCTTCTTAAAAAATCCGTCCGCACCGGAACCTTTACCCTCGCCTCGGGGAAACAGTCGGATCTCTACATCGACTGCCGCGTCACCGCCATGGATCCTTTTGGCGCTGCCCTCATCGGGGATCTCGGCTGGCATGCCGTCCGTTCCAAGATCCATTCGGAAAAACTCTCCATCCAGTCCATAGGCGGCATGACCCTCGGCGCTGACCCCATCTCCCTCGCCATCGGCATGGCCTCCGCCCGCACCCACCCGAAGGAAGCCCTCCAGGTATTCACCGTCCGCAAGGAACCAAAAGGCCACGGTGCTGGGAAACAGATCGAAGGCAACTTCGCCCAAGGCCAGAACGTCATCGTCGTAGATGATGTCATCACCACCGGCGGCTCCACCCTCAAAGCCGTCGATGTTATCGAAAAGGAAGGCGGCCACGTAAAATTCTGCATCGTCCTAGTGGACCGCGAAGAAGGCGGCCGCCAAGCCATCGAAGCCCGCGGCATCCACGTCATCCCCCTCTTTACTAGAACCAGCCTCCTCGAGTAGGCCGCCGCCGGCAGGCTCAATCCAGCCCGGTTGAACCAATTCAATCATCTCACCGACCGCTCGCCTGCGCGGGCACCGACCCCATCCAGAGTATGTTTGTTGGAGTTGTGACACGCCGGATAAAATCGCATTAAAAAACGAAAGTTCCCACTGGAAAGCCTTCCTTTCCCGCGCCATCATTCCACCGCCATGGACGACTACGACCGCCGCGAATTCCTCAGCCTCAGCCTACCCGGTTTCCTGGGCGTGCTCACCGCCCTGCCCGCGCTCTGCGCCCTCGCCACCCGCGCCAACGCAGCAGGGGGCAGACTCCCGGAACACGGCGCAATGCACTGGGATGCCTTCCTCGAAGCCGTCACCAAGGAGGCAGCCAAGCAGCACCTCGACGCATGGAACCAGGACACCTATGTGAAATCCATTGCCTCTCTCGCCTCTCGCCTCCACCTGGAGGATCCTGCGCTCACCAAGGCCATGGAGCAGATTTCGATACGCCTCAAGCAGGGCAAGGTCGATTTCAAATACCTTGAGGATCGCGTCGATTTCTCCCTCTGCCTTGTCCAGTTCGACCAAGGCGAGATCATCCGCCCCCACGACCACCCCGGCATGACCGGCATGATCCTCTGTGCCTCCGGCGAGATAGAAACCACCAACTTCGACCCCGTCGAGCTGGAGAATGTAAAAGCCGCACAAGGCCACCAGCTCCTGAAACGCGTCGGCCAGGGAGTCCTCCGGGAAAACGAGATCTCCACTCTCACCGCCAAGGCGAGAAATATCCACACCCTCCACGCGCGGAAAGTCACCCAACTCGTCGATATCTTCACCCCGCCCTACAACAAGGAGCGCATCGAGCAAAGCAACTGGTTCGAACTCTCCCCCGACCCGGTGGACGGCCACCCCGACCTCTACGAGGCCAAGCCCACCTGAGGCGGCTGAGCCCCTCCTTCGCGAAGGCTATGGCGGTGTCACATTTGAAATGGAAGCCCTCGGAAAGTCCAAAATCATCTTTGAAGACAAGGCTGAGAAGGAATTTTGGAAAAGATTTTACCGTTTCCGAGAAAAACAAGACAAACCCGGCTCCGGCATCGCTCTACTCTGCAGCGCGCAAAACAAAGCCGGAAAATTTAATGTCTTTTCGTTCGTTGACGCCTTCCGATTTTGCGATCAAAGTCGCGCCGCAAACATACGCAACCCCATCCAAATATGACTCTAATTCGACGTTTTCTCAGCGTGGCGATTGCCGCCTCGCTCATCTCCGTGGCCACCGCAAAGGACGCCAATCTCAAGATCGCCACCGTGGACATGCAGGAGCTATTCAAGCAATACTACCGCACCAACGAGGCTCAGAAGCAAATCAACGTCGAGCGCGCACGCATCCAGAAGCATAACAACGAGCGCCTTGCCCGCATCCGCGAGCTGGAAACCAATCTCGGCAACCTCAAAAAGCAAATTGAGGATCCGGCGATCAACGATTCTAAAAAACAAGCACTCTTCAAGGACTGGCAGATGCAACAACAGGAAGGCATCGCCCTCGACCGTGAGCGACGTGAGTTCCTTCAGCGCCGCAACCAAGCTCTCAACGAGAAAATGGTTCAGCGCATGAAAGGTATCCTCGAGGAAATCCGCAAACTCGTTGAAGAGCAGGCCAAGACCGACAACTACGACTACGTCTTCGACAAGTCCGGCCTCAGCACCTCCCAAGTTCCTTTCCTCCTCTACACCAAGGACGCTACCGACATCACCGCCGGCCTCCTCAAGGATCTCAACAAGGACGCTCCTGAAGAATCCGAACCTGCCGAAGAAGAAGCCGGAGCCAAAAAAGCTCCAGCTCCCAAAGGCGGCAAGTAAACCTTTAGGAACCTTACTGCTTTGGCAATCAGCCTAAGTCTCTCCGAGCTCGCCCGCCGCATTGATGGTAATACCATCTGCGGGGAGGCGGGTTCGCTTTTTTCCGGAATGGCCGCACTTGATACGGCCGGCCCGGAGGATATCAGCTTTCTCGGAAACGAGAAATACCTGCCCCATTTTCTCACAACCAAAGCCGGGGCGGTCATCGTCCCTGCGGGCTATGATTTTAAAACCGACGGCCCTGCTCTGATCACCGTCGCCAACCCTTCTTTGGCGTTCGCCACGGTAGTCCGCCATTTTGCCGCAGAGGCAAACCCTTTCACCCCCGGCGTCCATCCCGCCGCTCACGTCCATCCTTCGGCGAAGCTCGATCCTGAAAAAGTATGCGTCCATCCCGGCGCAATCATCATGGCCGGAGCCAGCATCGGCGATGGAACCGAAATCGCCCCAAATGCCGTCATTCAGAACGATGCCGTGATCGGGAAAGACTGCCAGATCGGAGCAAACGTCAGTGTCCGCGAGCGCTGCACCACAGGTGACCGCGTCTCAATCCAACCTGGTGCCGTGATCGGTTCCGACGGATACGGTTACGAGTTTTCCGAAGGTCGCCACGTCAAGATCGACCAAGTTGGCATCGTGGAAATCCATGACGACGTTGAAATCGGTGCCAATACCACCATCGACCGCGCACGCTTCGGCAAAACGGTGATCGGCGAAGGCACGAAAATCGACAACCTTTGCCAGATCGCCCACAATGTGATTATAGGCAAACATTGCCTAATCATCTCCCAGTCCGGTCTGGCAGGCAGCTGCAAGATCGAAGACTACGTAACCGTCGCCGCACAATCCGGCATCGCAGGCCACGTAGTCATCGGTGAAAAGGCCATCCTCAGCGGTCGCTGCGGAGCAACCACTAGCCTCAAAGGCGGCCAAATCTACGCAGGTAAGCCAGCCCTCCCCTACCGCGAAGAAAACAAACTCCAAGCTCACGTCCGTCGCCTTCCCAAGCTACTCGCACGGGTAAAAGCACTAGAGGCAGCAGCGAAGGAAAAGTCTTCTACTGATCAGAATGGGAGCGCAGCGGACATCGACGGCCAATAGAGTTATACCCGCCGTCAAATCACTCGGCACTAGTGCTGCGTCACACTTCGATTAAAGGATAGAGGCTTTGGAGTTTTATGCAGGCGGCGGCGGTGTCGTCTACATCCCCAAAGGGGATACGGATTTAAGCCAGTGGTTCCTCCTTCGCCAAGGCTACGGGAGGACAAGTGGCGCAACGCAGTGAAACCTACCCCGGGACAACGGCACCAAAAAATTCCACAACCCCAACGCGGTTGTGTCCTAGTGTTCTGAAAACCTTAATCTGACGGATGGGCGAAGGCGATTTCTCCTCGTTCTCCCGTGGAGACAAGATTCTCAAGCTTCGCTCGAAAGGACAGAAACCGTCACACGGTCTTCCCGTTGCATAATTGCGATATTTCGAGCTTTCGCCCGGTCTTGACAGCATGGCACACCTAGTGCATCAAACCGCTCATGGCAAAACTCTCTATCCGCAGTCTCGACGTTTCCTCGAAAGAAGTCCTCATGCGCGTTGATTTTAACGTACCTCTCAAGGACGGGGAAATCACCGACGACACCCGCATCCAAGCTGCCGTCCCAAGTATCAAACATCTTCTAGAAGGCGGTGCAAAACTCGTCCTTTGCTCCCACATGGGTCGCCCCGGCGGAAAGCCCGACCCGAAATACTCCCTGGCACCGACCGCGAAGCGCCTTGGTGAAATCCTCGGACAGAACGTCGATCTCGCCCCAGATTGCATCGGTGAAGAAGCCGCCGCAATGCGCGCTGCCCTCCAACCCGGCCAGGTTGTCGTATTACAGAATACCCGCTACCACTCAGAAGAAGAGGCCAACGACGCGGAATTTGCGAAAAACCTCGCAGGCCAAGCACAGATTTTTGTCAACGACGCCTTCGGCACAGCCCACCGCGCCCACGCTTCCACCGAAGGCGTCACGAAATTCATTCCAGTTTCCGCAATGGGTTTTCTGATCGAGAGCGAACTCGAATACCTCGAAGTGAAGCTTAAGAACCCCGAGCGCCCATTCCTCGTGATCATGGGTGGATCGAAGGTTTCCGATAAGATCCAAGTCATCAGCGCCCTCATGGAAAAGGCCGACTCCTTCCTCATCGGTGGCGCCATGGCGAACACCTTCCGCAAAGCGCAAGGCTACGCGACTGGCGACTCCCGCGTGGAGGCCGACAAGCTCGACCTCGCCCTCGACATCCTCGCAAAGGCGAAGGAAAAGGGCGTTGATTTCCTGCTCCCTGCCGATACCCGCATCACCCAAGAATTCAAGGACGGTGCAGAAACCAAGGTCACCGGTATTTATGGCGAAGGCGGTGAAGTCCCGGACGGCTGGGAAGGCATCGACATCGGTGATGTCGCGATCAAGCAATTCGTCGCGGAAATGGCGAAAGCCAAGACCATCATCTGGAACGGCCCGGTCGGCGTATTCGAAATCGACTGCTTCGCCCACGGAACCAAGGCCATCGCCGAAGCGCTCGCCGCTTCCGAAGGCGTCACCATCGTAGGCGGTGGAGACTCCGTCACCGCGGTCAACAAGTTCGGACTCGACGACAAAATGACTTTCATCTCGACTGGCGGCGGCGCATCCCTCGAACTCCTCGAAGGAAAAACCCTCCCCGGCGTTGCCGCACTCAGCGAAGCTTAATCTCAAAACGAATAATTTCCTAACACCAACCTCCTACCGCACATGTCACGCAAGCCTATCTTCGCAGCCAACTGGAAAATGAACAAAGGAGCCTCGGAAACTGAGGACTTCGTCAAAGCTTTCCTTTCCAAGAGCCAAGGTCTCAACCTCCCTGCCGATATCGTCATCGCCCCGCCCTTCCTTTGCCTTCCAAAACTGGCCGACCTCCTCCACAACTCCACTCCCGGTAAGAATGCCCATGCGATCCAGATCGCCGCGCAAAACTGCTCCGAGTATGATTCCGGTGCCTACACCGGTGAGGTGAGCGTCATCATGCTCCGCGAGTTTTTCGTCCACTACGTCATCCTCGGCCACTCCGAGCGCCGCTCGATCTACGCGGAAACCGACAGCACCATCAACGCGAAGATCAAAAAAGCGCGTGAAGCGAACCTCAAGCCCATCTTCTGCATCGGCGAGACCCTTGCCGAACGTGAAGCAGGCAAACTCGAAAGCGTCCTCCGCACCCAGGTAACCGATGGCCTCAAGGATGTTTCCAAGAAAGACTTATCCGATATGGTGGTTGCATACGAGCCAGTCTGGGCGATTGGCACCGGCGTTACCGCCACCTCTGATCAAGCACAAGACGCGCACGCCTTCGTACGCTCCGTCATCAGCGATCTCTACGGCTCCGAGGCCGCCGCAAAACTCCGTATCCAATATGGAGGTTCCGTGAAACCCGGTAATGCCGCCGAGCTCATGGCATGCCCGGATATCGACGGTGCCCTCATCGGAGGTGCCGCACTCGATCCGCAATCGTTCCTTGAGATCATCAAGAACGGCACCGGCGAATAAGTCGAAATAACAATTTGCGCCCCGGCGTTTTGGAAGGAGCTTTCATTCTACATGAAAGCTCTTTTTTTATTCGCCGCCGCATTGAGTCCCTGTGCGATTGAGAAACCGGCTTCCGAAAAAGGTGCGCCGGCACCGGGTGCAGAGGACGTCGCTGTATCTGACATCAAGGGAGGAACCTTTGCCGTCCTCAGGTTCAAGGGATGGGATGAAGAGGAGAAGCGTGCCAAGGCCACGTAAGACCTAGCCAAGCTTGTTTCGGAAAAACAACTCAAGCCCGTAGGAAAACCCTTCTTCGCATTCTACCATCCGCCATGGAAACCGGAGTTCCTCCGTCGCAATGAAATCTGGCAAAGGATCCAGCCCTGAACGAATTGCTCATTTGACTAAAACGGATTCCACCCCATGTTTATCCTCATGGCCGAGAATCTGAAACAAAGCGTCGAAGAGGTAGATAAAGACCTCGCCCACTCCTGGATCAATCTCAGCGCGAACGTCCGCAATCTCGCATCCGATCTAAAACTGAAAGCAGCCGGAACGTTCCTCGCTGGAGATGCCGACCACCTTTCTAATGAAACCTCCCGCCTTTGCGAACACGTAGAGCGACTCCATACCGATATGATCGATCTCCTCGAAAACGTCGAAAACGTCGAAACTCACGGCTCCATCCAAGAAGCCGATGTTACCTGTGAAGATGTAGAAAAGGAAAAGATCCAGATCCAGCGAGAAAACCACGAACTGCGCAGTGATTTCAAGGACATTATAAAAGCCCTCTTCATGTGGCGCGACGACCCAGTCGAACGAGTTCGCAAGAAAAAAGTAATTATTGTCAGCCTGAGTGTCTGACCTCGAGCAACGCTCCGGTTCTTTCTAGCACTAGAAAAATATCGAAGACTCATTAAAGGGAAGAAGGACATTACCTTCTTCGCTGAAGGAATAGATCGATCCCGTCCACCAGAGCAAGCCAGCTTGCCTCGATGATGCTTTCCGATACACCAACCGTGCCCCAAGTGTCTCCCTCATGACCGGAGACGATGAGCACACGAGTTTTCGCGGCGGTAGCGTCGTGGCCGTCGAGGATGCGGACTTTATAATCGACCAATGACACCTCGGCGATTTCTGGGTAGAACGGCATCAACGCTTTCCGGAGAGCGATATCGAGTGCGTTCACCACCCCATTTCCTTCCGCAACAGTCAGTTCGCGCTCTTCGTTGACAGTGACTTTTACTGTCGCTTCACAGACTGGGCTATGACCATCTCGGTATTGGCGGAAGCTGGCGTGGTATTCGTTCGCTTCGAAAGGCTTGATGTATTTTCCTAGCTCTCGGCGGATCAGGAGCTCCAGCGAACCACCGGCTGCCTCGAAGGAATATCCTTCGTTTTCCAGCTCTTTGATTTTTACAAGGATCGCCGAGGCTTCGGGTGCTCCTTTTTCGATATGCATTCCCATCTGCGCGGCTTTGAGAAGGATGTTCGATTGGCCGCTGAGTTCGGAAACAAGAATAGTCTGCTCATTTCCTACACTGGCCGGGACGATATGCTCGTAGCTCCGCGCGAGTTTCTGAACTGCATTCACGTGCATGCCACCTTTGTGAGCGAAAGCCGTCCGACCAATGAAGGCCGCCCTTGCGAAATGGGGATTATTGGAAACATCGTCCACGAAGTAGGAGAGATCGCGGAGTCTCTCAAGACCCGGCACTACTTTGATCCCCATTTTCAACTGGAGGATGGGCATAACGGATGTGAGATTGCAGTTCCCCGTGCGCTCGCCGTAGCCATTGATCGTTCCTTGAACCTGGCTTGCTCCTGCTCGGACAGCTGCCACTGCATTCGCCACGGCGAGTTCGCAATCGTTGTGGGTATGGATGCCGACTGGTGTGCCGGGAATACGCTCACTGACTACGCGACAAATTTCCTCAATCTCGGATGGCAGGGTTCCGCCGTTGGTATCGCAGAGCACAAGGCAAGAAGCCCCGCCCTCGGCGGCCGCCTCAAGGGTGCTGAGGGCGTGCTCGACTCCGTCTTTGTATCCGTCGAAAAAATGCTCAGCGTCATAGATAACTTCACGACCGTTTTTCACCAGATGGGCAACGGTATCGCGAATCATCGCCTGATTTTCTTCTACCGTCGTTCGTAGGATTTCAGTCACATGGAGTTCCCAGCTTTTCCCAAAAATGGTCACCACCGGAGTCTCCGCTTCGAGCAGGAGCCTAACCTGCGGATCTTTCTCTACAGGCGTATTTGCGCGGCGGGTAGATCCAAATGCTGCGAGTTTCGCATGCTTTAGATCCAGCTTCTTTGCCTCTTGGAAAAACTCCACGTCCTTCGGATTCGATCCCGGCCAACCGCCTTCAATGTAATCCACGCCGAATTCATCCAGGCGTTTTGCAATTCTCAGCTTATCTAGGCCGGAAAGTTGAAATCCTTCGCCCTGCGTCCCATCGCGCAATGTAGTGTCGTAAATCGTAACGGTTTTCATATAGATCCTGCGGGCGCGGAGGCTAGGCTCCCCACCTCTGCCACGCAAGGCGGAAGACTCCGAGATTACATCAGGATTCCTACACTAGTGCCCTGAAAACCTCATTAGAATCAAAAAAATCCGACTCCGCACTCTCTTATCTGTGCTTTTATGCCCTTGGGGTGCATCCGTGAGATTTGAGGAAAGAATAGTTTTGAGTGAGTTCCTCGATGTCCGCTTCACTCCCATTGTGGTCAAAACCTCTTCAAAATTAGCGAATTCCCCCTTGGGTAGGAGCCTTGGAGGTTACATTGACAACTTCATTTCAGCAATCTAAACTATCCGCGCAGCACGGAATCCACATATGTCTGATTTTTCACAGCCTCCTCAGCAACGCGACTTTTTTTGCAACCATTGCAACGGGCGGATTGTAATCCCGTTTTCCCTGCCCTCTACAACCGGCCCGTGTCCCCACTGCCAGGGAACCATCGTATCCCCGCCTCCTCCAGAACCAGCGCAGGCTCCTGCCCTGCAACAAGCCCGTGTCCAGGCTCTCGCCCCACAACAGGCACCGGTTCACCAACCTGCTCCTTCCCAAGTACCATCGGCTCCTCGCCAGGCAGCTATCCCTGCCCGTCGCAATGCCGCACAGGTCGCAGCAGGCCAGACACAACATCAACCAACTGCCGCACATCTCGCGAAAAAGATCAAGGCATCGAGCGGAATCATCCCGGCGATGTTCGGCCTTCTCCTGCTCATCCTCGCTGCCGGAGCCGCCGAATTTTATATCACCAACCAAATGGGTACGAATGTGAACCCTCCGAATCTCTCAGGAAGCCCCGAGGACAAGCTCATCCGGGAAGCGACCGTGGAGTTGGTATGGACCGGACAGACCGACAATCCGACTTTGGAAATCAAGCGTTTCATCTGTTGGGAATTCCTCGGACTCGGCGGCAAGGAAATCCCTGCCACTGCTTCGAACCAGTAAGTCAATCCCCATCACCGCATGGCCCAGGCAGAATACCCAACCATCGCGGCTATCGCGAGTCCTCTTGGTGTCGGTGCAATTTCCCTGATCCGGATCTCCGGCTCCAAGGCTCTTGAGTTTGCCAACATATGTTCCGGGGGGATCGCTTCTTCGACGATGCCCCGCCTCGCACGTCGCTGTAAAATCCGCGATAACACCGGAGCGGTTATTGATGATGGCTTACTCACCGTATTCCTCGGCCCCAACTCATTCACCGGAGAAGATACGGTAGAGTTCGCCGGTCACGGAGGCATCTTGGTGACACGTGAGGTACTTGCCCGCTTTCTCGAATGTGGAGCGATTCACGCATCTCCCGGAGAGTTTTCACAACGGTCTTTTATCAATGGGAAACTCGATCTCACCCAGGCAGAGGGAATCATGGATCTCATTTCTGCCCAGACCCGCCTGGCAATCCGCGCCGCTCATTCACAGCTTGAAGGCACCCTCGGAAAACAGACCACTGCCGCCCGCGACGAACTCCTAGAAATTCTCGCACACCTCGAAGCATGGATCGACTTTCCCGATGAAGACATTGATCCGCAGACAACCGTCCAGCTACGCAGCCGGATCGAAGGAATTCTCGCAACCATAGCCTCCCTGCTCTCCACCGCCGACCAAGGACGCATCCTCCGCGAAGGTGTCCGCACGGTGATTTTTGGAGAACCGAATGTCGGGAAATCCTCTCTCCTGAACCGACTCCTAGGCTTCGAACGCGCAATCGTTTCCGACATCGCCGGCACCACCCGGGACACGATCGAGGAAATCATTAACCTCCACGACATCCCCCTCCGCCTTGTTGATACAGCAGGCGTCCGCGAATCATCCGACGAAATCGAATCCCAGGGTATCCAGCGCACCGCCCGCCAAATCGAAGACGCCGACTTACTCTTGGAGATCGCCGATGCGAGTAAGCCGCGTCCTGAACGTGCCGTTTATCCGTCCAACCACGCCACCCATCTCCTTGTCCTGAACAAATCCGATCTCGGCGAAGACCCGAGCTGGAAGGACAACGATGCAATCCGACTTTCCTGCAAGAGCGGAGATGGGTTCGATGAGCTTTCCGAGAAGATCCGCGAGGCACTCCATTTCACTGAAGCAGACTTCGGCGAGCATGCAGTAGCCATCAACGCCCGCCACAAGGCGTCGCTTTCCCTCGCCGCTACAAACCTCCACGCAGCTCTCGATCTCCTCACAGAAAAGGAATGCGACCCCGAACTCGCCGCAATCGATCTCCGAGAAGCCCTCGACGCACTCGGTGAAATCCCCGGAAAAGTCGATACAGAAGATCTTCTCGGCGTGATTTTCTCACAATTTTGCATTGGCAAATAGTTGTACAACAAAAAACGTGCGATTTTTTGGCAGCTTCTGCTTTTGGGGTTTGAAATTTGAGGTTTGGAGTTTTGAATCTACCCATGCCTTCAAACCCACAGATGCCCGGAAAGATCATGGCCGCAAACCGCGGCGAAATCGCCATCCGTATTTTCCGCGCAGCTACTGAACTCGGCCTACGCACCGTTTCGATTTTCGCAGAGGAAGACCGTTTTTCCATCCACCGTTTCAAAGCGGACGAAGCCTATCAGCTCGATTCCTCGAAAGGCCCAGTCGGTGCCTATCTCGACTACGAAGGGATCGTGAAACTCGCGAAGTCCAAGGGCGTGACTATGATCCACCCTGGCTATGGTTTCCTCTCCGAAAACCCCGCCTTCGCCCGCGCCTGCGAACGCGAAGGCATCACCTTCATCGGTCCATCCGCAGATCTCTTGGACAACATGGGTGACAAGACCGCAGCCCGTGCACTCGCCCACAAATACGACGTCCCCACCCTTCCCGGCACCGAGGATGCGGTCACCGATCCAGATGAAGCACTCACCATCGCCCACGAAATCGGTTTCCCACTCATCATCAAAGCTGCATTTGGTGGCGGCGGGCGCGGAATGCGAGTCGTTGAAAAACCCACTGAACTCCCTGGCCTCCTCGCAGAGGCACGCTCCGAAGCTGAGAATGCTTTCGGAAACTCGGCCGTTTTTCTCGAACGCTATATCAAGCGCGCCAAACATATCGAAGTCCAGATCCTCGGCGACCGGAACGGTAACGTTGTCCACCTCTACGAACGCGATTGCTCGGTCCAGCGCCGCTACCAGAAGGTAGTCGAAGTAGCCCCCGCTATGCACCTCGATCCGGTCATACGGAAGGAGCTTTGCGACGCGGCAGTGAAACTCGCCCAAGGCATCGGCTACGACAATGCAGGCACTGTCGAATTCCTCTACGACATGGATCAGAACGACTGGTTCTTCATCGAGATGAACCCGCGCATCCAGGTCGAGCACACCGTCACGGAATGCGTCACCGGCATCGACCTCGTCCGATCCCAGATTCTCGTCGCGCAAGGCCATAGCCTTTTTGACGAAACTCTTGCCCTCCCACCGCAGGAGGAAATCCCGTGCAACGGCTTCGCCATCCAGTGCCGCATCACCACGGAGGATCCGGAGAAAAACTTCGCACCGGACTACGGGCGCATCCTCAACTACCGCTCCGCCGCAGGCTTTGGCGTGCGACTCGATGCAGCCTCGGGCGATGCCGGCTCGGTCATTACGCCTTACTACGATTCCATGCTAGTCAAGCTCACCACCATGGGTCGCGATTTCCCCATGGCCTGCCAGCGCATGGATCGCGCCCTTCGCGAATTCCGTATCCGTGGGGTAAAAACGAACATCCCTTTCCTCGAAAACATCATCGCTGATGATACGTTCAGGTCGGGTCAGGCACATACCAAGCTCATCGATACCAAGACGGAGCTCTTCCAGTTTTCCCGCCGCCGCGACCGCGCCACCCGCACACTCGCCTACCTTTCGGAAATCACAGTAAACGGCAACCCACACTCCAAAGGCTACCGCCCCCCAAGCATTATGGAACGCGCTCCGGCAGTTCCTACTAATGTCCCGCGTCCCGCTGCAGAGCAAACCAAGTCCCTGCTCCAGGAACTCGGCCCCGAAAAATTCACCCAGTGGATCCTCGATCAGAAACGCCTCCTCATCACGGACACCACCCTCCGCGACGCACACCAGTCTCTCATCGCCACCCGCATGCGCACGCACGACATGCTCCGTGTCGCCGAGGCTTACAGCACCCGCACGCCAGAGATATTCTCCTTGGAAATGTGGGGCGGTGCGACCTTCGATACCTCCATGCGTTTCCTCAACGAGGATCCATGGGAGCGCCTCCGTCAGCTTCGAGAAAAGGTGCCGAACATCCTTTTCCAAATGCTCTTCCGTGGCTCCAACGCCGTAGGCTACTCGAACTATCCGGACAACGTCGTCGCCGGTTTCATCAAGCACTCTGCCGACAGCGGGATGGACATTTTCCGCATCTTCGATTCCCTAAATTACCTGCCGAACATGAAGGTAGCCATGGAAGCAGTCCGCGAACACGGCAAGTCTATCTGCGAGGCCGCCATCTGCTACTCCGGCGATATCCTCAATCCAGCCCGTTCCAAATACGATCTCAACTACTACATCGCGAAAGCGAAGGAAGTGGAGAAAATGGGAGCACACATCCTCTGCATCAAGGACATGGCAGGGCTCTGCAAACCACAGGCAGCTTACGACCTCGTCCACGCACTGAAACAGGAAATTGGCATCCCCATCCATTTCCACACCCACGACACCTCAGGCCTGAACGCAGCCTCTGTCATCGCAGCCTCCCGCGCCGGGGTCGATATTGCGGATCTCGCCATCGCCTCCATGTCCGGCTCCACCTCACAGCCGAACCTGAATTCCGTCTGCGCCGCCCTCGCCTCCTCGGAGCAGGATCCCGGACTCGACTTCGATGCCCTCAACGAAATTTCCGACTACTGGGAACACGTCCTCGATTTCTACAAACCCTTCGACTCCGCCCCGCGCTCCGGCACCGCCGAAGTTTACGAACACGAAATGCCCGGCGGCCAATACACCAACCTCCGAGAGCAGGCCAACTCCATGGGACTTGGCCACCGCTGGCGCGAAATCGCCCGCACCTATGCCGAGGTGAACCAGCTCTTCGGCGATATCATCAAGGTCACGCCTTCCTCGAAAGTCGTCGGCGACATGTGTATGTTCCTCGTCACCCGTGGCATCAAGGCTGCCGATGTCACTAAGATCAAACCCGGCTCCATCGACTTCCCCGAATCCGTCATCGACATGCTTTCCGGTGGCCTCGGCCAACCCGATGGCGGCTGGCCTGCTGACGTCCAAAAAATCGTTCTGGGCCCCAACCACAAGATCACCACAAAACGCCCCGGCGAACTCGCCGAGCCAGTCGATCTCGAATCGGTAGCCTCACCCTTCATGAACGATGGAGACTCCTTCGAATCCACTCTGGTTCAGGACGCCCTCTACTCACACCTCATGTATCCGCAGGTTCACAAGGACTTCCTCGAATCCCGCGCGAAATACGACGACCTCAGCAAGCTCCCGACTTCCGCTTTCTTCTACGGCCTCCAAGTCAGTGAAGAAATCGAAGTCGAAATCGATCCGGGGAAAATCCTCATCATCAAGCTCATCTCCGTAGGCGAGCCAGACGACGAAGGCCGCCGCACCCTCTTCTACGAACTCAACGGCATGCCCCGCGAGTCCATCGTCGTGGACAAATCCCTCTCCGGCACCGCCACCGCCGCGAGACAGAAAGGCGATCCCAACGACCCCTCCCACATCTCCGCCCCACTTCCCGGAATGGTCACGGAAGTTGCCATTTCTCCCGGCACCGAGGTCAAGGCAGGCGACAAGCTCATTATCATCGAGGCGATGAAAATGCTTACCACCATCTCCGCCCCCGCCGACGGCACCATCAAGGAAATCCTCGTCAAAAAAGGTATCCAAGTGGACTCCGACGACCTGCTCGTAATCATGGAATGACCCAAGACAGATGAAGTGAGATCCCTGACCAAAAAATCCAGTTCACCTAGTGTATGTCACGGCAATCTTTCGATATGGACAGGGTGGGGCAATTTTAAACACGCGATATGAAATCGACATCCGTATTTTTCGCCCTAAGCCTCGCCTGATTTTCCGTCGCCTGTGCTTCCGCTTCGCAGTAAGACGGGAATAAGCCTGCCCCTAGCACGGTTCCCTAGATTGCTGCCAAAGCAGGCATCCTTGGCAGCTCGTGGCTAGTCGAGGAAATCGGTTCTTTGGTAGCTGTAAGATCGCAGGTGACCAGCTCAGCTTTGAGCCGCAGGGTTCAACTAGAAGGGGCGGCCCCAGGGTTCCTACACTAGGGACTACAGAGATGATTTAACCACGGATTTTACGGATGAAGACTATAAATCTGACTGGAAGATGATTACTACTAAGGAGAAAACTTCATCAAAATCAAAAAGTCCCGATTTCACTCTCTCTTATCCGTGCCCATCCGTGCAATCCGTGGTCAAAAACCCTTCAAAATTGGCTACTCTCCCTAGTGTCGGAGCCCTGGGGGCGGCCCAAAGCCAAATATGGATAAAGAACAACGCTTTCACGCAGCATTACAGAAGGCCCGCCCTTTTAAGATCGATGAAAATGATCTGCTCCATTTTTTCGATGCGGACGGCAATCAGATTCTGCGCATGTCGCGCATGGCCGAAAAATAAATGAGCCAAATTTCTCAGTAGCTACGCAGTTTCGATGACACGGGATGCGTGTAGAGTGGGTGATGAAGTTCACAATTATGTGACGAGTTCCTCACGCACGTCGTCCGGAATTTCGGCGCGGGTGATAATTTCCGGCCAGAGTTCGAGTGGCGGTTCAGCGACGATAGATGGATCGAGGCGAACGACCTGTAGATCGTCATTGAGAAAGGCCCGGTCGCCGCAATGTTGTGCGTGGCAGCCCTGCCGGATGCCCGGGGCACAAGTTTTCCACGAGCAGATGCGTCCGAGGTATTCGTGTTGCGGATTGCAGAGAAAAACATCGGCTCCGCAACCGTCGCCAGTTTGCATGGTTTTGCCGAGCAACTGACGGGTGAGTTTGGCGAGTTTCTTGAGCGACATGTCGTCGCTCACCTCGACGAGGAGATCGACGTCCTTGGGAATAGCCTTGGGCGTGGCAAGGGATCCGAGCAAGGCGATACGCCGGACGCCTGATAGATTGCGGGCGTCCTTCACGAAGGCGAGCACGGCACGGAGGAGATCGGCGCGTTTGTCCGGAAGCGGCGGGGCTTCGAAAATATCGCAACCCCATTCTGGTTCGATGTTCTCCTCCCGAAGCCACTTGACGATGCGCTCGCGCTTGCGGCGTGTCTCGAACCAACGCCAGCGGTGCTTCAACTCGACGTTACCGCCACCAAATACGATGTTTTTGAAACGCCGGAAAGCGCCCTTGCCACGAATGGCCCGTGCCAGTTCCGTGCGCAAAGAATTGTCCGGCAGAGAACTCACGAATTCGTCGAGTGCGCCGTAGAACAGGTCTTCGAACAAGTAGTCGGGCAACTGGAGCAGGTTCTTGTCACCCAACAACGCCTCGATTTCCTCTTCGTCTTCCGGGTCAACGACTTTACCGGTGGTCTGGTCGAGGAAGGAAATACATGGTTCGTCAGCGTAATCCGGATCGACTGCGGCGAGGAATTCGAAGGCCTCTTCGAGGTCCGAGATGTTGAGGTGAAATTTGCGGGGTGGCTGCTTCATGGCTTGGCCTTCGGTTTGTTGTCTTTCTAAATCTTCTTCGGCATCGGCTTTTGCTTGTTGGGTTCTTCGCGCTTCACTCGCAGTCTTTATGGAACAGTCCGTCATCGGATTCGACAAATTCGCCTTTCTCCCGGTCGATCCAGCCGCTACAGGCCCAGCAGGTATTCCATTGATCCTGGATGGGACAGGGAGGCCATTGCGGGGTTCTGACATCACGCAAGGGTTTCCGGGGCAGCGATCATGAAGCGGGTGCCTGGCAGGCGTTGCATTCCCCACCCGATGAAATGGCGCATCAATGCCTCCTGGTCATCTTCCGGGGGATTCCATGGCAAGTCGCGCACTTCCTCGTCGAAATCATCATATCCACAAGGCATGTGTTGCAGCGGCGTGGCGTTCAACAGGACTAGCCCGATCCGTGGATCCGCCATGGCGCGGACGAGTTCCCGCATCACCTCGCGTCCCATACCTATATGGCGGAACGGCGGGCGCAGGCCGATGAAGTGGACACAAAGAATCCCTGATGCGGGATCTAGGAAACGCGGAATCGGCTCGTGCATTTTGCGGAGACCCTGATTCGTAATTTCCTCATAGACATCGCAACTGCTCGAATCGTAATCCCAGAGTTCCATAAATGCGGTGGCAGAGGCGGGATCTTCAGCGAAGAGATAATGCGCGTCCACCATGCCGGCCGTGCTCCCTGCGCATTCGATACGTCCCTCGATCTCGAGCAAGCACTCGGCGAATCGAGGATCCGGTTCGTCTCCCTCGTCCAATCGGTTGATCTTCCAGTGAATGTGCAGCTCCGACATGGATTGAAGCTAGCACAGGAAAGCGTGATCATTTAAGTGCCTGATTGAGACCGAGCCGGATGATTCTCATGGAAATGCATCACCCTCGTGAGCCATCCAAAACCACCCAACCCACGACTTGCGTAGCGTAGTAAAAAGTAGTCGCGCCTTCGGATCTTGCGGCCTCCCCGCTGTTCGAGGAAGTGCCGCGTAAGGATTCGTGATTTGCTTACCGGCCGAAGGTCATGGAAGAATCGGCCTTATTGATCCTATACGATCTATTTCTTCAACTACGCCTTCACGTATACCTCAGATCCCGCCTCGGCGAATTCCTTGGATTTCTCCTCCATGCCTTTTTCAACGGCTTCGTCCTCGGTGAGGCCTTGGGCAGCGGCGTATTGGCGGACGTCCTCTGAGATTTTCATCGAGCAGAAGTGCGGACCGCACATGGAGCAGAAGTGGGCGGTCTTGGCACCGTCCTGCGGGAGGGTTTCGTCGTGGAACTCGCGGGCGGTGATGGGGTCGAGGCCGAGGTTGAACTGGTCTTCCCAACGGAACTCGAAGCGCGACTTGGAGATCGCGTTGTCGCGGTATTGGGCACCGGGGTGGCCTTTGGCGAGGTCGGCGGCGTGGGCGGCGAGCTTGTAGGTGATGACACCAACTTTGACGTCGTCCTTGTTCGGCAGGCCGAGGTGTTCCTTCGGCGTGACGTAGCAGAGCATGGCGCAGCCATACCAGCCGATCATGGCGGCACCGATGCCGGAAGTGATATGGTCGTAGCCAGGGGCGATGTCGGTGGTCAATGGTCCGAGCGTGTAGAACGGGGCCTCGTGGCACCACTCGAGTTGCTTGGCCATGTTTTCCTCGATCATGTGCATAGGGACGTGGCCGGGGCCTTCGTTCATGACCTGGCAGCCTTTTGCCCATGCTCGGGTGGTGAGCTCGCCCTGCACTTCGAGTTCGCCGAACTGGGCCTTATCATTGGCATCGGCCACGGAGCCGGGGCGGAGGCCGTCGCCGATGGAGAAGCTCACATCGTAGGCGGCGCAGATGTCGCAGATTTCATCCCAGTGGGTGTAGAGGAAGTTTTCCTTGTGATGGGAGAGGCACCACTTAGCCATGATCGAGCCGCCGCGAGAGACGATGCCGGTCATGCGGCTTGCGGTCATGGGGACAAAACGCAGCAGGACGCCGGCGTGGATCGTGAAGTAGTCGACGCCTTGCTCGGCTTGCTCGATGAGAGTATCACGATAAATTTCCCAGGTCAGATCCTCGGCCTTGCCGTTGACCTTTTCGAGCGCCTGATAGATCGGCACCGTGCCGATGGGCACCGGGGAGTTTCTCAAAATCCACTCGCGGGTGACGTGGATGTTCTTGCCGGTGGAAAGATCCATCACGTTGTCGGCGCCCCATTTCGTAGCCCAGCGCATTTTCTCGACCTCTTCCTCGATCGACGAGGCGACGGCGGAGTTGCCGATGTTGGCGTTGATTTTGACGAGGAAGTTACGGCCGATGACCATCGGTTCGCATTCCGGGTGGTTGACATTGAGCGGGATGATCGCACGGCCTGCTGCTACCTCGCTGCGGACGAACTCAGGAGTAATTTCCTTCGGGATGCGCTGTGGGAAGCGCTGGAAGATATTTGGCGTATAGGGGCTGTCCGGCTGCTGGCTGGAACCGGCGTGCTGCTTGTCGAGGCGGTTGCGAAGAATGTCGTCCTTTTGGTCGGAAATTTCAGTGCGGCGCATGTTCTCGCGGATCGCTATGAATTCCATCTCGGGGGTGATGATGCCCTGGTCCGCGTAGTATTTCTGGGTAACCGGCTTGCCGGTGCCACGCAGCGGCTGGCGACGCTCCGCGGTGAGACCGGGGAACTCGATGAACTTGTTAGCCTTCTCTGACTTGGAGGCAAACTCGGCGTGTTTCTCGGTGAGGTAACCGTTGTCCTGTGGCTGGACGGCGCGGCCATCGTAGGCCTCGACATCTCCACGTTTCAAAATCCACTCACGCCTCAGCGCGGGAAGCCCCTGATCAGAGGTTCCTTTGAATTCCGGGTCGCCCCATGGGCCGGAGCAGTCGTAAACACGGACGGGTTCGTTTTTCTCGATGGTGCCGTTGTGGGACTTGGTGTCAGCCAGAGCGATTTCGCGCATTGGCACCTGAACTTCTGGATGGAGTTTGCCCTGCACATAAACCCGGGTTGATGCCGGAAGCGGCGTGCGGGATTCGTCGTGGTTCGTGGTCTCCGTTCCGGTGGTTTCTGCGGGGCTGATCATAATGTTTCTGAGTTCGTGAGTTGGGAAATTTCACGGATCAGAAAGCCTTCGGAAAACAAGAAAACCGCTGGGCTTTCCCGACTCCCTCCGGCGGCATGATCCGCTTCAGGTTCGAAGGGTTTTTTCCGCGCGTCGGAAAATCTCAGCCCCCCGTCCGGAAAGCCCCCCTGTCGTCAGACAAGACTCCCCCACCCCAGGCAGAGTGTCAAGTCACCGGGGAAAATCAGTATTTCTCCTTCAACCATTTCTCATGACCCCAAAGCCCCCAAACTACGCCGGCCAGCCCGAAGGTCAGCAAAAGCGTCGGGAGACCTTCGGTCATCGCGATCCCTACCGGGCCGATCGCGTGGAGGAAATCGTTGTCGATGAAATGTGGGGCGATGAGAACGTAAAGCCGGGCAATCAGTAGCGCCACAGCACCATAGCCCATCATCGAGCCACCCCAGGACTTGCCGTTTTTCACAAGACGGAGAGCGGCGAGGGCAAAGATCCCAAGACCTATAACCCCAAGGGCATCAAAGATCAGACCGTTGGCGATAATGAATTCAAGCAGCAGATTCATGACCGGATACGGAATGTGGTTGGGTTTTGGAATTTTTCAGAAAAGCGGGAACGCGGAGAAGACCAGAGTGCAGGCCGAGGCCGACTCCAAAGACCAACCAGCCCGAATTCATCACAACGATCTTAACCGCATGCCATCCGAGCGCGGTGGAAGAGCTATGGAGATTAGCGCCGGGGTAGTAGCGTTCGATTTTTCCCGCCTCATACATCGGAATCAGAAAAGCGTATCCCAGGCAGAGGAGAAACGCCCCGCCGACGAGAAACCGTGCGCTCCAGCCCTCGTTTCGCGTGCCATTCTCCATGCCACCACCATCAGGAAATCCCCCATCACAATCATGAAAACCGGACGGGCAGCATCGATGGATGCGAGGGGGAGAAATTGATCTACTGGCATATCTAAAAGAATAACAATACGACATAAGTCATTGATCAACAGCTATTAACAACGTATTAAATACACTACCAAGCAAGCCATAAATACTACTTATTTTGATATACCCGACCACCTTGATACTTCGCTATTCCTAAAATTCAGCCTTCTTACCGTGAGATAAGGAGTCACTGTTTGGGACAGTCCGTTTCCCATACTAGATCGAAAAGAGTTTCAACCCGCTAAGACGCGAAGCCAGTCCAGCAGAAAAATCCCTAAACCCCTAGAATTTGGAATGGAAACTTCGCGACTTTGCGTCCTCGTGGTTCAATTTTCCCAATGGATATGGGTACTCAGGGGGCGCTCGCTAAGGTAGGCTTACTGCCGCTAACCCTCACGATGTGCTTGCTCCCATTCCCTTTGTCCCTTACTGCACACTCCTTATGAGCGAAGCCACCTCCCAACCCCAGTCCACCGAAGCCGAATTAATCGCCGTTCGCCGGGACAAACTCGCCCGACTCCGCGGACTCGGGGTAGATCCCTTCGGCGCGCGCTTCGAGACCACAATCACACCTGCTGAACTCAAGGCTGATTTCTTCGACGAAAAACAAGTCACCACCGCCGGCCGTATCATCGCACTGCGCGACATGGGGAAATCCTGCTTCTTCAGCATCGGCGATGCCCACGGCTCCATCCAAGGCTACATCAGCATAAAAAACCTCGATGAGACCCAAGCGGCTATTTGGAAATGTCTCGACCGCGGAGATTGGGTCGGTGTCACCGGCGAAACTTTTACCACCCGTACCGGCGAGCCGACGATCAAAGTCGAGTCCTTCACCGTGCTTTCGAAATCCCTGCGCCCGATGCCGGACAAGTTCCATGGCCTTTCCGACCGGGAAACGAAATACCGTAAGCGCCACCTAGACCTCATCGGCAACCCGGACAGCGCGACGCTTTTCATCACCCGCTCCAAGATGATCGCGGAAATCCGCAACTTCCTCCACGAGCGCGGCTTCCTCGAAGTCGAGACCCCAATGCTGCAGTCCGTCGCCGGAGGAGCCGCTGCACGCCCCTTCGAGACGCACCACAACGCACTTGGCATGCCGCTCACCCTGCGTATCGCCCCGGAGCTTTTCCTGAAAAGGCTGCTGGTCGGAGGTTTCACAAAAGTCTTCGAGCTCAACCGCAACTTCCGCAACGAAGGAATCTCCCGCCGCCACAACCCGGAGTTCACCATGCTTGAGGCATACTGGGCGTTCTCCGACTTTGAGGAAATGGCGAATATGGTCGAGGAAATGACCTGCCATCTGGCCGAGAAATTCTGCGGTGGCCTGAAAATCGATCATAAAAATGAGGACGGAGAAATCCTCCGCACCATCGACCTCTCCCGCCCGTGGAAACGCGCAAACTACCACGACCTCATTAAGGGCGTGGCCGGAGACGATTTCTTCGACATCACTCCCGTACAACGCCGCGCCAAGTGCGAAGAACTCGGAGTCCAGCTTTCCGATAAAATGGAGGACTACGAGGTCGTCCAGCAGGTCTTCGAGAAAAAGGTCGAGGAGCACACCTTTGATCCCTGCTTCGTCACCCGCGTCGCCAGCGAGCTGGTCCCCCTCGCGAAAGTCACTCCCGGTGGCAAGACCGTGGAGGTTTACGAACTCATCATCAACGGCCAGGAAATCTCCCCCGGCTACTCCGAACTGAATGATCCCGACGTCCAAAAGGAACGCCTCGAGCACCAGTCCGGCGGCGAAGAAGAACAGAAGGTCGATTACGATTTCATCGAAACACTAGAACACGGCATGCCCCCCGCTGGCGGCATCGGAATTGGCATCGACAGACTAGTGATGATGCTCACCGGTGCACCAACGATCCGTGACGTAGTGCTGTTCCCGCTCCTTAAGAAAAAGGAATAGAAAAAAGCGGGTTGAAAGCATTTCGCCAACCCCATGATCTCCTCCCAGAAAAAGCTCACGCGAAGCCTCATTGCTCTCGCTGTATCCGGGTCGCTCATTATCAGTCTGCTGTGGTGGGATTCCACGAGGTTTGAGTGCATGTGGGACTCCAACGTATTGATGCTGCAATCTGACTATTCCGAAATCTTAATTGCCTGGCCCGAAACATCCTCGGCATCTCCATATTCCGAGTTCTACAGGAAAAGAGGAAATTCTCCCACCCCTAGAATCGCTCCCCTTTTTCCAAAGCTCGAATGGGGATCCAGGTTCGCGATCATCCCCATCTACCTTCTCCTCCTCACTTACCTCGCCGCCCTCCTCCTCGCCTGGCTCCTACTCATGAACCGCCTCGCCCGGCAGGAAGCCAGAAAGGAGCAGTCGATTTCAAAGACGTAGCTTTCTCGGTACAATGGAAAGTCTCTCCTTGCCGCCCGAATCCCATCAGTCAGGACAGATAAGTTTCACCTTCGGGAAATAAGTTCGATAGCGAGTCGCATCGGCTTCTTGAGCCCGTGACCGCTGGACTGCAAACCGAGATATTCGAACCACTGCGAATGCGGAGCGCCAAATTTCTCGACCTTTTCGCTTGGTTTACCGATGCGGTAAGAATGTATCGCACAATGGAGATTCACACCAGGAGTGCCCGCCTTGTGAGGCGCGAGAACACCTCGAGAGGTGGTGAAAGCGGCTCCTCCTTCCGGGGAGAGATCGGAATCGAGACAGTAGCGGAATTCTGAAGACTCCTGAATTTCAGTTCCCAAAGAGTCCCTTGAAAATCCCCTCGGCCTCTTTGATCGCATTCTCCCCCTCTTTGATGATCTTCTTTCCTCTGTCGATGGCTTTGATGGGGTTTTCGCCTAGGACGGAGCGGGTAAACTTGAGGACTTTTTCCCCGCTCTCTGGGATCTGCTCAAACATGCGGAGGCCAGCAGCTTCGATAAGCCGCTGGGTAAGGTCTTCTTTCGGATCGTCGAGCGTGCCGGTGATCTGGATATCCGTCCACAGTAGCCCTAACTCACCGGGGCGAAACACATGAGTTTCCGCTCCGGGGATGGTTGCTAAGGTGCCGGGAACGATGCCGAGGCGGAAGCGCCCATCGAGCGCCTCTCCCTTGATCGAGAAATTCCCTTCAAGCCGTATCAGTCCCTCGCTGCCCATCACGAAATCGGCAAACAGGATTTCCCCATCCGAGTAGCGCCATTTCGTCCGCGCATCGCTGAGTTGGAGCATACGGAAGCGGCGGGTGTCCGCGTATGCAGCGAGCGCGTCGAGCATGGGTAGAGCAGTCATGGTGCCGTTGCGGATCACTAGATCACCGGCCATGACCATTTTCCCGCTAGCGTTATCGAGTGAGAAGGAGGAGGAAACATCTCCAGTGAGTCGTCGCGCCCAGTTTTCGTTGAGGAGTTCATCACATTTAAGACCCTCCACATCACCCTCGAAAGAATAGAAATTGTCGCGGGAATTCCACTCACCAAAAGCACTGATACGACCCTCCTCCCATGCAGAAACATCCGCCTTCGTGATAAACGCACTGCCATCCCGGAAGGAGCCGCGCACGCGGTTAATGTGAAGCTGTGGAACGAAATCCAAGGGCAGATCAACGAGGCCGCCGATAATCTCGCCCTTGTATGCATTCTTGCCGGTCTGCGGCAGAACATGAACCGACATTCCGCTCGCCTTCACCGGCCCTGAGGCAGTATTCCCGGTAAGAGCCAACTCCACGATGTCCAGCGATTCAAGCTCGACTTCCTCTGGCACCCAGCCGGGTTGTTTCTTTGCGACTTTCTTCTCCCTGATCATCGGCTCGACTGGCGGCGGTTCATCAGACTTCAAAGCATTGAATGTTACTTCGAGGCGGGTGATGCGAGTGCCTTTCATCTCCCATACCCCGCGAGTAATCCCGCCGAAGCCGATTTCCGTCGCAATCTCATCCGCCTGGATCCCGGCAATGAGCCCCTCCCCCGTCGCATCGAAACCGGCGGTTTCCACTGCGAGCCCGTCCCAGCGGAACGGTGAGAAATTGCCATCTACCTTCACCACACCGCTTACTTGGGTGGAAAGAAACTTCCGGAAGCCATCGCTGTGGAGATAAGCACGCAACCCCATGTAGCCCACGCCGAGACCCACGATCAGCAATGCTCCAAGCGCCACCACGGCTTTTCCAAACCACGGGCTTTTCCCGGCTCCCTTTTTCCTTCTCGAACGTCGGCTCATTTCAGAAAGGATATCTGCACCAAATGGAACCGCAAGGACTGGAAGGCGAATTTACAAAAGGAAGGGCGAACGCAGGTTCGCTCCTCCAGTTATTCGACGCCGACCTGGTAAAACCGCTTCGGATCACCGGGTGCGGGGGTGTGAGAGAAGGAGATCGCCCCGCCAGTGCCGGATTTCGGATTACCGAGGGGAAACCATTCATCAGATTTGAGTGAAATACTGATCCAGAGACGGTAGGTATTCCCGGAAACGCTATTGGTGCTGAGAATGGTTTCCCCGGCGGTGTTGGCGAAGGAGGTAGTGCTTCGTCACACTTCCATTGAAGGATAGAGGCTTTGGGAGTTTTATGCGGGCGGCGGCGGTGTCGTCTACATCCCCAAAGGGGAT
>TARA_B110000037_G_scaffold46471_1_pt1 | contig 30667 bp, 26 predicted proteins | sample TARA_B110000037 | Tara Oceans TARA_B110000037 (sample SAMEA4397196) | marine metagenome | biome: Polar Biome; feature: [MIX] marine epipelagic wind mixed layer (ENVO:01000061); material: water (ENVO:00002006), including particulate matter (ENVO:01000060) such as... | depth 10-100 m | reverse complement strand
TTTTTTTATCAAATATAAGTTTTATATATTTGTATTAAATTTTTTAAATGAAAATTATTATTGCAGGTGCTGGTGATATCGGATTTCACCTTGCAAAATTACTATCCTACGAATCACAAGATATTTTTGTAATCGATACGGATAGTGAAAAGCTTAATTACTTAGATTCGCATCTCGACGTAATTACCACCAATGGAGATGCTACTTCGGTAAAAACATTAAAGAATATTTCTATTGATAAAACAGACTTACTTATAGCGGTTACAGACTCTCAAAATACAAATTTTGCTATTGCCATAATTGGTAAAAAACTTGGAGCAAAAAAAACTATTGCAAGGATTAACAATCCTGAGTTTATAAATAATCCCTATATCAATTTTAAAGAGTTAGGATTAGACTATGCCATATCACCAGAGGAATTGGCTGCAAATGAAATAAAAATGTTATTAAATCAGTCTGCTTTTAATGACTCCATAACATTTGAAAATGGTGCTTTGAATATGGTAGGAAGCACTTTAAATCAAGGATCTCCAATCCTAAATTTAAATGTGCAACAAGCCAAAAATAAATTTTCTGATATCGATTTTATTACTATTGCTGTTAAAAGAGTTGATGAATCCCAAACAGTGATACCTAGAGGAGATACTTTGTTTAAACTCGGAGATGAAGTTTACTTTTCATGCCCAAAAGAGAGTATTCCAAAACTACATATATTAACTGGACAGGAATCTTTCTCGGTCGAGGATGTCATGATTTTAGGAGGAAGTAAAATCGGAGTGAAATCTGCAAAAAAATTATGTGAAGAAAAATACAAGGTAAAACTTATTGAGATGAACAAAGACAAAGCTTTTAACCTTGCTGAAGAATTACATAATACCTTGGTAATTCAAGGAGACGGAAGAGATCTCGAACTTCTCGAAGAAGAAAATATTAGAGAAATGGATGCCTTTATAGCAGTTACAGGAAATTCTGAGACCAATATAATGTCTTGTCTAGTTGCAAAATCTAAGGGCGTAAAGAAAACCATTGCACTCATAGAGAACATGGACTACATAAATATTTCTCAAACAATTGGTATCGATACACTTATTAATAAAAAATTATTGGCTGCAAGTGAAATATTTAAACATGTAAGACAAGGGGAAGTCGTGGCATTAGCGAACTTAAAACATGTAGACGCTGAAGTTTTGGAGTTTAAAGTTAACCACAATTCTCCCGTTACCAAAAATAAAATTAAAGATATTAAATTAACCAGAGCGGCCGTTTTTGGCGGAGTTATTAGAAATGGAGAAACGTTTATGACTTTTGGAGATTTTCAAATATTGGCAGGCGACAAGGCCGTTGTATTCTGCCTACCGGAATCAATTTCTGAAGTTGAGAAACTTTTCAAATAAACCGTAATGAAATCCCTTAATTATAAAATAATAATCAGTTTTTTAGGCCTTACAGCGATGCTAAATGGACTGTTTATGCTATTTGCGCTTCCGTTTAGCCTTTATTATGAAGAAAGTCATCGATGGGGCATTTTACAAGCTGGATTGATAACCATAGTTCTAGGATTTTACATGTGGTTTTCCAATAAGAATGCTCCTAAATATCTCCAGAAAAAGGAAGGGTATTTAATTGTAACTTTTGGATGGTTAATTCTTTCATTAACAGGCACACTGCCATATTTGCTTACTGGTTCAATTCCCGATTTTACGAATGCATTTTTTGAAACTCTTTCAGGGTATTCCACTACTGGATCTACAATCCTTAACGATATAGAATCCATGCCAAAGAGTATTCTATTTTGGCGCAGCGCTACACATTGGATTGGTGGCATGGGAATTATAGTACTAACAATTGCAATATTACCCTTACTTGGTATTGGAGGTATGCAACTTTTTATGGCAGAAGCGCCTGGACCATCTGCGGACAAAATGCATCCAAGAATTACAGAAACGGCTAAGCGGTTATGGCTCATTTATTTTTCGCTGACCATCACAGAATTTTTACTATTAAAACTGGCGGGAATGAGTTGGTTTGACGCTATTAATCATGCTATGTCTACAATGAGTACGGGAGGGTTTTCTACGAAAAATGCAAGTGTAGCACACTGGAATCATATGCCTTTAATACAATATATCATTACTTTTTTTATGTTTATTGCTGGAACAAACTTTATCCTTACCTACTTCATCTTTAAGGGTAAATGGGAACGCGTTTACAAAAATGAAGAATTCAAATGGTACTTTTTTGGAGTTCTCTGGCTCGTCTTTATTTTAACCGTAATTATTATCAATTTTCAAGATCCCAACCTTCAAACTAGTGTATTCCATACAAAACCTTATGGAAATACCGAAAGCGCAATTAGACATGCATTCTTTCAAATAGTTGCTATTCTTACAACAACTGGTTTCGTTAGTGCAGACTTTACAATGTGGAACTCTTTTGCCACAATGCTTATCTTTTCTTTGTTCTTTATTGGCGGATCTGCTGGATCTACAAGTGGAGGTATAAAAATAGTTAGACATATAACCATAATTAAAAGTAGTCTTTTGCAATTAAAAAAATTACTGCATCCTAGCGCAATTATTCCGGTAAGATATGGTGGCAAAGCTATTCATCACACTATTATATTTAATATATTGTCCTTTTTCGTGCTATACATGCTCATTTTTGTTTTAGGGTCTGTCCTTTTCACTTTCTTAGGATTAGACTTTATTTCGGCCATTGGAGCCACAGCTTCTTCACTTGGAAATATTGGCCCAGCATTGGGAAGTTTAAGTCCTGTTGATAATTTTTCACATCTATCTAATGGAGCTAAATGGTTTAGCACTTTTTTGATGTTAATTGGTAGACTAGAATTATTTACTGTGCTCATATTATTCACGCCGTACTTTTGGAAAAGAAATTAGTTTCTCATAAATAAGTACTTTTTGATTTCATTAACACATTCCTTCACTCAAATAAATTAATTTAGCAAATAAAAGTACTATGGGCTTTAAAAAAACGTTACACATTTTTTTTTGTGGTATGATATTTTTACATTCGATTTCATCACTTGGACAAGAAATTGGATCAAATTCTAATGTAAATAATTCTTCTTCATTTAGCGTGGCTCCTTCATTTGCACCGCCAAAATCAGACAAGACCTTTTTAGAGTTAAAGGCTAATGAGAATGAATATAAAAACCCAATTGATATAACTTTAAAAAGTATCATCGCTGAAGAAAACAGGAGGAACCTTCGTAACAAAGGAATTATTGATCCCCAAAAAATTCAAGAAGAAAAGCTTCAAAAGGAAATGTCTAAAATCAATAAACAATATGCCAAAATTGATCAATATTTAGGTGGGTTTAGCAGTAAATCAAAAACTATAGTTATTGTTTGTCGCGACTTTCAGTATCCGGATGGAGACACCGTTACCATTTATCTTAACGACGAACCGCTCATTCAAAACATAGTGCTAACAACCGCTTTTCAACAATTCAAATTACCCCTAATGGAAGGCCTAAACACCATTTCCTTTAAAGCATTGAATCAAGGTACATCTGGCCCAAATACGGCATCATTTATGGTTTTCGACGAAAACGGGAAAGTATTAACCTCTAAAGAATGGAATTTAGCAACAGGAGCAAAAGCAACACTTTCGGTTGCTAAAGTTGATTAATAAACCTTCCTACAGACGCAATTAATTTATTTTATAAAGATCTCCAAAATCAAATGCTAAAGAAAAGCGCAAAGTATTCTCTAAAGGATTGTTTACTTCAGATGAATTAAACAAATAGGATATATCCATTCTTGAACTTTTAAATTTAAATCCAAGTCCCATAGTAACAAATTGTCTCGCTCCTTTAAATTCGCTTTCATGAAAATAACCTGTTCTTAAAGCAAATGTATTAGCATATATATATTCTGCACCAATACCCCAAGTAAACTCTTTCATTTCTTCTCCAAATCCATCTGGAGCATCACCAAATGATTGAAACACTCCTGTAAAGAATGGCACATCGTCATCTTTTCCTTCTATAATATTTCCTTGACCATCTCTAAGTGGTGGCGAAGGAACCAACAACTTAGTAAATTCAACAGTTGTACTAATCGTATTCAAGTCATTCAATATAAAATCGAACCCTCCTCCTAATTTCATATTTGAAGGAATAAAATTTTCTTTACCTCCATCAGAATAAGTTACTTTAGGACCGAGATTTGAAAAATTAAATCCACCTCTCCATCTTCCATCAAAATTTTCATACTTTTTCGGAATAGATTGATAATACCCAGAAATATCAACTGAAAAAGTATTCACTGTATTTAAAATAGAATTATCGACCTTCAGGGCAAAATCTGATCTTATATACCTCATGGTTACACCCATAGAGAAAGTTTCGTTCAGTTTCAGGGCATAAGTTCCGTCTAATGAAAACTCATTAGGTTTTTCTATTCCAAGAGGATTTCCCTCGATATCAGTTAGTTGAATCTCGCCCAATGTAAAATACTTCATACTTGCTGCCCATGCACTTCTTTCATTAATCCTATTTGCAAATGTTACGCCTCCTAAAAAGACATCGTTTACCAATTCCCGCATCCAAGGTGTATAATTAATTCCTAGGGTGTACTGAGACTCTAAAAATGCATATTGAGACGGATTGTGATGTTGTGAATTCTCATCAGCACTCGTTGCGACGCCGACATCTCCCATACCTCCTGCTCGAGCATCTGGTACAATTAATAAAAATGGAGCCGCAGTAGTTACTGGATTAGGCTCATTTTGAGCAAATAACTTTGGGATAAAAATCATTATAGCAATTAATGATATTCCTAATTTTTTCATCAAGTAAAATTGGTTGTTAGGTATACAAATATCTAAATTTAAATTGAAGTAAAAAAGTTTATTATCCTTTTCTAATAATAACGAAGATAACGTTACAATTCTTCCATGTAATAATAAAAATTAAAAACTTTAAACTTGCATGTTTATCATTTTATGTAACGTTCCAGTTCTAAATATATTACTTATGCTTAAGAAACTTTATATCGAAAAAATAATTTCGTGTTCTAAAGAAAAAATTAAAAAAAACCCATAATAAAGAGAAAAAACTATCGTTATATACCAAGAATAAAAATTTTTACGGCCTCTTTTTTCTTAAAAATAAATGGTGAGAACATTATTTTAATGTAAATTGCGCTCAAATAAATCCCTAAAGTTAAAGTAACTATGAAAAAAATAATTGCTACATCAAATTATATTTTGATTGCTATTATCACTATTTCCATCATTAGTTGTCATAACAGAAATCCTAGAAGTGTATCTTCACTGACTGGATGGTCGTCAAAAGATAAGACAAAGGCCGGATTCGCTCCTGACAAAGATTACAAAGGACAGTTAACACCGCCAGGTATGGTTCTCATAGAAGGAGGTGCTTTTGTTATGGGTAGCGTCCAAGATGATGTTATGCATGATTGGAACAGCACTCCTGCTAAACAACAAGTACGTTCCTTTTATATGGACGAAACTGAAGTTACTAATTCTGAATATAAGTTTTATTTAGAATGGTTAGCACAAGTGTTTCCTCCTTCTGAAGAAAACTACAAACATATTTATACTGCAGCAGTGCCAGACACATTGGTTTGGAGAGAGGCATTGGGTTATAACGAAATATTGACAAAAACTTATTTAAGACATCCGTCTTTTCAAGATTATCCTGTTGTTGGAGTAAGTTGGAATCAAGCAACAAATTATTGCAAATGGAGAACTGAAGTTGCGAACGAACGAATTTTAATTGAAGCAGGAGTTCTCAAAAATATTTACTCTGAAGATTCGTTATCTGTTGATGGTAAAAATCACTTTAATACGGAGGTCTATTTCTCTAATCCTTATGCATTATTTGATGGAGACTCGACAATATATGATAAAGGATTACCAGAATACAAAAAAACGAAAGGACGTTCGGATCGTGATGAATTTTCAGGTCGGCATGTTAAAATGAGAGATGGTTTGACAATATCAGGATTTCGATTACCTACGGAATCTGAGTGGGAGTTTGCTGCCAAATCAGATGCCGAAAATCGAGAGTATAATAATATTAGGGGTAGAAAGAAATATGCTTGGCAAGGTAAATATACTAGAAACAAATCGCGCAGAAGCGAAGGAGATCAGTTAGCGAATTTCAAACAGGGTCGAGGAGATTACAGTGGTGTGGCTGGATGGAGCAGTGATGGTGCTGATATTACGATGGCTATAAAACAATACCCTCCGAATGCTTTTGGATTGTATGATATGTCTGGAAATGTTGCCGAATGGGTTCAAGATGTCTATCGTCCAATTATTGACACGGATGCAAATGATTTTAATTATTTCCGAGGTAACGTGTTCACAAAACAAAAGATTGGCCCTGAGGGAAAGGTAATTATTGCCGATTATAAAAATGTAGAATATGATACATTAGCAAATGGTAAAATTGTAGTTGAAAATTTACCCGGAAGAATAAAAAGAGTTCCTATTGACAAGCGAGACGCCTATATGCGATCTAATTACGATAAAGCATACCAAATAAATGAGCGTGATGGAGATTTAGCTTCAACTAAATTTTTCGAAAAAGACGAAGAGGAATTTGAAGCCATACCTAGAATGTATAATTCGCCAGTTGCCAAGAAAGAAGTGGGTGAAAAAGGTTTGATGATTCAACAATATGATAAAGAGAAGAGAACAACTTTAATTGGTGATAATGCCCGAGTCTTTAAGGGTGGCTCATGGAACGATCGTGAATTCTGGTTGGATCCTGCTCAAAGAAGATATTTACCCGAATATATGGCTACAAGTTATATTGGGTTTAGATGCGCAGTGGACAGATTAGGGCCAATGACTCCAAAAAGACGTAAGCGCTTTAACTCAGACGTTGTTAGATAAATTTTTACTTAAACTATTTATAAAAACCTCGTAAATTTAACGAGGTTTTTTACTTTTATAATATGACTATAGAAAATATATACCAACTATATTCAAAATATTTTTTAGTTGATACTGATACTCGAATAATCAGAAAGAATACTATTTTTTTCGGTTTAAAAGGTAAAAATTTCAATGGTAACAAATTCGCGAAAAAAGCATTGTATAAAGCTGCATCATATGCCATAGTTGACGAAGAAGAGTATCAAACAGATGATCGTATTATACTTGTTAAAAATGCTTTAGAAACACTTCAAAAACTAGCAACATATCATCGTCAAAAACTCGGGATTCCAATCATCTCTCTTACAGGAAGTAATGGAAAAACAACAACCAAGGAACTTATAAATTCAGTGTTGTCTACAAAATTCAATACAACTGCGACTAAAGGAAATCTGAACAATCACATAGGTGTGCCGCTTACCTTATTAGATATGACTCCTAATACCGAAATCGGAATCATAGAAATGGGTGCAAACCATTTGAACGAAATTGACTTTTTATGTCAAATTGCGAAACCAGATTATGGATATATTACAAATTTTGGCAAAGCACATTTAGAAGGTTTTGGAGGTGAAGAAGGAGTGATAAAAGGTAAATCTGAATTATTCAAATTTATTAAATCTAAAAATGGAATAATTTTCATAAATGAAAAAGATCCTATTCAGGTTGAAAAATCAATTGGTATAAATTCGATAAAATTTCACCCTAGTCTTAATTTTATAGATGCAACTCCATTCGTGTCTTTACAATTTGAAGAGACTAAAATTCAAAGTCAACTTATAGGCGCATATAATTACACCAATATTGCTGCTGCCATAAATATTGGTAACTATTTTAAGGTGGACAATACTAATATCAAAACTGCTATAGAAAATTACGCTCCAAGTAATAATCGCTCTCAAATTATTGATAAAGGATCCTCTAAAATAATATTAGATGCTTATAACGCTAATCCAAGTAGTATGGATGCAGCCATCAAAAGTTTTCATCAATCACAAAGCAAAAATAAGATAATTGTGCTGGGTGACATGTTTGAGTTAGGTATGTCAAGCGAAAGAGAGCATCAGATAATCACCAACTTGATAGAAGATATGAATTTTAATTTTGTCTTCCTTATAGGGGCTCATTTTTATAAGGTAAAAACAAGAAAAGCTTCCAAATTTGAAAGCTTTTCTGAATTTATTAAAAATGTAAATTTCAATGATTTTAATAATTCCACAATTCTTATAAAAGGTTCTCGTGGAATGGCATTGGAACGTTTACTTGATTCCCTTTAGTTGTCTACGGTGATGCTCTATTAAACCATCAATTGGCCTTCTTACGATATTTCCAACTTTTACATTGTACTTTTTTGCTACTCGATTAATTATATCAGTAGAAAAAAATGCAATTGACCCAATAAAATGTACAGGAACCTCTTGGTATTGATCATAGGTCTTAATTCTAGTTTTGAAAAACTGTTTAATCCCTTTTTTTACAACTCTCGTAAAATACTCATTACGCTCATTTCTGAAAATGAATTCTGCAAACCTTGCCAAATAAGCATTCGGATTATCTTTTTTATAAAGATTCTCTTTGATAGCATCTGGATCTAAGTCAAACATTTTTGCGAATTTCTTACGCAAATTCTTCGGCATTTTTTTGTAAAAATAATCTTGTATTAATTTTTTACCAAAATAATTACCACTTGCCTCATCCATTACTGAATACCCCAATGACGCGACAGTTGTATGAACATCAACCCCATCAAAATAACTGCTATTAGAGCCTGTCCCTAGTATACATATAATTCCCGGTTCAGTTGTAGCAGCAAACGTTGCAGCATAAGTATCTTCTTTTACTACTACTTCCGCATTCTCAAAAATAGATTCAAAAATTTTACCTAAAGCCAAACTAGGTTTTTCAGTACCACAGCCAGCACCATAAAAAAATATTTTTAAAATTTTACTGGCATGCTCTTTTAACGGTTCATTTTCCAATACTCGTTCAGTTAGAACTTCTTTACTTAACACCGCAGGATTTAATCCATGAGTTCTTGTTTTTAAAACTACTAAACCTTCATTATCAAGAATTATCCAATCACATTTGGTTGAACCTCCGTCAGCTATTAAAATCATTTATTAAAACTTAAGATATTATAAAGAATCTACGTGTTGCGCTAATTCAACTAATTTCGTAGAGTAACCAAATTCGTTATCATACCAAGAAACTAATTTTACAAAATTATCGTTCAATGCCATAGATGCATTTGCATCAAAGACACTTGTTCTTGGTTCTGAAACGAAATCTTGAGAAACTACGCCTTCTTCAGTATACCCTAAAATTCCTTTTAATTCATTTTCTGATGCATCTTTAATTGCCGCTTTAACCTCTGCCCATGAAGCTCCTTTTTCTAAACGACATGTCAAATCTACTACAGATACATCAACAGTAGGAACTCTAAATGCCATACCAGTTAATACTCCGTTCAATGCTGGAATTACTTTCCCAACGGCTTTTGCAGCTCCAGTAGATGCAGGTACAATATTATTCAATGAAGAACGACCTAATCTAAAGTCCTTTCTTGAGGGTCCATCCACTGTAAACTGAGTTGCAGTTGCAGCGTGAACTGTAGTCATTAAACCTTCTGCTATTCCAAATTTATCATGAATTACTTTAGCTAAAGGTGCTAAACAGTTTGTCGTACAAGATGCATTGGATACAATAGTATCCGTTGCCTTTGCTTCTTTATGATTTACTCCCATTACAAACATTGGTGCGTCTGCAGATGGCGCAGAAACAACTACTTTCTTAGCCCCTGCATCTAAATGCGTTTGTGCTTTTTCTAAAGTTGTAAAGATACCTGTACAATCTAAAACAACCTCTGCTCCTACAGCATCCCATTTTAAATCTGCTGGATTTCTTTCAGCCGTAATTCTGATTTCGTTTCCGTTTACAACTAAATTACCATTGTTAACAGCAATGGTTCCGTCGAATTGACCGTGAACCGAATCATATTTCAATAAATAAGCTAAATGATCTACATCTAACAAATCATTAATTCCAACAACTTCTACTTCATTTGGCTTAGACATTGCTACTCTGAAAGCAATTCTTCCTATTCTACCAAATCCGTTAATTCCAATTTTAGTTTTCGACATCTTTTATTCTATTTATATTAATATTTATTTAAGTGCTCATTATATCTGAAACACGAAGTAATTCTAAATTTATTTTTGATTTTCCTTTTATGGCATTTTCTAAAGGTGTTAATTCTATATTGTTATTTAACAATCCAACCATAAAATTTGATTGATTCTCTAGCAAGGATTCTACTGCTTTTACACCCATTCTACTTGCTAAAACACGATCAAAACATGACGGTGATCCGCCACGCTGCATGTGCCCTAACACTGAAACTCTCACGTCATAACCTTCCATATTTTCATCCACATAGTCCTTAAGTTCAAAAATGTTCTTGCCAATCTTATCCCCTTCTGCTACCACAACGATACTCGAAGATTTACCAGATTTTCTACTTTTATTTAAAGACTCTACAAGTCTCTCTAACCCCAAATCTTCTTCTGGAATTAAAATCTCTTCTGCACCACCAGCTATCCCCACATTCAACGCGATATGACCTACATCACGTCCCATAACTTCGATAAAAAACAATCGATCGTGCGAACTCGCTGTATCACGAATTTTGTCTATTGCTTCAACAACAGTATTTAAAGCAGTATCAAAACCTAAAGTATGAGTCGTTCCGAAAATATCATTATCAATTGTGCCAGGAATTCCCATTACCGGAAAACCAAATTCTTCATTAAAAATAAGAGCTCCTGTAAAACTACCGTCTCCACCAATAACTACTAAGCCATCTATACCGGCCTTATTTACATTCTCATATGCTCTTGCACGTCCTTCTTTTGTCCTAAAATCTTTAGACCTTGCAGATTTCAAGATTGTACCACCCTTATTAATAATGCCTTTTACGCTTCGTGCATCCATGACATTAAAGTCTCCTTCAATTAATCCTTCATATCCACGGTTAACCCCAACACATTTAATATTATAAAACGCACAAGTTCTAACTACCGATCTAATTGCCGCATTCATCCCCGGCGCATCTCCTCCTGAGGTTAATACTGCTATTTTTTTTATTGTTCTTTCCATATAAAAATAAGAAGTGCAAATTTAAGATATATTAGCCTTGATTCCTATTAATTCTGACTCATTTTGACCAATTCTGTATTCAAATTGTATTTACTACTAGCAATATCAATTAAAACTATGTTATTATCAATATTCCACTTTAATCATATAGTTTACTCAAAATAACACACTTTTAGCAATCTAGAAATTAAACCCTGTAGTAGTCCGGTCTCCAATTAATAATGCTTTTTTTAATATCCTTCTCTGATAGTTTTTCCTTTAATGCCTTCTCGACTAAAGCCGGAAATTCTTCATCTGAAGCAAAACGCAAACCTATAATTTGTCTTACTTTTAACTTCGCGTCTAATGTTTTTCCTGTCAATAAATAATAACGCAAATTCTCCTCAGCCTTTATAACTCTATCCTGAGCTATTAAAGCAAAAGTTCTTGTGTAAAAGCCTATAAGCACTAGGACAATTGTACTCAAAACAAGTAACGAAGCGGAATATCGATTATCATGGTTCGATGTAACTAAATTTACGATACTCCCTATCAACAATGCGCATAGTAATAAAGTACTTACAACATGATACCCTGTAACAAATCGGCTATGGTTTTTAAAATTTTGTTCTTTCATAATGGCTTATAATTAATGTTTTACTGGTAAAGTTACTAAACGGATACTTCCTGCAAACATATATTATACTATAAAATCAATTCTACCTCTCACCTAAAACTATATAAAATAAATTATCCTTAATTTAGTCAAGAACAAAAAGCAAACTTAATTTTTAGCATATAACGGAATTACTATAAGCGCAAACAGACGTAATTTTTTAAAAAAGACACTCTCAGCAACAGCACTTAGCATTGGAGCACAATGATTTCATTTGGACAGGAATTTCTATTTGAACCCATCAATTCAGCAGTAGCATATATATTTTTAACCAAACCATACTTTCAAAACCCAACGATTAACAGCATGACCATAATGTGGATTGTCAATTTAGCGTCCTATGGTTATCTAGAATTTAGAGAAACTGAAATTTTGGCTAAAGGGCTAGAAAAACTGAAAATGAATTCGTTGATGCATGCAATCTCGTAAATAAAATAACACTAAATAATTTAAAATCTGGTACTACTTATTACTACCGAGCTATTTCAAAAAAAATTCAAAATTTGCCCCCTACAAATTAGTCTATGGCCACACTATCAAAAGTGAAATTTATAGTTTTACCACAGCCTCTAAAGAGCAAGATTCTGTATCCCTTTTAATCTTGAATGATATCCACGATCGTCCAGCAACAATTCCGCACCTGACAAAATTAGCAACTATAAAAAAATTATATTTTGATAAAAAATTGCATGGATGTCGCATATAGCGAAGGTATATCAGGAACCATCTTAATGGAAACTTCCAATAAAATTAATAGTGACTTTAAAACTGAATTTGGACTGAACTTAATTAGTGCAGATGCCATGCTTGATATTCCCACTGGAAAAAAATCTTCCCTTCAATTATCAGCCAGAAAATCTATCAACTCTGTTATAGAAACATCTCCGTATAAAAAGTATTATGACAAAGCCTTTCAAAACAGCAAAATTCTAAACGATTCTGAAAATGTTATTAACTCTAATGATGAATTTTCTTTTTACAATATAAATGCTCGCTGGCTGTATGACATTAATCCGAATGACAACATTCGAGTTAACTTTTTAAATTTCGACAATAACTTATTGTTTTTTGAAAATGCACTTATAAACAATATAGAAGAATCGAAGAGAGTAGCGCAGCCCAACGGAATTTGGCAGGAGGGATTAACTACCACCGAATTTGGAATGATCAATTTTCGATTAATTTTCAAGTATACATTACAAATTACGCTTTAGAATCTATCAATCATGATATTATAAATAACCAACGTTTACTTCAAGAAAATGAAGTTCTAGAGGGGTCTATAAAACTAAATTCTGAGTTTAAACTATCCAATAGAGTTTCACTATTTAATGGTTATCATTATCAGGAAACAGGAGTAACAAACATTCAAGATGTGGACAATCCACTATTTCAAAGCAAATTTAAACAAGTTATTCGATCCCACGGATTGTCTTCCCAAATTGGTTTTCAATCAGGGAACCATCATACAAATTCAAGAATTGGTATTCGGTTAAATTACTTAGAAAAATTTTCAAAATTTTTAATAGAACCACGATTAAGTTTCAGCCATCAAATTGTAGATAATCTTACTTTTCAATTACTTGGTGAACTAAAGCATCAAACGGCTTCTCAGATTATTGATTTCCAAGATGATTTTCTAGGTATTGAAAATAGACGATGGATCATAGCTAATGACGATGCGTTTCCTATTTTAAAAAGTTATCAGGATTCCTTAGGATTATTTTATACCAACAATGGTTGGCTTATTCGTACTGAAGGTTATATGAAAAACGTTGACGGAGTTACCACGAAAAGTCAAGGATTTCAAAACCAGTATCAATATGTAAATGATATTGAGAATTATGAAGTTTTCGGTACTGACTTCCTTATTCGAAAAAGATTTAAATCAATTAATAATTCCATCAGTTACAGTTATATGAATAATAAATATACCTTCAATAATTTATCCAAAATCAATTTTCCGAGTAATTTTGATATCACCCATAGTGTGTCATTTGTCTTTACATATTCAATCAAAAAATTAAATATTTTAACTGGATTGAATTGACACTCTGGAAAGCCGACAACCAAACCAGTAAAAGGAATTGAAATAGTTGATGAAGCCATCAATTTCGAATCTGCAAACAGTACTCGATTAGAAGATTACATGCGAGTAGATATTTCTGCCTAGTACAAATTTAATCTTTCAAAAAGAGTGTTGGCAAGTAGAACTATATTAGTTTGGAATCTTTTTAACCAAGAAAAAATCACTAATATATATTACAAAATTGATGTGAATAAAGTAATTGAAGTCAATCAAAACTCCTTAGGGTTTACTCCTAATTTGAGTTTTAGAGTCTCCTTTTAAAAACTCGCCTTAAATAAAGTGCATAAAAAAACTCCCACTATCGTACGGAGTTTATTTATTATTTATTGACTATATTTTTATAAAGATGGTAAATCACCATCTCCTTTAGTTGCCAAATCAGATTTTCCCATTAAGTAAATATCCACTTCTCTTGCCGCTTCTCTACCCTCTGAAATAGCCCAAACAATCAAAGATTGTCCTCTGCGCATATCTCCTGCTGCAAAGATATTAGGAATATTAGTTTGGTACTTACCATACGCTGCCTTGTAATTAGAACGAACGTCTTTCGCAATGCCCAATTTATCTGAAATAGTACTTTCAGGCCCCGTAAATCCTAATGCCATCAATGCTAAATCACATGGCCAAGTCTTTTCAGTTCCTTCAATTTCAATTAATTTCGGACGCTGTCCAGGAACTATTTTCCATTCAACATTTACCGTTTTTAAAGCCGTTAATTTATCATTCTCGTCCGTAACAAATTCTTTGGTATTAATCAACCAATTTCTTTCTGCCCCCTCTTTGTGAGACGATGAATTTTTTAATTGTAATGGCCAATATGGCCAAGGTGTTGAAGCACTTCTAAGCCCTGGTGGCTTAGGCATAATTTCAAAATTCGTAACAGATCTTGCTCCATGACGATTTGAAGTACCTATACAGTCAGAACCTGTATCACCTCCACCAATAACAATTACATCTTTATCAGTAGCTAATACTTGGTTTTCTATGGTTTGTCCAAAATAAACTTTTGTTTGTTGCGTTAAGAAATCCATTGCTTGTATTACGCCATCAGCATCAATACCCGGAGTTGGCAAACTTCTACTTTCAGTGGCCCCTCCACAAAGCACAACTGCATCAAAATCTTTCAATTCTTCTACATCATAATTCACACCAACATTTACATTTACTTCAAACGAAACACCTTCTGCTTCTAGAATAGCAATACGTCTATCAATGATTCCCTTTTCCAATTTAAAATTGGGAATACCATACCTTAGCAATCCACCGATAGCGTCATCACGCTCAAAGACAGTTACAGCATGACCTGCTCTATTTAATTGTTGAGCTGCTGCTAAACCCGCAGGTCCAGATCCAACAATTACAATTGTCTTTCCTGTTCTCGTTTTAGGTGGCTGTGGTTTGATCCAACCTTCTTTAAATGCTCTCTCAACAATATTCTTTTCTATATTTTCGATAGCAACAGGCTCTTCGATAATACCTAACACACAAGATGTTTCACAAGGCGCTGGACATAAACGCCCTGTAAATTCCGGGAAATTATTTGTTGAATGCAAAATCCAAGAGGCTTTTTGCCATTCTCCTTGATGCACCATATGATTGAAATCTGGAATCAAGTTCCCAAGTGGACAACCACTATGACAGAATGGAATTCCACAATCCATACATCTCGAACCTTGCTCAGTAATTTCAGCATTACTTAGAGGCACCGTAAATTCTTTATAATCAGCAACACGCTTTTTAACAGCAGTATATGCCTCGTCTTTTCTTTCGAATTCCTTAAAACCAGTTGTTTTTCCCATTCTATTATGCTGTTAATTCTTCAAACATTTGTTCTTCTGTCTCTAGACGCTTCAAAGCGCGCTTGTATTCAATCGGCATAATTCTAACGAAATTACCTAAACTTGTTTCCCAGTCTTTCAATAATTCTTTCCCTAAATTACTCTCCGTATATAAAACATGCTTCTCAATCAATCCCTTAAGATCTTTTGCATCATCTTCTAAGATTTCTTCAAACTCAATCGTTTCCGTATTACACAAACCGTTTGCAAATTTATTTTCAGGATCATATACATACGCAATTCCACCACTCATTCCAGCAGCAAAGTTTCTCCCTGTACGACCTAAAACTACAACCTTACCTCCTGTCATATATTCACAACAGTGATCTCCTACTCCTTCAACAACAGTAGTTGCCCCAGAGTTTCGTACTGCAAAACGCTCACCTGCGATACCATTAATATAAGCCTCTCCTTCTACTGCTCCAAATAAACAAACATTTCCTACAATAACATTATCCGCTGCTACAAACGTCGCATTTGATGGCTTCTTAACAATTAGTTTCGCTCCAGACAAACCTTTGCCTAAATAATCATTAGTATTTCCTGACAATATAAATGTTAACCCTTGCGCTCCAAAGGCTCCAAAACTTTGTCCGGCTGAACCACTAAAATTAATATTGATGGTGTCTTCAGGTAATCCTAAATGACCATACTTTTTAGAAATTTCATTACTTACTATTGCCCCAACTGAACGATTCGTATTATTAATAGGATACTCCAAAGTCATTTGTTGCTTTCTATATAAAGCACGGTGTGCTTCTTTTAAGATTTCAAAATCTAATACATTTTCTAAATCGTGATCTTGCTTTTCTGTATTTCTAACAGTTCCTTCTTTATATCCTTTAGGAGTATGCAAGATTGAAGACAAGTCTAATCCTTTAGCCTTATAGTGGTCAATTGCTTTATTAGAATTTATCTTATGTGTTTGACCAACCATCTCATCCAATGTTCGAAATCCTAATTGCGCCATGATTGCTCTTAATTCTTCAGCAATATAAAAGAAGAAATTAATAACGTGTTCTGGCGTTCCTTTAAAGTTCTTACGCAACTCTTTGTCTTGGGTTGCAATTCCAACAGGACACGTATTTAAATGACACTTACGCATCATAATACAACCCGATGCTACCAATGGCGCCGTAGAAAAACCAAATTCTTCAGCGCCTAATAAAGCCGCAATCGCAACATCACGTCCAGTTTTTAACTGACCATCACATTCTACCACAATTCTACTTCTTAAATTGTTTAATACTAACGTTTGTTGTGCCTCTGCTAATCCGAGTTCCCATGGCAAACCTGCGTGCTTCAATGAAGTCAAAGGAGAAGCTCCTGTTCCACCATCATACCCTGAAATCAATACTACATCCGCTTTGGCTTTTGAAACACCTGCAGCAATAGTACCAACACCAACTTCGGAAACTAATTTTACATTGATACGTGCTTCTCTATTGGCGTTTTTCAGATCATAGATCAATTGAGCTAAATCCTCAATCGAATAAATATCGTGATGTGGTGGTGGCGAAATTAATCCCACAAACGGAGTAGAATTACGTGCCGCTGCAATCCAAGGTAAAACTTTCTCTCCCGGTAATTGACCTCCCTCTCCAGGTTTCGCTCCTTGAGCCATCTTAATTTGTATCTCTCTTGCATTCGTCAAATAATGAGATGTTACCCCAAAACGACCAGATGCTACTTGTTTAATTGCAGAGTTTCTATTATCTCCATTTACATTTGGCTGGAAACGATTTCTATCTTCACCTCCTTCACCAGTATTGGATTTACCTCCTATCCGGTTCATGGCAATCGCTAAATTTTCGTGAGCCTCTCTAGAAATAGATCCATAAGACATTGCTCCCGTTTTAAAACGCTTTACAATTTCTGTCCATGGTTCAACTTCATCCAAAGGAATTGGATCTAGATTATCAAACTCAAATAAACCACGAATGGTCATTAAATTTTTAGTCTGTTCATTGATCGCTTTAGCATAGATATCATAACTTCCCTGATCACTTAGCCTCACCGCTTGCTGCAATTTTGCAACAGTTGTTGGATTAAACAAGTGTCTTTCTCCGTTACGCCTCCATCTATAATCTCCTCCAATATTCAATCCTAATCTATTATTGATTGTAGTATCTGGATATGCATATTTATATCTTTCGTTAATTTCTTTCTCTATCTCATAAAGTCCAATTCCTTCAATTCTTGAAGCAGTATATGGAAAATATTTTTTTACAAATTCAGAATTGAAACCTACGATTTCAAAAATTTGAGAACCTCTGTATGAATGCAATGTAGAGATTCCAATTTTGTTCATTATTTTTAAAATTCCTTTACCAATTGCCTTGTTAAAGTTATCCACTGCTTTTTGCTCATCCATATCAGCAATGAACCCTTCCTTCACTTGCATTCTAATGATTTCATTAACCATATAAGGGTTAACGGCACTTGCCCCATAACCAATCAATGTTGCGAAATGATGTGGCTCTCGTGGCTCGGCAGATTCAATAATAATATCAAAATAAGAACGCTTTCGTAAACGATTCATTTGATGATGCACAAAAGAACAGGCCAATAAAGAAGGTATTGGAGCAAATTCTTCATTAACACCTCGATCTGATAAAATTATGATATTTGTTTTTCTATCAATTGCTTTAGTAATTTGAACAATAATATCCTCTAAAGCATCTTCCAATCCGTTTAATCCCTTTGCTTTAGGATACAATATTTCAATAGTTTCAGTTTTAAAATCTCCAATTGAAATATGTCTTATTTTTTCTAAATCATCATTAGAAATTACTGGATTTTGAATTTTAAGTTTTTTACACTGTCTTTTTGTAATACTAAAAATATTTCTATCCTTCCCTAATGCTAAACTGATGTCTGTTACAATTTCTTCACGAATACCATCTAATGGTGGATTTGTAACTTGCGCAAATAATTGTTTGAAATAATTTGAAATTAATTGAGGTCGATCAGATAATACTGCTAATGGCGTATCAATACCCATTGAGCCCAAGGCTTCTTTACCAACCTGAGCCATTGGAGTAATGATTTCTTGAATATCTTCAATTGTATAATTGAATAAACGCTGTCTCGTATGAATATTAGTTATTTCAACTTGACAATGATTTTTATTGTAAGGAACATCCTTTAAATAAAGTCTTGTTTCATCTAGCCATTTTTTATAAGGTCTTTCAGAAACGATTTTACTTTTTATTTCTTCATCGTTGATAATACGACCTTTATTCATGTCTACCAAGAACATTTTTCCTGGCTCTAATCTACCATGACTTTCTACGTCTTCAGGAGCAACTTCAAACACACCAATTTCAGATGACATGATTAATTTACCACTTTTAGTAACCGTATATCTAGAAGGTCTTAAGCCATTTCTATCTAGTAAAGCTCCGATATAATCACCATCTGTAAAAGGCACAGAAGCAGGACCGTCCCAAGGTTCCATAATACAAGCGTTGTATTCATAAAACGCCTTCCTTTCGTCAGACATTGTCTCATGTTTTTCCCAGGCTTCAGGAATCATCATCATCATTACTTCTGGCAAGGATCTACCAGTATGCGTCAATAATTCAACTACCATATCCATCGATGCTGAATCTGATTTCCCCGGTAAGATAATTGGAAATAATTTATCTATTTGTGGTCCAAAAACCTCGCTTTTCATGATTTCTTCACGAACACGCATTCTACTTACATTTCCTCGTAACGTATTTATTTCACCATTTTGACATATATATCTAAATGGTTGCGCTAACTCCCATGAAGGCATTGTATTTGTAGAAAAACGCTGGTGTACTAAAGCTAACCTCGTAACTAAATCTTTTTGTTGTAAATCTAAATAGTAAGGACCAATATCTTCAGGCATGATAATGCCTTTGTAAATAAGCGTCATGTTTGAAAAACTTGATAAATAGAAATACGAGCTTTCAGACATTTTAGAATTTATAATGGCATGCTCTGTTATTTTTCGAGCAGCATATAATTTTGCTTTAAAAATATTCTCCTCTAACTCTTCAGTCTTACCAACAAATATTTGTTCAATATTTGGTTCCGTAGCCAAAGCAATTTCACCTAACTGCGAAGAATCAACTGGGACCTTTCTCCATCCTAAGATAGCTAATCCTTGTGCTTTTATTTCTTTTTCGAAAGTCTCTCTACAAAAATTATATTGGTTTTTATTTTTTGGCAAAAACACCATTCCAATAGCATATTCTCTAGATGCCGGAATATCAAATTCACATACTCGCTTAAAATAATCGTGCGGTATATCTATTAAAAGACCAGCGCCATCTCCTGTCTTACCGTCAGAACTAACTCCACCTCGATGCTCTAATTTTACTAAAATTTCTAAGGCCTGATGAATAATTTCATTAGAAGTTTCACCCTTTAGATTACATATAAAACCTGCACCACAGTTTTCGTGTTCGAATTCTGGTAAGTATAAACCTTGTTTCTGTATCATATTATTCAAAATTGACTACAAAGTTACCTATTTTCTATAAAATATATCACATCTACAGCCAGTTTAGGCTAATTAATATGGCTATTAAAATAATTCAATACATATTTCCTCATAATAATGAAATTAAGTAGGATAGATTGTGATATTAGTAAAAAGAGTGTCCTAAATAAACGAAAGAAGCGCCCGATAGCAATACTATCAGACACTTCTTTCTCTTTGGGATATTTACACTTAAATTTTTAAGCTATATATAAGTTCAAATACTTACTGATTATTGCTCGTTCATTCTAAAATCAGGATAAGCATCCATACCATGCTCATGACTATCAAGACCTTCTAATTCTTCTTTTTCTGAAACTCTAATTCCAACAGTTTTCTTCAATATAAAAAAGATAATGAAAGAAGAGCCAACACACATGACGGCATAAGAACCGACACCTATTAATTGCGAGATGAATTGATCTACTCCTGCTAATGCTCCAAACAAACCAACAGCTAAAGTTCCCCAGATTCCACAAATTAAGTGAACGGCAATTGCTCCAACAGGATCGTCAAGTCTTAATCTGTCGATAAATGCTACAGCAAATACAATAATTGCACCACCAATTGCTCCGATTAAGATAGCGTCTGTTGGACTCATTTGATCTGCACCCGCAGTAATACTCACTAAACCTCCTAATATTCCGTTTAAGAACATCGTTAAGTCAAAGTTTTTGTACATCGCAGTCGATACTAAGAAAGCAACAATACCACCAGCAGAGGCAGCCAAACATGTAGTAACTAAAGTCAACGAAGTTAAAGCAGGGTCTGCAGACAATACAGAACCACCGTTAAATCCGAACCATCCTAACCAAAGAATTAGTACACCAGCAGTTGCTAAAGGTATGTTGTGTCCAGGAATCGCTTGAGGCTTTCCATCTTTGCCAAATTTTCCAATTCTTGCTCCTAGTAACCAAACGGCAACTAAAGCAGCCCATCCACCAACAGAGTGAACTAAAGTTGATCCTGCGAAATCGTAAAATCCTAATCCATCTAAAAATCCACCACCCCATTTCCATGATCCAGCGATTGGGTAAACAACGCCAACATAAATGATTACAAAAATCATAAATGGTACTAATTTCATTCTTTCAGCAACAGCACCAGAAACGATTGTGGCAGCCGTAGCAGCAAACATTCCTTGGAATAAGAAATCTGTCCAATACGTATAGCCTTCGTTATATGCTAAATCAGCAGCAGCAACAGCATCCAATCCGAATCCTGCAAATCCTAAGAACCCGTTAAATTCTCCAGGATACATTAAGTTAAATCCAACTAAGCAATAAAGCAAGAGACCAACGGTAATGATAAAAATATTTTTAAATAAAATGTTTAATGTGTTTTTTTGTCTTGTTAATCCGATTTCTAAAAATGCAAATCCTAAGTGCATAAAGAAAACCAGGGCTGTACAAATCATCATCCATACATTATTTATTGTAAGTAATTCCATAATACTTTTGTTTATTAAATTGTTTGGTTAATGATTATTTTAAAGTGTCTCCGCCTTTTTCTCCAGTTCTAATTCTATATACTTCAGAAATGTCTGAAACGAATACTTTACCGTCTCCAACTTCTCCAGTTCCTGCAGATTTAAGAATAGCGTCAATAGTTATATCTTCAAAATCATTATTTACTACAATAGAAAGATATCTTCTTTGAATATCACTTGTGCTATATGCAACACCGCGATACACATGACCTTCTTTTTCATTTCCCAAACCTGTTACATCCCAGTAAGAGAAAAAATTTACGCCCACTTTATGCAAAGCATCTTTTACTGCTGTAAATTTTGATTTTCTAATAATTGCTTCTAATTTTTTCATTTTTATACGTATTTAGTTATATTAAATAATTGTTCTTAGAAAGAATAAACGGCTGCAATTGTTAAAGCAGATACACTTTTTTCCGTTGGAAATGCTTCAATAATTAAATCGTCAGAAGAATCAAGTCTAAATTCTGTGATTAATTTGAAATCATCAGATAACTGAGTACTCGCTGTTAAAGAAGTAGCAAAAACACTAGAAGAAGTTCCAGCATTATCTACACTGAAATATTCCGGACGAATTCCTAAAGCGAATTTGTCTGAGAAAGTATTTTCTAAGTATAATGCAATACCAGAGTATCCTGTGTCAGCATCATCAGAGTGCGAGTATGCGGCATTGATTCCAAACCAAAAAGATTCGCTTAAGTTGAATCCACCAGTATAATCAATAAACATCGCATCATTTACTCCGCCAGCATCAACTGCACCGTAGATAAAGTTTAAGTATTGTCCTTTGTAGCCAATCTGTGCTCCAAATTGCATGTCTCCTGAAGCGTTTCCATCTATACTAGATATGGCATGTGCATTTGTTGCTGCTAATAAGAAAGATAAGTCTTCAGATGCAGCATAATCCATTTTTATACCTGTATGAGAAAACGGGCCCGCATTAAACAGGTAAGATACTGTGTAGTTAAAATTTACCACTGGAGAAATTACTTCGTAACCTAAGAAAGTATTAAACTGACCTGCAGTAAATCTAATTTTCTCATTTACTTGGTAATAAGCATATGCTTGGTTGATTGCACCTGCCATGTTCGCATCATCTGCTCTAGGTCCGAATGCTATATCAGCAACAAAACCATAATTTTCTCCTTCGTAACCTGCAATTATGTTTGCCATACCTAGTCCGAATGCATTTGCGTTTTCTGGATTTGCAATTAATAATCCAGGGGTTCCAGGACCATCTGCAAAATTCATTGTACCATATACATCTACACTTCCAGAAAGTGTAAACTTTTTTTCTTCTGTTTCTTGTGCGATTGCACTTGTGAAACTAATTGCTGTAATTAAAACTCCTAGTAAAATTTTTTTCATGATTTGTGTGTTTTTTTTTGTTATAATTATTGTTTTTGAATCGTTAACGGGGTCAAAAGTATGTTAAAAAATATTACCCCCCTAATTTTTAGGGGGTATGAATCATTATAATAGTTAAAATTTAAAATATACTACTCAAAAAATACAGTATAAATGTTGTAAATTTTAAATTTTAAATTTTAAGGTGTGAAAAAATAGGGGTATTGATAAATAAATCAAAAAATATTAAAGATTTAATAAAAATGATAGTTTGTAGAAAATAAGGCAAAAAAAATCCGGCAAAAAAATCGGATAATTCAATTTGATACCGAAAAACAACAAATCACTCCTTTAATAAATTTCTTGAGATGACTATTTTTTGAATTTCAGAAGTACCTAAATATATCTGTGTGAGCTTAGCGTCTCTCATCATTCTCTCTGCATGGTATTCTTTTACAAATCCGCATCCTCCATGCACTTGAACAGCTTCAATTGTTAAACGCATAGCCATTTCAGCAGCGCATAACTTCGCCATAGCACTAGACTAATCACAACTAGTAACAGTATCTTTATCATAAGCAGACTTCAAACACAACAATCTAGCAACTTCAATTTCAGTAGCCATGTCAGCTAACTTAAATGCAATTGCTTGATGTTTAACAATTTCCTTCCCAAAAGATTTTCGTTCTTTAGAATATTGCAAAGACAATGCATAGGCTCCTGACGCGATACCAAGAGCTTGAGAAGCGATACCTATTCTTCCTCCCGCCAATGTTTCCATCGCAAATCTGAATCCTGACCCCTCTTCCCCAACTCTATTTTCTTTAGGGATCTTAACATCTGTAAACATTAAAGAATGTGTATCGGATGCTCGTATCCCTAATTTATTCTCTTTCTTACCCTCCTGAAATCCCTCGGAACCTCCATCTACAATAAATACATTAATCCCCTTATACTCTTTCTCAAGATCCGATTGAGTAATAACCAAATATACACTCGCTGAACCACCATTTGTCATTCAATTCTTTGTTCCGTTTAACAAATAGTATTCACCCTTATCTCTAGCAGTCGTTTTTTGAGAAGTTGCATCGCTGTCCGCCTCAGGCTCACTCAGGCAGAAAGCGCCCAATATTTCTCCCGAAGCCAAACGCGTTAAATACTTTTCTTTTTGGAATTCAGTTCCATATTTTTCAATACCCCAGCAAACCAAAGAATTGTTTACAGACATAATCACACCAGCAGAAGCATCAATCTTAGATATTTCTTGCATAGCCAACACATAAGACACCGTATCCATAACCCCTCCATATCTGGGGTCAACCATCATCCCTAAAAAACCCAACGCGGCCATTTTTTTAATCTGCTCAAAAGAAAACTCTTGTTTTTCGTCTCTATCTATTACCCCAGGCCATAACTCTTTTAGGCAAATTCTCTAGCAGAGTACTTAATTAACTCTTGCTCTTCAGACAAATCAAAATTCATTCTATCACGACTTTAAAAGATTGTATATTGCCAAATATAACACTTTAAAACCTTAATTCTTAACCATTATTAATTAAGGATGCAACGATCAAATCATTTTTATCTTTACTAATATGAAGCAAAATACAACCTTCGCAATCGGATTGATGAGCGGAACTTCTCTTGACGGAATAGACCTAGCCTATGTAAAATTTACGCAGACGAAGGAGTCTTTCTATTATTCCATTATACATAGTGAAACATTTAAATATTCAGAAGAATGGATTCATCGATTAAAAAATGCTTTTTCAGATGATAAAAAATCAATAAGGAAGTTAGATACTGTATACGGATCTTTTCTAGGAGGAATTATAAATACTTTCATTTTAAAAAATGACATAACTAAGATTGACTTAATAGCTTCTCACGGACATACTATTTTCCACAAACCAGATGAAGGAATAACAGTTCAAATTGGAAATGGGGATGTCATTTCAAAAGCTACTGGACTTAAAGTAATTTATGATTTCAGAACGCAAGATGTAACATTAGGCGGTCAAGGCGCACCCCTCGTGCCGATTGGTGACGAATTACTTTTTTCAAAATTCAAATACTGTCTAAATCTCGGAGGCTTCGCCAATATTTCCTTTCACAACGACGGAGAACGCATCGCTTTCGATATTTGCCCCGTAAATATTGTAATGAATCACTACGCCAACAAATTAGGTTTAGCTTACGACAATAAAGGTTCCGTTGCGTCAAGAGGTATAATTCACACCCCTTTATTAATTGAACTAAACGCCCTACCCTATTATAGTGAATCCGTTCCAAAGTCCTTGGGTTTCGAATTCGTGATTGAAAATATTTTCCCTACAATAGACAAATACAAACTCTCGGAGCAAGATATTTTACGAACTTTTATCGTCCATGTAGTTCAACAAATTAAATCTAAGATCTATTTAAAAGGTGAACTTCTAATTTCAGGTGGAGGAACCTACAATATTTTTTTAATACAAGAATTGAAAAAACAAATTTCAAATACTATCCATATACCAGACGATACATTAATTGATTTTAAAGAAGCTTTAATTTTTGCTCTCTTAGGAACCTTGAAAAATCAAAACAAAGTGAATTGTTTAAAAAGCGTTACAGGGGCATCAAAAGATCATAGTAGCGGTAAAATTTCTCTACCAATAAGGCATCGCTAAAATTATTTTATTTTAGTAATTAAAAATAATAACTCCGATTATGGATTTATCAGATAAAGAGTTAAGTTTGCTGCAAGAATTTATTTTCTGGACTTTTTGGAAGCATTGCACATTATTTTAGGACTAGAAATAAAATACCCAAAACTACCTGATATTAAATTTTTTTATTAATTAAAACCTTTAGAGTAGTTAAAAAAAGTAAAAATGGAGAACATCATCATTGGAATATTCATTATTGGATATTTAGCAATTGCATTAGAACACAACTTAAAACTAGATAAACTTATCCCAGCACTAGCAATGATGGCGATTTTATGGGCTATCGTGTCTTTCGGAATCGACACTTTCCCTACTTGGTTTGATTCAGGAGCCCATCAACTGATTGATGGATTTTCTGGTTTTACAAGTGAAGAAAAACAACATTTACTAGAGGAAACGCTACTTCATCATCTTGGAAAAACAGCGGAGATTCTCTTTTTCTTACTGGGAGCAATGACCATTGTAGAAATCATAGACTATTTCGATGGGTTTTCTACCTTTAAAAATTACATCAAGACAAAAAGGAAGAAGAAACTATTATGGATATTCGCTTGTCTAGCTTTTATACTTTCTGCAATTATTGATAATTTAACGGCAACCATCGTTCTAATTACGATTCTTCAAAAAATAATCAATGATAAAAACACACGACTTTGGTTTGCTGGTTTGATCATAATTGCTGCCAATGCTGGTGGAGCATGGTCTCCTATTGGAGATGTAACTACAACAATGCTTTGGATTGCAAATAAAGTTTCTGCGGGGGCATTGGTTAAGTACTTAGTACTACCTTCATTAATATGTATGGTAGTGCCCGTATTTATCGCATCTTTTTTAAAACCTTTTCAAGGGGAAATTAAAAATTCAGTTACTGAAGACACAGCCACTCAAAGTAAGTATGGATCAAGAATGTTATACATTGGACTAGGCGCGATTGTATTTGTTCCATTCTTTAAAACAATTACTCATTTACCTCCTTATGTTGGAATGATGCTATCCTTATCCATCGTTTGTGTTTTTGCGGAAATTTATAGCAGATATGCATTTACCATTGGGCAAGTTTTTGAAACTGAAAATAAAGAATCAGATAGTTATCACAGCCCTGTGCATAGCTCCTTATCAAAAATTGAGATGCCAAGTGTATTATTCTTTTTCGGAATATTAATGGCTGTAGCCGCATTAGAATCTCTTGGTATATTATTTATTGGTGCAGAGTCCTTAAAAACAATCATTCCAAATACAGACATTGTTGTAATGTTATTAGGAGTTGGATCAGCCATTGTAGACAATGTTCCTTTAGTAGCTGCCAGTATAGGAATGTTCCAAGAACCCTTAGACAGCCCATTATGGCATTTTGTTGCGTTTTCTGCAGGTACAGGAGGAAGCATGTTGATTATAGGTTCTGCCGCTGGTGTTGTTGCCATGGGTATGGAAAAAATAGATTTCTTTTGGTACTTTAAAAATATAGCGTGGCTCGCAGCCATTGGCTTTATAGTTGGCTCAATTGCCTTTATGGGGCTTAGAACCCTTTTGAATTAAAAAAAACCCGAGTTTATCTCGGGTTTTTTTATGAAATAAATTTGCACCTGTAATTTCCGATAAGTAATTTCGTTACATAAAAACAAACTCATAAATAAAAAGACAAAATGCGACAAGAAACTCAAGAAATCTTAGAAGATGCATTAGCTGAAGAGAAAACACTCTCTATCTATAATTTAATTATGGATGGCGGCACAGGTGGTCAAATTATTATCGCAGTATTACTTGTGATGCTAGTTGCCGCTCTTTACATCTATTTTGAACGTATTTTTGCTATCAATGCTGTCTCTAAAACTGATGACTCTTTTATGAACCAAATAAAAGATCATATTTCCAACGGAAAGTTAGACGCTGCTAAAGTACTTTGCGCACAAACAAATTCACCAGAAGCTCGATTGATAGAAAAAGGAATTTCTAGAATAGGAAAACCCTTAGATGACATAAACACTTCTATAGAAAGCACGGGCACTCTTGAAGTTTATAAACTTGAAAAGAATGTAAGTATTTTAGCCACCGTTGCCGGTGCTGCTCCCATGATTGGATTTCTAGGAACAGTTATAGGAATGATTTTAGCCTTTCATGAAATGGCTACCAGCGGAGGGCAGGCAGAAATGGGATCTTTAGCTGCTGGAATTTATACCGCAATGACTACAACTGTGGCAGGATTAATCGTAGGAATTATTGCCTACATTGCATACAACCATGTAGTTGTAAAAACTGATAAAATAGTACATAAAATGGAGGCTAAGGCTGTTGAGTTTTTAGATTTATTAAACGAGCCAATATAAACGCGGATGAAATTTAAAAAAAGAAATAAAGTAAGTCCAGAATTCAGTATGAGTTCTATGACCGATATCGTATTCTTATTACTTGTCTTTTTTATGCTAACCTCGAACGCTCCCAACGCTTTAGACATGATTTTACCAAAAGCAAAAGGAAAATCTACCAATACTAAAAATGTAGCTGTAAGTATCAAAAAAAATCAAAATTACTACATCAATAACAAAAACATAACCGCTTCAAAAATAGAAGTTGAATTAAGAAATTTATTGGCGGGACAAGATAAACCAACCGTGCTTTTAAGAGTTGAGGAAGGCGTTCCAATCGAGAAAGCCGTATATGTTATGGATATTGCAAATCGGAATAAATTCAAAGTAATACTAGCAGTTAGGCCAAAATAGTATGGAAATCTTAAATACGATTCATAAAAGAAAATCTGCCGTACTTACGACAATAATTATGTTATTGTTGTTACTCCTTATTTTCTTCTTTGGATTAAAGTATCTAGACCCTCCTATTGAATCTGGCATTGCTGTAAATTTCGGAACTTCTGAAATCGGTAGCGGTACCGTTCAACCAAGAACACTCATTAAGACCAAAGTTGCTCCAGAGGTTCAAAATCAAGATCAAGTTTTAGAAGAAGCAGCCCCTTCTAAGCAAAAAGAAAGTGCCCCTGCTGAAGAAGTGCTGACGCAAGAATCTGAAGAATCGATAAAAATAAAACAATTAGAAAAAGAAAAAAGAGATGCTGATGCTGCAGCAAAAGCTGCCAGAATAAAAGCCGAATTGGAAGCGCAAAAAGAAGCAGATAGAATTCAAAAAGAACAAGATGCGAAAAAACAAAAATTGGACGCTTTAATTGGAGGTATTAACAATAGCGAAGGAGAAGAAGTAGCAGGCCAAGGTGATGATAATATTGGCGGAGACAAAGGAAAGAAAAATGGTGATCCCAATGCAATTGGTTTCTATGGAACTGGAGGCAATGGAGGACAAGGAGATTATCAGTTAGGGAATCGCAGACCGCTTTACAAACCAAAACCAGCGTATAAATGTGAAGAGGAAGGATTAGTTGTAGTTACTATTGAAGTAGATAGAGCCGGGAAAGTCATTAAAGCTACTCCTGGAACCAAAGGCTCTACAAATAGAGCTTCTTGTCTATTATCTCAAGCTAAAATTGCCGCCTTAAAAACAACGTGGGACCCAGATCCCTTGGCAGGATCTAAGCAAATTGGAATTATCAAATACCGATTTTCATTAGCAGAATAATGGATTACCAAAACACTATAAATTGGATGTTTACGCAACTTCCAATGTATCAAAACACTGGAAGAACGGCCTATAAAAAAGATTTATCCAACACCCATAAACTATCTAAACATTTAAATAATCCTGAACAAAAATTCATTAGCGTACATGTTACAGGTACCAATGGAAAAGGATCAACAAGTCATATGCTGGCTTCAATTCTTCAAGAAGCAGGTTATAAAGTAGGATTGTATACATCACCACATCTAAAAGATTTTAGAGAGCGAATCAAAATAAATGGTAAACCTATTTCTGAAAAAGCGGTCATTCAATTTATTGAAGAACACAAGCCTTTTTTCAAAAATCAAGAATTATCCTTTTTTGAAATGACAGTTGGATTGGCCTTTAACTATTTTGCTAAAGAAAAAGTAGCGATCGCAATTATTGAAGTAGGCTTAGGTGGCCGCTTAGACTCAACCAATATTATAAATCCCATATTATCTGTTATAACAAATATTGGCCTCGATCACACGCAAATATTAGGACACACTTTACCAAAAATAGCAGCTGAAAAAGCAGGAATTATAAAGAATAATATTCCAGTTGTAATTGGAGAATACCAAGAAGAGGTTCATCCAGTATTTTACAAGAAAGCACTGGAAACAAATTCTAGTTTATTTTTAGCAGAAAAAAATATTAATTCTAATTTCACAACCGACTTAAAAGGAACTTATCAAACTAAAAACGTAAAAACTGCCGTACAATCCATCTACATAATTAAAGAGCGAGGATTTAAAATTTCTAATTTAAATATAGAAAATGGTCTTATAAATATTGTAAAAAACACTGGTTTATTAGGTCGCTGGCAAATCTTACATGAATCTCCGTTAACAATTTGCGATACTGCTCACAATAAAGAAGGACTTACTTATGTTCTCGAACAACTACTAGATGAGACTTTCAAACGATTACATATCATTCTAGGAGTGGTAAATGACAAAGAATTAAAAAATATTCTACCCCTATTTCCGAAAAATGCTATTTACTATTTTTCTAAACCCAATATCCCAAGAGGGCTCGATGCCAATATCTTGAAAGAAAAATCATTTAGTTACGATCTTAAAGGTACTGCATACAGTTCGGTTAACAATGCCTTAAAAAACGCACAAAAACAGGCGGATTTCGATGATCTAATATTTATTGGCGGTAGCACCTTTGTAGTAGCAGAAGTTGTTTAACAGTAAACTTAAATTACAAAATAGTTGTTTTTCTAGAGAATGATCGGTTAGTAAACAAATATTGATACGATAAAATTGAACCTAAGAACCTGAGTTCGATTCATAAAAACTTAACTGATTAGACGCTACTTTTTG
>TARA_B110000037_G_scaffold223066_1_pt1 | contig 30712 bp, 34 predicted proteins | sample TARA_B110000037 | Tara Oceans TARA_B110000037 (sample SAMEA4397196) | marine metagenome | biome: Polar Biome; feature: [MIX] marine epipelagic wind mixed layer (ENVO:01000061); material: water (ENVO:00002006), including particulate matter (ENVO:01000060) such as... | depth 10-100 m | reverse complement strand
CTTCACCTCTTTATCTCAACTCATGAAAACCAAACTTACACTCGGTGTAATCTCCGCGCTCGCTATGACTGCCGCGCAGGGCGGGGGTCTCTACTACGTTCCAAACGACACGGAACAATCCATTCCCATCAAATGGAGCGTCGGAATCACCGCTACTTATGACAGTAATACGACTCCAGGACCAGCTGCGATCGATGGCGATGAGACGTTCTCGCTCAATCCTTATGTTGGACTCTCATTCGTTAGCGTAACGCCACAGACCACATGGGATGTTTATGCTCGTCTCGGCATGATCTACTACCTTGATGAACCGCAGGCTGCAGGAACGGATGACACCTACGGACAAGCCCGTGCTGGTGTCAATCTTACGCACCGCTTTAACGAGCGTCTTCGTTTCACCAGTCGTAACTTCCTCTCATACGAACTTGAGCCAGATTACTCCTACGGCTTCGCTACCAACCGCCAGAGTTCAGAGTATCTCTTTTGGCAGACTGATAACTCGCTTGGTTATCGCTGGACGGAGCGTTTAGCGACAATTTCCGGCCTCACGCTGTCAGGTCTTGATTACGATAGTTCCGTTCCAAACGCTGACCGCTTTACCTGGACTGCTCACCACCAATTCCGCTATCAGGTCTCGCCACAATCGGTGCTGACGGCATCTTACCGCTACTCTGAAACTGATGGTTCCGGACTTGCCACTGACTCGACGAATCAATATCTGCTTGTAGGCTTGGAGCATCGCTTCAGCCCGAACACCATCGCCATCGTCAATGTTGGTGCACAAATTCGCGACGTTGGCGGAATCAATGGTGACACCAGCACAAACCCTTATTTGGAAGTAAATCTTCGTAACCAGGTGAATACCCAATTCGCTGTCCGTACTTTCGTTCGCTATGGAGTTGAGGATTATGACACTGTCTTCGGAGGTATTCAGTACGACGAACGTCTCACCCTCCGTATTGGCGTTTCTGGAACATACGAACTCTCGCCAAGTCTATCCCTCTACGGAGGAGTTGACGTGGTCAGCACCGCCTTCGATGGTGGGCGAGTTGTTGCATCAGGTGCTCCTGGCGGCGGCACTCCGGACGAGACCCTTGTAAACGCATATATCGGCGCATCCCTCAAGCTTACTGAGATCTTGACTGGTTCCCTGACTTACAACTTCACGAATGCCGATTCGGATCTCGTTGGTCGTAGCTACGACCGCAGTCGCATCACACTCGGCCTTAGCGCTGAGTTCTGATAAATCAGATGTCGGTGAGAAAGAAAGTTTCTTCACCTAAAGCTATTTTTAACTCCCGCAGTGTTTTGCATTGCGGGAGTTTTTTATTCGGCTAGCTTTGAACAGAATAAATTTCTCATAAAATATGGATCCATCCCTTCAACAGAACGAGGCATCGCTACACGCGGTCGATTACTGGCAGGTTATTAAGAATCGCTACGGCGTGATTCTTTTAACTCTCCTGCTCGTCTTCATGACTGCATCCGTCATTACGTACGTGATGCCAAAGAAATACGAAAGTTATGCAACAATCGAGGTGAAGCCACCCGAACGCACTCAAGCGCTTGGGAATATGGCCGGTGTCAATACCGGGCCTACAATGACGCCACAGTTTTTTGGAACCGAATTTGAAAAGATCAAGAGTCGGAATTCTCTCTCAAGAGTTGTCGAAAGATTGGACTTGGTAAACAAGTGGGGCATGGATCAGAATACTGCTCTTAGAGTTCTTAGAGGAATCGTGAATACTCAGAATATTCGGGGTACTGATCTGATTTCAATCACCGTCCGTCATACGAAAAAAGAAGACGCACGTGATGTTACCGCAGAAGTAGCACGTGCATACAAAGATTACCGCACGGATCTGGAAGGACAGTCATTGGAGAAGACGATCAATGAACTTAAAAAAGCTGTCCGTGAACAGGAGGATAAAGTTGAAGAAAGACGCAAGGTTTTAACTACAATTAGCCGGACTAAAGATATTGCATATTATGGCGAACGAGGAATGGGCAATGAGGGTGCCATGGAGCAAGCCCAAGGGGCAGCGTACGCGATGCAGGAATACAACCGACTTGAAGGGGAAAAGGTTCAGCTCGAGACTCAGATTGAAAGCCTTCTGAAATATGACAGTGAGCAACTGCTGATTTACGCTTCCGGTTTGGATCTTCCGGATAATATTATTAAATCACTCTATCCACAGTATCTAGAACTTAAACGCCAGATCGACGGCTTGAAAGCAAGTGGACTGGGTGATAGGCACCCAACGATCCAAACAAACCAAAGGGTCTTCGAATCGATGAAGAATCAGTTGAACGAGGGAGTTGTGAACCTGCGCACTCGTCTTCAAGGCCAGCTCGAAACCGCTAAAGAACGGTTAATTAAGGTTGAGCAGATGAGAGATGACCGCAAGCTTGAGAACCTCGAGAGGAGTATTGATACTCAAGACTACGTGGATGCCAAACGTTCCTTTGAGACCGATCAGGCGCTTCTCGAGCAAATGAAGCTCAGCCTTGTCAGAGAAGAAATTACAGCTAAATCGGTTCCTGATAGCATTATCGTCCACGATGATCCGGTTATTTCCGATTTTCCGGTCAGTCCTAACGTTACCTTAAACTTGGTTCTTGGTGCGGTTGTAGGTCTTATTTTTGGAGTCGGCATTGCCTTCTTCCTCGAATACCTCGATACCTCGGTTAAGAGTCTGGAAGATGTGGAGCGTTATCTCCAAGTTCCGGTTCTTGCTGTGATTCCGAAGGATGTCGGTGTTTTGCACAAACAGAACGGCATGAGCCCTGATGCGGAAGCATACCGGATTCTGAGAACGAATATCGAATTCAACCGAAAAAATCCTGAAGACAACGCGATCACAGTTGTTTCCGGTGGTGCGGGCGAAGGTAAGTCCACTACTCTGGTTAACCTCGCCTACATCTGTGCGCAGGGTGGCTACACGACTCTTATGATTGATGCCGACCTTAGGCGGCCACGTCTCCACACCTTCTTCGATATTAACAATTCAGTCGGTCTCACGAATTTTCTCACGACCGAGCTTATGTTGGAGGACGTGATTCTCCAAACGCCTGTAGACAATCTTTACTTCATGCCTTCGGGAATTCTTCCGGCCGACGCTGCTGGAATCCTGAATTCGCGGCGTATGTCGGAACTAGTCCAAGACGTGAAACAGCGCTTCGACCTTGTTCTTGTGGATAGTCCCCCAATCCTTGGAGTCAGCGATGCATCCGTTCTGGCCAGTGAAGTGGATCTTACGATGATCGTCGTCCAGCACCGTAAACTTCCTCGAAACATGCTGATCCGTGTAAAACAGGCCGTAGAGAATGTCGGTGGTCATGTCATTGGTGTGGTTCTCAATAACGTGGACGTCCGGAGTGACAGCCAATACCAATACTACACAAGCTATTACACCTACTACGCTCCAGCGGAATCGCAGATCGGACCTCCGGTTGGATCGGGCGCATCCACAGGGCAATCGGCCTCCAACCAAGATTCGTCAAAAGATTCCGACTTGTATTGATCCCATTCCGTCAGTAGTTTCACATTAAATTAAATTTTTCGTGAGGAACTGCTATCCACAAATCTCAAACCTTAGAAGCCATGAACTTTAAAACCATTCAAAATATTCTCCTAGCTCTTGCCTGCCTTATATCGCCAATCATGGCGCAGATTGAGTCAGGTACATCCGTTCAGATCACAATCATGGGGGTTCCTGGCGAGGAGAAACAAAAGATTGATGCGGTGTATCCTGTCGGTCGAAACGGAACAGTCAATATGCCGTTCATCGGTAATATTAGAGCTGCTGGCCTTCAGCCGGAAAACTTGGCAGCTTCAATTCAGAATGCGTATCGCTCTGCTCAGATTTACCGCAACCCTACAATCCAAGTGATTGATACGCGTGGCGGTATGACCGCCCGTGAGCAAATGGTTCACGTAGGTGGTCAGGTTCGTCGCCCGGGTCCTGTTGCTTACCGGAAGAATCTTACAATTTATCAGGCCGTCCAAGGTGCTGGTGGTGCAACGGAATTCGGTAGTTTGAAGCGAGTCAAATTGTTCAGGAACGGCAAGACGACTACCTTCGATTTGTCCAAGGCGCAATTCAAGAGGGTTCCGATGCAGCGGGACGATACAATCGAGATCCCGCAGAAGAACTGGCTGGGACAATAATTACCTTCTGCTGATTGCCCGATGAGCGGGAAAATTCAGCTATGCGCCATGAAAATCGGGCTAGCCGTAATTGTATTTTTGGTCTTGATGCCGCTTTTAGCGTCAGGTGGCGAACTTCCGATAGTCCTTGTCGATGGTTTAGCGGCAGAGGATTTCAAGCAACGCGAGGATTCGCAGAGCAAGTTGCTTGAGTGGGCTAAAAAGGAGAAAAAGTCGCCGGCACCGGCGTTTCACTTGTTATCGAAGACAAGCGATGAACCTGAGGTTCGACAACGTTGTTATGAGATTCTCAAAAGCCTTAGTGATCAGGACTATCTCAGGGGCGGGAAGGGCTTTCTGGGAATCACGATGCTAGCGGGAATCGTCAATCTACCTGGAGAAGAGAAGCATCGCAATGTTGTAAGAATTGCCAATATTGTTAAAAATGGTCCGGCAGAAAAATTCGGACTAAAGGTTGGCGACGCAATTACGTCACTCGATGGAGAGGTTTTCCGTAATGAAGACGTCCTTCGGGAGTTCAGCGGTGCAATCGCTGCCATGAAGCCATTGGACGAGATTGTTATCGGTGTGAAGAGGGCTGGCGGGAAGGTTGAGGATCTCAAGGTAATTCTAGCTAGGCACCCAGGTGTAAATCTAAATGCTTTTCCTCGGAACCTTCATCTTATGGATGAGCGTGCGCGTGAGAATCACTTTGAGATGTGGCTAAAGAAGCTGGATGCAAAGGGTTGATTAGGGGTAGGTCAGATACCGATCAATTTCCTCTCGGCGTGGCTGATGACCTTCCATTCGCCAAAAAGTAACTTGCCTATCGTATACGCTCCGATTGTGATCCTCACGAGGCGAAGTGTCGGGTATCCGATTGCTGCTGTCATCCGCCGAACCTGACGGTTCTTACCTTCGATTAGGGTGATTTCAATCCAAGTGTCGGGGATGGATTTGCGCACTCGAATTGGTGGAACACGTGGCGGGATTTCTTTCTGGAGTTCAGGAATTTTTGCCCGGCAGGGCAGGCACCGATGTTTCTGAATCACTATCGCCCCGCTGCAGAGTTTTTCCAATGCTTCCGTAGACGGCTCGCCCTCTACTTGGACAAGATAGGTTCGTTCGTGTGCGTTCTTCGGATCCAGAAGGCGAGTGTTCAAGCCGTTTTCGTCGCTGAGCAGCAATAGCCCCTCTGAATCCATATCAAGACGACCGAGGGGATAGACTCCCTTCGGGAATCCAAATTCGGAAAGAGTCCGTTGTCCGGGCTGGTCAGGAGTGAACTGGCAGAGAACTCCGTAGGGTTTGTGGAACGCGATGATCAAGATGAAGTTTCTAACCTGCGGAGGTGAAATGGTAAATTCCGGATAGTGGCGTGGGCCTCTAAGGCAACCAATGGCAATGCGGAACTGCGCTTGCCTTCCAATCGGGTTGGTAAGCCGGGTTAGCGGTCTCGTTGGTGAGAGGCGGAAACGAAACTACATACCCGAATCCTGGATATTATTCGAGCGCCCCCCCGCTAGCCTAGCTTGGCTTGGTGGAAACGGTAACAGGCTCTGATAGGGTGGCCATTGCTTCTTCGATGCGTGGGTTGATCTTGTGCTCTACCGTTTCCACAGCCACGCGAATCGCGTTGCGGACAGCTAGACCAGTGGATGACCCGTGGGCGATGATCACCACCCCATTTACGCCAAGAAGGGGGCTGCCACCGTAGGTTTCGTAACTGCTCTTCGCTTTGAGCGCCTTGAACGCGCCTTGGGCAAGGACTGCTCCTGCCATACGGAGCGGGGTCTCCTTGATTTCGGTTTTTAACCACTTGGAAACGGCCTTCGCTGTGGCTTCGACGCTCTTGAGGACGATGTTGCCGACGAAGCCGTCGCACAGAACAATGTCGAGCTGAGTTTCGAAAAGGTCGTGTCCTTCGACGTTTCCGATAAAATTAATTCCGGGAGTGGCTTTGAGGCGCTTAAAGGTTTCTTTGGTGAAAGTGGTTCCTTTTTCCTCTTCCTCACCGTTCGACATTAGGCCGACCTTAGGGTCTTTAACACCGAGGACGTAGCGCGAGTAGGCGGTGCCCATGATCGCGTAGGCGACGAGGTGTTCCGGCTTTGATTCAGGGTTGGCCCCTGCATCGAGGATGCTGCAGATGCCGTGTTCGTTCGGGAGAGGGGAGGCGATGCCCGCTCGATCCACGCCTTTTAGGCGGCGTAGCTTCAAGGTTGCTGCAGCTACGGCAGCACCCGTATTACCTGCGGATACGAAGGCGTCAGCAGTTCCGTCTTTCACAAGATCCACACCAATGCTGATCGAGGAAAGTTTCTTTCTACGGACTGATTTCGCACCTGGTTCGGCCATTCCGATCACTTCCGGAGCGTGAACGATACTTACCCGGGAATCCGAAAGATTTAGTCCCTGCGCGGAGCATGCCTTTTTCAGGACGTCTTCGTCACCTACAAGGAAAAGATGTCCAAGTTTTGGGAAGCTTTTTAGTGCCTCAATGGCACCGGTGATATTGATCTGCGGGGCGTTGTCGCCGCCCATGGCATCGAGTGCAACCTTCATGGATATACAAATGGGTTCTCAGTGCCGAAAGTACGGCGGGGTACGAGGAAAACCCACGCCAGATTACCAGCGGGGGTTCTTTGAAGTTTCCTCAGGAAAACGGACTAGAATGCCTCCACTTCGAGGACTTTACGTCCGCGATAGGTACCACAGGAAGGGCACGCAATGTGTGAAGGAATTGTTGCGCCGCAGTCGGAGCAATTGCTGAAGATAGGCGCTTTCCAGCGGTTTGCACCTCGGCGCATTTTTTGGCGGCTCTTGGATTGACGGCGTTTTGGTACGGCCATGGTCGTGTGTAGTTAAGTTTGATCGTTGAGACCCGAGAGATCGTTGAGAGCGGACCATCGGTCGTCACCCTCTTTGCGGGGGGCAGGTGATATGTCATTTTCCCCGGGTTTGTCCACTGCTAAATATCGAGAATCGATTTCACAGGATTCTGGCTCGTCCGCTTCGTCACAACGGGGGGTCGTGGGAAATGCCAGCAGAACCTCTTCCCGTAGGGATTCCGTGACATCGAGCTGGCTGGAATTGCCGATTTCGATGGAAATTGCGGCTGACTTCAAACAGATCGTTTGGATGAAATCTTTTAGCGTTACGACGCATGTAAACCGGAAAGGTGCGGATATAGTGCCTGTGAGAAGCAGTTCGGAGCCGAATCTTTGGATCCAAAGATCGTATTCCAGTGTTCCGACTGCGGTGGCGTCTTCCTTAGGAAGGTCGAAAACCGTATCGGAAAGCTCTCCGGAGAAAGATTTTCCATCTTCTGGTAGGGTGGCAAGGTCGATGACAAGTGCGCTTTGCATGGTAGGCAATAGGTTGTTTGGGATCTGTGCTTACTCCGCCCTGGAAAGCCTGTTCAGGCCTCGCTGAAGGAGCATGCTGTCCACACTCGTGGAGAGAGCTTCATCAAGATACACGGTAAAATTCTCTTCAAGGAATTCGATGGAGTGGAGGTTGTCGGTGTTGGGTTTTTCGAAGGCTTCAATGAGAGTCTTCATACTGTCGATTTCCACGCCGTTAACCTTTTTTACAATGAGGTTGCGAAGGCTTTCGTAGCCGACGGTAGCGGGGGTTGGAATTGAGCCGCTGAGGAAGATGACTCGCTTGGCGTTGTCCTCGTATTTCTCCGGATTTTCGTAAGCATCAAGAAGGTTGAGAGGCGCACGAGAAGTCCAGTCCTTGCCAAAGGCTTGGAGGACGGGGCGGGTGAGTTCTTGGAAAATGAGTCCGCCTTTCACGAGGAAATTCGGGGCGCGATCGAACTGGTAGTCCGGAACGAGGTTGTCCTGTGCCTCTGCACGGGTTAGCGTAGCGGCGATCTCTACAGGCTCGCCGTCACGAAGCAGCTCGAGCTTGAGTTCGTCTCCGGTAGCCTTTTCTCCGCGGACGATATGGCCCCAGAAAACGGAACCGTAGTGCGGGTGCTGGTAGTAGCCGCGCCTGTCGATGGGGAAGCTGTCTGCGGAGAGGATGACATCGCCCTTTTGCACTCCTGCAAGATCGGCGGCTCCACCGGTTTTGACCGAGCTGACGTAGATTCCTCCATTTTCTTCACCAAGCTTGAGGAACTTCCGGAAAGATGGATCCTCTGTGCGGGCCACAGAGACGCCCAGCGATGGGAAGCCCGCATACTCGCCGTTTCTCACGTTTCCGAGGAAGCGGGAGATCACATCGATGGAAAGCACGTCCGAGATCTGGTCGTTGGAATCGTAGCTTAGGAGGATGCCAGCGAGATTATCGTCGATGATGACTGGAAGAGAAAAACTGCTAGCTGCACTCTGCATCGAGGCTTTCACCAGGTAAGTGAGGAAGCTTTGATTTGGTAGAAAGCTGTTGGCGGTTTCCACCGATTGAAGGGTGCCGTTGGTGAGAAGGGTTGTCCCGTTGTCTTCGACTTGGAAAATCTGAATCGGATCGCCGATGGAGGGCGGTGGTGCTAGTGGAAGCGGGCGGGTGTTTTGGAAAAACGTTTCTCTTTCCTCATCGGATTTGACGGTGAGGAGGGCGAGGTTTGCCTCGTAATCGACCGCTACAATTTCCGCCTCTGCGGTTTTCGATCCATCGGGAAGCTCAAGTTCGATGTAGGTGGAGTCCGCTACCATTTCACTGGTGGTCAAAACTTGTCCTGGTCCCACGATGGCACCGAGAGATCGCAAGTTTTTTGGCGGTCTCTTTTCCCACGGCTGCGCCGGGTTCCATGTCTGGCTGGTGGAATTGATACGGGTAACGGACTCGGTCAGTGATACGGGTTCGGTGACGATTTTAGCTTCGACGGGAGTCGGTGCCTGGGCGGTCTTCAGCGGTTGCTCGCAGGATGCCAGCACGAGCGCCAGCGGTAGTAGAGAAAGGTATTTCATGTGAGTGTGTCGGGAAAATTATTTAAGGTTGAGCACATCCTGCATGTCGTAGAGGCCGGGCGGTTTGGCTTTCAGCCAGAGGGATGCGCGGACGGCACCGGATGCGAAAGTCATGCGAGAGGATGCCTTGTGGGTGAGTTCCACCCGCTCGCCGTCTGCGGCGAACATCACTGTGTGATCGCCGACTACATCGCCGCCGCGAAGCGTGTGCATACCGATCTCGCGTGGCTTGCGAGGTCCGATGTTCCCGACGCGGCCGTGGGCGATGTCTTCCTTGTAGGATGTGCCGGTTTCCTGGTTGAGGATATCCAGTATGCGCCTAGCAGTGCCGGAAGGTGCGTCAATTTTGTGGCGGTGGTGCATTTCAGTTACCTCAATGTCGAAGGTGTCCTGTTTCAAAATACGCGCTGCTTGCTGTGTGAGCCAGAAAAGTGTGTTCACTCCTACCGAGAAGTTCGGCGCGTGCACGATAGGGATTTCTTTCGCTGCAGCGTGAATCGTCGCGAGTTCGGTATCCGTGTGGCCGGTCGTGCCCATGACTACTGGCACCTTGTGGCGCAGCGCGGCCTCGATGAGGCTGGAGGAAAAGGAATGCACCGTGAAATCGATAACGCACTTCGCCGCCTTGACGGCTTCGTCGAGGTTTTCGCCCGCATCGTGTGCAGCGGCGATGACGGTTCCCGGATTGGCCTCAGTGGCCTCGGCGACGGCCAGACCCATACGGCCGGACTTTCCTGTGATGAGAATTGGAAGCATTTCACGCGGATAATGGGGTCGCTCCGGGGAAATGGAAGTGGGATTTTTCATGATCCCCTCTGTAAGATGCAAAACTGCATTTCCGTCGTCTTCTAATGCGTCGCGTTTTCGTCATCCTTCTCGGGACAACTTGCTGGCTTTCAGCCTACGATGGGGATTCCGCCTTTGAAAAAGCATGGGCAGTCATCGAGGTGAATTGCGTCGAGTGCCATACCCCGGAGGAGGCGAAGGGCGGACTCATCATGACCACCGCCGGAGATTTCCTGAATTCAGGAGATTCAGGAAAAGCCCTGGTCGCGGGAAATCTGAAAAATCAGGCGTTTTCACCCGCGTTACCCTATGAGTGCCCTGAAAACCTTAATCTGACGGATGGGGATTTTTAAGGTCTTGGGAAATAGGCTTCCGATGGTCGCGGAAGGTAAGAAAGCTCGACGCTTTTTCCCAATCGCTGCGTTGCGCGTCGAGTCGTGAATCTCGATTGCCTGCGCTCCTCTCCGGCCAAGCGGCGTGTGACCACCTCCTCAGTAGGGCATGGTATGGTGGCTTTCACTCCCTCCTTGCGCCTTGCTCTTGAAAAAAATCGCCTTCGCCCATCCCTCATCGTCGCTGACACCCCGCGCACCAGAAGGTCGCCCGCTGTCCCATCACTGAGTGGGATATTTCCGCGCCACATACCCGGCAAGCCTCGCCCTTCCTTCCGTAAACGAACAGCCGCTGCTTGAAATACCCCGGCTGCCCGTCGGAGTTTAGGAAGTCTCGCAGTGTCGTCCCGCCTTGGGCGATGGATTCCGCTAGCACCTCCTTGATCGCCGCTACCAGCTTCTCTGCCTTCGGTTTCGTCAGCTTGTTTGCGGGTAGCGCGGGATGGATGCCTGCGCGGAAAAGGCTCTCGGAGGCATAGATGTTCCCCACACCAACCACCACCTTCGCATCCATCACCGCCACTTTCAGGGCGATGGTCTTATTTCGCAGAGCCATGTGAAGATGCTGTGCGGTGAAATTTTCCTCCAGCGGTTCTGGCCCCAAGTTTACCAGAAGCTTGTGCTTAGGGATTTCAGAAATCGGCACCACCAACATCATACCGAACCTACGCGGATCATGGTAACGCAGCTGCATCCCGCCCTTCAGCGTGATCCCGATGTGGTCGTGCTTCCGCCACTCCTCCCCCGGCGAAACCACCCGCAGGCTCCCGGACATTCCAAGGTGCACCATTAGCATCCGCCCTCCAGAAGCCTCCATCAGGAGATACTTCGATCTCCGCTCCACGGAGAGAAACGTCTGACCCTCCAGCTCAGGCAGCTCCGGTGAAACAGGCCACCGCAGATCCCACCTCCGCACGATTACCTCGGAGATTTTCCTTCCAATCACGTGCGGGGAAATTCCCAAACGTGTGGTTTCGACTTCTGGTAGCTCCGGCATCGGTAGGAAGCTAGCCAGCAACAAGCCAAGCACAAGGAGGGGCTGCATTCTGCTGCCCAACAAGCCTAGCCATTTCCCCACGCACCGGGCAGAAAAATGCAGCCCCTCCTTGTGGCCGGCCGGCTGTCTACGGCCCCATCAGCATCGGTGCCAGCGCGTTTAGCAAATACCCTGTCGCGACAATCGCGATGGATGTGATCCCGAAAAATAGCCCGATGAGTGGCAGCTTCATCGTCCGTCTTAGCATGATCGCCTCAGGTAAACTCAGTGCAGCCATCCCCATCATGAACGCCAGAGCGGTGCCGAGTGGGATGCCTTTTTCGAAAAGAACCACGGCCACCGGCACGATCGCCGCGCAGCTCCCATACATCGGCACGCCGAGCAGGGTGGCGATGGGCACGGAGAAGATCCCGGTTGCGGACATCATGCCGCGTATCGTTTCCTCCGGCACGAAGTTGTGGATAAATGCGCCGAAGCCCACGCCTACCAAAACCCAGATCCAGATCTGTTTGATCACGCTGACGGCCTCGTCGTAACCGTATTTCAGCCGCGACTTCCAAGTGTATTTCACCTGTTCCTCATCGGCCGGAGCTGATGAGAGGATGTCGCTTTCCAGGAAGCGCTCCAGTTTCATGCGACCCAGGACAGCCCCGGCAAGCGTCCCGATCACCAATCCGCTGACTACGTAGGCGAGCGCGATGGGCATACCGAACTCTCCCGCCATCAGCACCACGAGGTATTCATTGATGATTGGCGAGGTGATTAGAAAGGAAAACGTCACGCCCAGCGGCGCGCCCGCCCTTAGCAGGCTGATAAAAATTGGCACCGAGGAGCAGGAGCAGAACGGAGTGATTGCCCCGAAAAGCGCGGCGACAAAATTTCCCATGATACCTCCGGAGCTCATCCAGCGCTTCAGCTTCTGATCCGGCAGCCACGTCCGCACCACGCCGATCACGAAAATCATCACTGCCAGCAGCAGGAAGATTTTGATCGTATCGTGAACGAAGAAATGGATCGCGGCGTGGATGCGTGAATCGGGATCCAGCCCCAGTAAATCGTAGAGCAGCAGCTCGGTGAGATCTAGCAGCATCCCCCGCCTCCCTTGTCATTCGGCCCGCAGCAATTGCCCTCGCGGTGCTTTTTATCGGCCTTGCGTTTCATGGACTCATCCAGCTTCAGGAACATGCGGCGGAAAAGCCCGCGCTTGTCGTCCTGCTGTTTCGTATCGGATTTCACAGGTGGCGTCGTGGTTTCAGTATCTTTCATTGCTATGGTGGTTGGGAAAATTTCAGATCAAATGGCAGATGAGTCTTTGATGCCCGCCGCATAGGCCTCGAACACGTTGCGAATCTCATCGCGGATGCGGCGGAAGGCACCCGCCTCCGTCTCGCCCGGGCGTATCGCTTTCGGCGGATCCTCGAAGCCCCAGTGATAGCGCGTCACTTTCCCCGGGAGCGCCGGGCAGGCTTGATCCGCATTTCCGCAGACCGTGATGACCGTAGTGATCCCGCTTTCCATAAACTGGTCGAGGTGCTTGGAAGTATGTGCGGAAATATCGATCCCTATCTCCCCCAGCGCCGCGATGGCTGCGGGGTGGACGTAGCCGGCAGGGTTCGATCCAGCGCTGTGGACTTCGATGAAATCGCCGGCGGCGTTTCGCAAGATGCCTTCCGCCATGTGGCTTCGGCAGGAGTTTCCGGTGCAGAGGATAAGAACTTTCGGTTTCATGATGTGGCTTGGAGAAAGGGAAGAATTGCGGAGGCGCAGGCGTTGGGCTCGGATTTGAGCTTGGCGAGGAGGGATTTGCGGAGGGCGGAATCACGGGCGAAGCCAAGCCGCTCAGCGGCGCAGTCCTGGAGGCATTTCAGGTTTTCCTCGAGCAGCGGGCTGTCGGTTTCCGCCACGCGATAAACCATCCACTGCGCCACCCGCTCCCCCGCTATCAGCCCCATGCCCTTCATGTAGCGCAGCTGCTTGGAAATTTTCACCTGATCCGATCCCAAGATCTCCATCAGGTGGCACACGCACAGCGGTCCGTCCTTGAGCAGGTTTAAAATGCGCAACCGCTGCTCGTCGCACAGGCATTTGTAGATATTGATGACCTCCATGTGAAGTGGATATGCACTCGTCGGCATATGCGGTCAAGTGAAAATCAGAAAGGTATGCGGATAAGTCCGGGGACGCTGTCAAAATGATGGTCATTGCTCATCAGCGGAAGCCCCATTTTTACGACGAGCGAAGCGATCCAAAGATCGTTCGCCGGGATGGGGGTTCCTCGCGATTTCAGAAAAAGCCGCAGATCCGCGTAAATCCCGGCGAGGATGGGATCAATGCCGACAATTTCCGTAAAAGCAAGGTTCTGGCTAAGCCAGGTTTCATAGCGCTCCCGGTGGCGAGACTGTCGGATACCGAACTGATATTCACCCAGAACGATCACGGGGACGATCAACCGGGTGGCAGAAGAGAACGCGGTTCGGCTGGATGGGAGGCCATCCGCCCATGCTGAAAGGGCATTGGTATCGAGGATCACAGGGTGTCCTCGGCTTCGATGGTTGCGAATTCCGAACGAATAATAGCATCGATGCGTTCGGATTCGTCATGCAATGCGGAAAGGGCACCGAATCCCTGCATCCATGGTGGCGTTGCGGCAGAAACCGGGACGTTTGCTTTTGGATTGAATTTTTCCGCCAAAGCCTCCGTGACAATCTGACGGAAGGGTATCCCGCGCATCGCCGCCTTTGCCTTCGCTTCACGGAAAAGGTCATCTGGAATTTCCAAAGTAGTCTTCATTTTTCTAGGTTGCCATATTTATGGGTGATAGCAATAAGAAACGCGAATGTCGTTCTTTTGCGGCTGCAACTCTTATGGAGAGGCAAAATCCTTGCGGATAGCGATGGAATGAATAGTTTCCGGGAGTCATGGAGCTCTTGGATCTGATCGCATCCGGTGCATCAAACGAGGAGATTCTTGAGGACTATCTGTTCCTCGAAGCGGAGGATATCGTGGCTGCTTTTAGATACGCGGCGCACCAGACGGATCAAACTGTGATTGCCGGTGCGGCATGAAGTTTTTTGTGGAGATACGATAAAGGAAGCTTGTTGAAATCCTGCGGGGGGTGTGCTCTCTTCGGTGCATGGATGCTTTTTTGAAGACAGCTTTGGTGGCGGATGCGCTCTCTCTAGGAGCGCACTGGGTGTATGATCAGGAGGAGATTATCGAGGCTTTCCCAGAGGGTGTGGTGGATTTTACAGAGCCGATGTCTGACTACCACGATGGGAAGAGGGCTGGGGATCAGACGCATTACGGGGATCAGGCGGTGATGCTGCGGGACTCGCTGGAGAAGCGTGAAGGCTTCGATGCGGAGGGCTGGCGGGAAGATTGGTTGGAGGCAATGGAAGGCTATGGAGGCTATGGAGATGGTGCCTCGAGGGAGACGCGGAAGGCGAAGGGGATGGCTCCCTCGCCATCGAGCGATCTAGGCGGCGCGGCGCGGATTGCGTCTATCCTAGATCTAGGCCTGCCGCTGGAGGATGCGGTGGCGGCGGTGCGTGCGCAGACAGAACTGACCCACGGAGATCCTCTGGTTGCGGATACGGCGGAGTTTTTCACAAGAGCCGCATTCGCGGTGGATGCGGGTGAGATTTTCGAAGATGCGATGGATAGGGCCGCGGGGGAAGGTCGATATAAAAAGCTGGATACGGAGGAGCAGATCGAGCGGGCGCGGGAGTTGCGCGATGAGAGTTTCCCAAGTGTGGCGGAGGAGTTGGGTCAGGCCTGCGGGGTGCCCCAGGCGTTCCCGCTGGCGCTGTATTTCCTGCTGAGGCCGGAGACGGATTTTAAAAAAACGATCAGCGACAATGCGATGGCGGGCGGTGATAGCTCGGCGCGCGCGATGCTGATTGCGCTGATGTTCGCTGCGGAGGATTCGGAGGTGGCGGCGCAGTGGGAGGACGGGCTGCGGGCGCACTGAAACTCTAAATTTTAAATCCTAAGGAAGAGTCTTATCTCGAATCTCTGATTGGGGTTTAAAGTTTAAAATTTAGAGTTTAAAACCTGCGGCAGATGATTACGCAGGCATTTATATTAGGGGCGGGGTTGGGGACGAGGTTGAGGCCGTTGACCGATGTGTGGCCGAAGCCATTGGTACCGCTTTTCCATAAGCCGCTGGCGATGTGGGCGGTGGAGGCTTGCGAGGCGGTGGGCTGCACGCGGTTCGCGATTAACACGCATCACTTGCCGGAAAAATGGGAAGGCTTCGGAGGGGAGAGAGATGTTTCCTTTTTCCACGAGCCAGTGCTTCTGGAGACCGGAGGGGGGCTGAAAAATATTGAGAGCTGGGTGGAGGATGGCAGTCTGCTGATCCACAACGGGGATGTTTTCTCCTCGATGGATCTGCAGAAACTGGTGGAAGCGCACGAGGCTAGCGGAGATGAAGTCACGCTGGCGCTTCGCAGCGATGGGGGTGCGAAGAAGATTTCTTTAGGAGCTGGAGGGCGGGTGGAAGATGTGCGCAGCGAGGTGAGCGGCCTGCCGGGCACGCATGTCTTCACCGGGATCTACTGCGTGAAAAAGGAGTTTCTGAAACGCATACCGACCGGCGAGGTCATCGCTGTGATCCCAGCTTTCCAAGATCTAGTGCGAGAAGGGGGCCTAGGTGCCGTGGTGCTGGATGGCGGCGAGTGGATGGATCTCGGCGATGTAGAGAGCTACCTCCAAGCCCACCGCGAGCTTTCCCTCCAAGAGCCGGTGCATCCGGAAGCGGTCATCGGAGAGGGTGCGTTGATCGAGAATAGCGTGATTGGGAAGGGGGCGGTGATCGGGAAAGGCGTAAGCATTACCGACAGTGTTGTCTGGCCAGGGGCTTGCATTTCCGATGAGGAAACTGCGAGGGGGGAAGTGGTTGTCGGATAAGTCCCCACTTATTATACTTGTTTGAGGCGCGGCTCGATGACTGCTCCGTTGTTGAGGACGAGACAGAGGAGTCCGAAAGTTTTCATCTACAGAGTCGCGATCAGCCGCACGAACTGGCGGCCGTATTCGACATAGGAGTCGTAGCACTGATCCCAATCTACGGCGGAGGGATCGGGGGCATGGAAGACGGTGGCGACGTGTGGCTCGATGGCGATCCAGCCGTCGTAGCTGGATTTGTGGGCGTCGGTGAGGATTTCCTTGAGCTTGGCTTGGCCGAGGCCGGGCATGGTGTATTCGGGTTCCACGTCGTCGGAGACTGGGTTGATGCAGTCCTTGATGTGGATGTGGGTGGTGTGCTCTTTGACTTTGAGCCAGAACTCCATGGGATCCTGCCACGGGAATACACCATCCATTTCTGTTGTGGAGCGGTCGCGCTGGAAGACGGGATTGCCTGTGTCGAAGACAAGTTTCAGGCCGGGAACTTCCTCGACAAGGCGGAGGGAATGCTCTGCGGAAAAGCCGCCCCAGTTCATGCAGTTCTCGTGGATGGCGGTGAGGCCTTCGTCGGAGAAACGTTTCACGATCTCGCGCAGGCGACGGAAGCGTTCCTGTTCATTCTGATCCCGACCCCACGGTTCTTGCGCGTAGGACATGATGCGGATCATCGGAGTTTTGAGGCGTTTCATGCGCGGGATAGCGCGGGCTATCTCGGCCAGGGTGATGTCGAAATCGGAGTCGATCTTTTTCCCCCAGTTCCCGATGGCTGAGCCGAACTCGGGGACGGTAATTCCAGCGGCGTCTAGCGCATCGGCGGTGGCGGCGAACTCATCCTCCGGCATATCGTGGATGTTCGCGTTGCCGACCATGCGGGTGGAGATGGCAGACCAGCCGAGGTCTTTGGTGGCTTGGATCTGTTTGTGGATGTCGCGGGAGGCTTCGTCAGCGAAGCCGGTGAGTTTGGAGACTGAAAGCATGTGGGGAGACTAGTCGGAAACTTTAAACTTTAAACTTCAAACTTTAAATTGGGATGAAGACTTCCCGATCAAATGCGGTATTCCTATTTCTATGAAGCGGAGGAAGTCGATGGGATTGATACTTGCCGGGCTGGCGGTCGGGGGTTGCCGGAAAGCGGAGATCGTTGCGGAGATCCCGTGGGTGGAGATGAAGGGGAAATGGGAAGGTGTGAGTGGCGGGGTGGTAGAAGAAGAGGGCGAGACTTTGCGGATCGGCTGGGGGGAGGCGATGACTGCGGTGAAGTGGACGGGCGAGGTGCCGGAAGCGCCTTTTGAGCTGGAGCTTGAGGCGCGGCTAGTCGACGGGACGGACTTTTTCTGCGCGGTGACGTTTCCCGCAAGGGGCGCGGATGAGTGCGTGACCCTCGTGATCGGTGGCTGGGGAGGGGCGACGGTTGGGATTTCCTCAATCGATGGGAAAGATGCCTCGGAGAACGAAACCCGGAGGCTGATGGCTTTCGAGACGGGCGTCTGGTATCGGGTCAGGCTGATGAGGGAAGGGGAGAGGATCGCGGTGTGGATAGCCGGAGAGAAGGTGATCGATGTGGATACCACGGGGAAACAACTTTCCCTGAGACCGGGGCAGATCTCGGATTGTGCGCCCTTCGGTCTGGCGACTTGGCAGTCGACGGGTGAGATCCGCAAGGTGAGGTGGCGGGGGATTTAGGCGGGGATCAGGGAGTTGTCGGGCAAAGGATGGCTCCCAATGCAGCAGGCTGGACGCCCAATACTGTCAGATTAAGAGTTTTTAACCGCAGATGGACTGGATTAACGCAGATGATTAATACAGATGGAATTAAAAATCTCTTCTCTCGCATCTGCGTACATCCCGTTCATCTGCGGTTAACTTCTTCGATCTTCATCTTTAAACTGACAGTATTGGGCAGGACACACGCTTGCCGAGACCGCTTTCCTACTTTCCACAAATCGTGACGGACGGCGTATCGGATCAAATCAGTGGATTGATTACTTCCAGGAAATCGAATTTCCGGAAATCAGTGTCAGCGGTGTAGATGCGCTTGACCCCGTGCTGGCGGAGAATGGTGGCGATGTGGGCATCGGGAACAAGGTTTCCACGGGTCACGATTCCTTCAGTGGCGGTTCTGTAGTCAGAGCAGAAATCCCTTTCCTCGGTAATGATCCGGCAGCGGGGCAGTTCCAAGAGCTTGGTCACATTTTCCCATGCGTCTTCCGGCGAGATCGGGTTTGAGAAGATTGACGGATGGGTGACGATCCGCTGGTAGGCCATCAGGCTAGGCCACGTCATGCAGAGAAGATCCGGGTCTTCCGCCCGTGCCAGAAGAAATTTGATCGCTTTCGTTTGATGTGGAGAAGATTCGTCGCTTGCGTAGATCAGCAGGTTTGCGTCGATTGAGTAGCTCATGGCTTTTCCATAGCGCGGTATAGCGTGTCTTTATCGGAAATATCGACCTTGGCTCCCATCGGTGACGAAATCCATTGGAGCGGTTTGGGAGATGGTTTTGAGGCGAGTTCCTTGTCGAGAGCTTCGGCAAGTAGCCGGGATGCAATTTTTCCCAAAGAAACTTTTTCTTTTTTCTGGAGATCTTTGAGGCCGTCCAGAACAGGCTTTTCAAGATCAAGGGTGGTTCTCATGAATCTGATGTTAGTTTAATTCGCATCAGATGTCAACGGACGGAAGCGGCGACCGAAGATCGCCGCTACATGGTTTCGCGGCACCAAGCGAGTGCCATTAGGCAGTAGCCGGTGCCGTAGGGTTGGTGGTAATCGTAGAGAGGGTAGTCCCACCATGAACCGTCCTTTTCCTGTTTTGAAAGGATGAGGGCGGCGAGGCGTGCAGCGTAGGGTTTCTGCTTTTCCGGCGGGAGGAGGCGGATCGATTCGGTGAAATAATAGATGCCGTAGTAGTAGAAGTAGCCGGAGATCTGGAAGTGCATGTCGTGAGGCTTGGGGCGCTTCCTAGCGATGGAGAGCCAGCCTTCGCGGGCCAGGAAGCGGTCGGCCCATTCGATAATAACCTCGTCGGTGATGCCTTCGCGGCCAAGGGCACGGAGGGCTGCATTGCATGCCTGGGAGCGGGCGAGGGAACCGGCGGGGCGGTTGATCCCGGCGCGTGGGCGCATGATGTGGTTATGGGAGTAAGCGTAGGATTTGTCGGGGAACTGCTGGCGCTTGATGGAATTGAGCGAGGTGCCGACGACTTTCTCGTCAAGCGAGAGGCCGAGTTTTTCTCTGCCCTCGTGCATGGCAAGGAGGACGGTGGCGGAGCTGAAAGAGGTGGTGATGCCGGTGGGTTTCTGCGAGGTGAAATTATCGAAGACATCAAGGTATCCCCAGCCACCGTTGATATCTTCGTAGCGGTTGACTAGGTCGATTTGTTCCTGCGCGAGTTTTTTGTAGAGGGCTTTTTTTTGCGTATCGGATTCGCGTGCGTGAAGCCGGACGAGGGAGCGCAGGCCGTAGGCGTGACCCCAGATGTTGTAAGTGGTTGTCTGCTCGGCGCGGCGGAGTTTTGGGAGGTTTTGCGCAGACCATACGGCAGCCTTTTCGATGGCTGCCGTGGTTTGCTGGCGTTTGTCGGCGGAGTCGATGAGGCCGGAAAGGGCTAGTCCTGAAGCTCCGGCGCGGTAGGCGTGATGCGCGCCAGGCAGGGGGGCGTAGATATTGATGTCCTTAGTGCGCGTGGCACTGCCCCAGGAGCCGTTTTTGTTTTGGTCGGTGACGAGGAAATCAACGCCACGGGTGATGGATTGTGCGATGTCGTCCTGTGAAACTGGGACGGGCTTCGCTTCATCTGCGTTGAGGGAGGCAGAAATGAAGAGGGACGTTGAACATCCAATGCCGAACATTGAATATCGAAAAAGAGAAAAGGTGGGCATCTGGAGGGAACTCTAAACTTTAAATTTTAAACCTCAAGCAAGAGGCGTTGTGAGGAGTCGGGAGATTCCTGTCCCGGCTTTGTAGGTCTGGGGGAAGGGACAGGAATGTCTCTTTTCCTTAAAGGGCGTGGATGGCGACCTTGTGCTGGGCGCAGAGTTTTTGGACGCTTTCCTTTTCGAGGAGGAGTGTTTTCCCTGCCTCGATGCCGATGGCAATGATTCCGGCTTTGGCGCAATTCTCGATGGTTTGCGAGCCGATGACTGGAACGTCGAAGCGGAAGTCCTGGTTGGGTTTGGAGACTTTGACTAGGACGGTGTCCTTGTTGCGTCCGAGTTCGCCTCCCCGTTGGATGCAGGCGTTGGTGCCTTCGAAGGCCTCGACGGCGAGGATGGTGCCGTGGCGGACGACGACGGACTGGCCGATGTCGAGTGCGCTAGTTTGCTTGGCGATTTGAAAACCGTATTCGAGATCCTCCAAAGTACGTGGCTTGACCGTGGGGCCGGCGACGTGGCCTGCGGGGGGCAGGTGGTCTTCGAGGAAAGTGGTTGCGGGCAGGAGGGTGATGCCGTCTTTGGCCATTTCTTCGGCTATGGCTCCGAAGAGGGTCTCCGCGTTGCGTTTTTTCACCCGCGCGAGCATCATGAGGATGCGCAGGTCGGGGCGGAGTTTAAAGAGGTTGTCGGGCGAGATCTGCCCCATCATGACTGCTTCCGTTACTCCCTCTTTAAGGAAAAATTTGATCAGCTTTGAAAGCTGGCCGACGCGGAACCACTGCAAGGCATCGACCTGAGCTTCGAGATCCAGTCGGGTTTCGTTTTCGAAGGCGACGACCACGAGACGGGTGGATGGCTCTCGGAGGCGTGCGGCGCGGACGAAGGTTTCCGGGTAAACGCCGTTTCCAGCGATGATGCCGATGCTTCGCGGGTTTGCCATGCTGCTGGTATAGGGGAAAAGAAAGTAGCGGCTGTGGGAATCGAACCCACACTCACAAGGAACTCGATTTTGAGTCGAGCGCGTCTACCAATTCCGCCAAGCCGCCGTTGGGTGGATGGTTTAGGAGCTTGGGGTTTTGGGCAAGCTTGAAAATTCAAAATCCAGAGCTCAAATTTCAAGGCAGAGTTTGGCTCACCCCGAGATGCGGCAGCTAGTGCGCCGGGACGAATTTGAGGCCGACCCCGTTGATGCAGTAGCGTTGGTCGGTGGGAGTGTTGAAGCCCTCGCCTTCGAAGACGTGGCCGAGGTGGCCTTCGCATTTGGCGCAGTTGACCTCGATGCGTAGCATGCCAGTGGATTCGTCGCGCTTGGTGGTGACGTTTTCAGCGTTCGCTGGATCGTAGAAGGACGGCCAGCCGCAATGAGAATCGAATTTTTCGTTGGAGGAAAAGAGCATGGCACCGCAGCCGGCGCAGTGATAAGCGCCTTCTGATTGTTGGCGAAATTCCCGGTAGGTTTCGCCGTTGGGGCGTTCGGTGCCGGATTCTCGGAGGATGTGGTATTGCTCCGAGGTAAGGATTTTGCGCCACTCTTCGTCCGAATGGGCGACTTTTCCCGTGGGTTCTTCGGGTGCTTGGTCCAGTGTTTCCATGGCTTTCTAGACCTTTGGTTTGTCGCTTTACACGAACTGCTCTTCGAGCACTGCTTTGCCGTAATCGCGGTTGAGGCGGGCGATATGATCCACGGAAATTTCCTTCGGACATGCGGCCTCGCACTCGTATTGGTTGGTGCAGTTTCCAAAACCTTCCTTGTCCATCTGGCGAACCATGGAAAGGGCGCGCTTGCGGCGCTCCGGCTGTCCCTGTGGGAGGTGGCCGAGGTGGGAAACTTTTGCAGAAACGAAGAGCATGGCGGATGCGTTTTTACACGCGGCAACACAGGCACCGCATCCGATACAGGCGGCGGCGTCGAACGCGTTGTCGGCATCGACCTTGGAGATTGGAATGGAGTTCGCATCGACAGCGGAGCCGGTGCGGATGTCGATGTAGCCGCCGACGGCGATGATCCTGTCGAACGCGGAGCGGTCGGTGATGAGATCCTTGATGACTGGAAATGGATCGGCGCGGAATGGCTCGATCCAAATCGTGTCGCCATCGCGGAATTTGCGCATGTGTATCTGGCAGGTGGTGATGCCCTTGTCCTTGGAGTGCGGGACGCCGTTGATGGTGAGGTTGCAGGATCCGCAGATACCCTCGCGGCAATCGTGGTCAAAGTGGATGGGGTCGTTGCCCTCCTCGATGATGCGCTCGTTAACGATGTCGAGCATTTCGAGGAAAGAAGCCTCTGCCGGAATATTTTCCGCAGGGTAGGTTTCGATTCTGCCTTTGGAACGGGGACCTGTCTGGCGCCAGACTTTGAGAGTGAGGTTCATGGTGCTTGGAAGAGATTATAGGTAGAACTGAGACAGTCGCAATCGGGAAAGTGGAAAGATTACTTGGACCAGTTGAGTCCTTTCTCGGCGCGCCACTTCCGGTAGGCTTTAAATTGGTCTTTTTTCGGAAGGGTGCGGTGTTTCGGGTCTTCGTTGAGAAATTCTTCGAACGGGGAGCCGGGGCCGGCTTCCACGGTTTGTGCTTCGGTTTCGTCATCTGATGAGGCATCTCTCGAAGTGGAGGAGGATTTTTCCGAATGCGATCCCATTTTCCTTAGGCGGTGGGCAACCGTGGATATCTTGCCACTGATGCGGACGAGTACAATCAGAATGAGTGCTAGCAGCACTACGCCCACGTAGCTGAGGATGGTGATGGAGAGCGGGAACTCGGCTGTTGCTTGGGTGATGGTGAGTGGAACTATTTGTTCGGGCATTTTCGTCTGTAGTTATTGGACGGTGGAGGTGATTTCGCCGTCGATGAATTTCGTGGTTAGGGAACTGCCGGGTTCTGTCTGTTTCGCAGAGCGGAGGATTTTTCCGTCTTTGGAAAGAGTGATGGAGAAACCGCGCTTGAAGGCGGATTCGGGGCCAAGGGTGCGGATCAGGGTTTTCAAGCGGTTGAGTTTTTCCACCTCACGCGAAACGCGGTGAGCGGTGAGTTGGACGAGATCTTTCTTCAGGGAAACAAGCTTGTCGAGGCGGCGCTCCAGTAAACGGAGCGGGTGGAGTGCTTGGTGGCGGAGGCGGGTTTCGCGGAGGATTTGGCTGCGGTTTCGGAGGGAGCCGGATGCTGCTTGGGCGAGTGCGGAGCGCAGATAGTCAAGTTCTTGGGTTGGCTCCCGGAGGGCGGTTTTCAGGGATCTTGTGATACGTTTTGAGGCGTTTTCTAAAATGGAGCGCAGTTCTGATTCGTCGGGGACGGCGAGTTCGGCGGCGGCGCTGGGGGTCGGTGCGCGGAGATCTGCCACGAAGTCCGCGATGGTGAAGTCGATTTCATGGCCGACTGCGGAAATAATAGGGATACGGGATGCGGCTATTGCTCGTGCGACCGGCTCTTCGTTGAAGCACCAGAGATCCTCAATGGAGCCGCCACCGCGTCCGACGATGAGTAAATCACACTTCGGGTAGCCAAATTTTTCCGGGGAGTTGAGCTTCGTGATGGCTTCGGCGATCTCCCTTTCTACTCCTTTCCCCTGGACCCTGACGGGAAAGAGCACGGGCTGAACCCATGGGGCACGGCGGGTAAGGATGTTCAGGATATCCTGGAGGGCAGCGCCGGTGGGGGAGGTGACGAGGCCGATGGTGCGTGGGAAAACGGGTAGCGGGCTCTTTCGTGAGGAGTCGAAAAGTCCCTCTGTATGAAGCTTGCGCTTCAGGGCTTCGAATCGCGCTTGGAGATCGCCTTGACCGGAGCGTTCCGCTTTTTCAACGATTACCTGGAGTTGCCCCCGTGCGGCATAGACCGTTGCTTCCGCGAAAACTCGCACCTTCGCACCATCCTCCAGCGTTTCCGAACCCTCGCGGTTGCGGGCGCTGAACATGGCGCACTGGAGCTGCGAGCCATCGTCCTTCAGAGAGAAATACCAGTGACCGGAACCCTGCTTCTTTAGGTTCGAGACCTCACCCTCGATCCATAGCCTGCCGACCTCAGATTCGATTGCGCGTTTCATTTTCCTGACCACTTGGGTCACGGAAAGAGCCTTAATTTCTTTTTTCGGTATGTCGGAGAATAGATCCACCTGAGGGAGAATTGAACATCGAACATCGAACGTCCAACATTGAACATCGAATTTGGGATATTTCCCAGTTTCCATGTCTAGAGGACATGCGTTGACATTGGCGGACTGGTCGGACATTTTCGCGATGTGAACACAATGACGATTTTATTGGGAGCGACCTTCGCGCTATTGCTTGCGGCGGTGGTGCTATCCTTCCAAGGGATGAACGAAGGGGTGAAAAACGCCCCGCAGGATGAACTGGCGCGGTTGCGTAGCCAGGTTGACCAGCTTCGTATCGAACAAGAGCGGCTGAATCTCGAAAAACAACTCCAGCAAATGCGCTCGACTCCAGATCCCGTGGCTCCGGATCCTTCAGAAGTCGACCGGATGAAGGCGGAAATCGAAGCGAAAGATGCTGAACTCAAAGCCCTCGCAGAGGAAAAAGAAGATGCAAAGAAAAAAGCGGAAACTTATCGCGACGAGGCAGGTCTTGCCTGGCAGCAAAAACTTGAGAGCGGCGACAACGTCCTCCGCCGTGCCCGCCTGATTCGGGATGCGCTGCTGATCGGGCGTATCCAACAATTCGTGATGGATCCTGAAGCCGGTGGGTTCGCTGTGATCGAAGTCGTCCTTCCGGAGCATGTCCAGGTCGGCACGGTTCTCGCGATCCGCCGGAATACGGGTATTCTCGGAAAAGTGAAGATTACCGATATTTCTCCAGAGGGTGCAATCGGTAACCCGCTGCCCGGCTTCGGCCCTGTTGAGCCGGAGCCCGGTGATCAGCTGATCATTCCGCCTAGCGTTTGATCAAGGAGGGGCTGCATTCTGCTGCCCAACTAGCCCTGCTATTTCCCAAGGCACCGGGCAGCAGAATCTAGTCCTTTCTTGACATACGATCGTTTTAACGCACGTTATCCCGTAATGACGACCGTCACCGCCACCGACGCCCGAGGCAGACTCTACTCGCTGATTGATGAGGCGAGGCAATCCCACGAGCCTATCCAGATCACCGGGAAACGCGGGAACGCAGTCCTGATCTCAGAGGAAGACTGGCGCTCCATCCGCGAGACACTTTTCATCCACTCCATCCCCGGCCTAGTGGACTCCATCAAGACAGCCCGGAAGGAAGGGCTGGCTGAAGCATCGGAAACTCTCGATTGGTAACTTGGTGTATCAGATCGTCTATTCCCGGCATGCAAAGAAGGACGCCCAGAAACTGGCTCGCAGTAATCTGAAAAGACAAGCTCAGGAGCTGTTGGAAATTCTGGCGCAAGACCCGTTCCAAACCCCGCCCCGCTACGAATCGCTAACAGGTGATCTCGCGGGCTGCTATTCCCGCCGAATCAATCTCCAGCATCGCATCATTTACGAAGTTTTCCTCGAGGAAAACAAAGTCCTCATTCTCCGAATGTGGACGCATTATGGGGACTAGATCAAGCCGGGGCGAACGCTGGTTCGCCACCCGTAGCATAAGCCCGGAACCCGTGGCGGACCAGCGTTTGCCGCTCCTTGGTCACCCCGTCGTCCGCAGTCCCGAAGCAATGGCGTTGATGGAAAGCAGGAGCTTCGGTAGGAGTGCGTCTGCGGCGGTTTGATTTTCTTTTTCCACATGGGCGCGCCATTCCTTGAGGAGTTCGATCTGCTGGTGATGGAGGACTTGTAGCGGGGCTTCTCGGATTGCCAGGGTTTTGGCCATGCGCGGACGGCGGTCTGCCATCGATCCGTTGAATAGCTCGGTGAGGAGGTCGCGGGTGAGTTTAAATTCTTCCGTGATGGTTTTCGTGAAGGTCGCCCGGATACCATGGTCGGTGACTAGCCCGGCGTAGGCTTGCATGAGATCGAGGTTCGCGGAGGTGAGGTTGGTTTCGACGTTGGTGAGGACGTAGGCGAGGAAGGTGGATTTTTCGAGAGCCTCTTTCAGTGCAGAAAAATCTTCAGGAGAGGATTTTTTCAGTTCGGAAAGGGCTGTGCCAACTCCGAACCAGCCGGGAAGATAATAGCGTGCCTGTGTCCAAGAGAATACCCATGGAATTGCGCGGAGATCGGAAATGGAGTGGGATTTTTTGCCTGTCCGGCGGGCTGGTCGAGAGCCAATGCGGGCGTTTTCGAGGGCGTCGATAGGCGTCGCTTGGCGGTAGAACTCGATAAAGCCTTCGGAATGCAGTAAGCCTTGATAAGATTTCTGGCTGGATGAGGAAAGGATATCGAGAAAACGCTCTGCAGGATCCGGCGTTTCCTCGAGGTGGCGGTGGCGGGCGGTATTGATTGCCGCGCCGGCGAGGAGGAGTTCCAGATTGTAGGTGGCGCTTGCGAGGTTCGCGTATTTTTGGGCGATGGTTTCACCCTGCTCTGTCATCCGGAAAGCACCGGACATGGCACCGTGGGGGAGGGCGGCCATGAACCAATGGGTAGGGCCAGCTCCGCGGGAAATCGTGCCTCCACGGCCGTGGAAAAAACAGAGTTTCACGGATTTTTCCTGCCCCACTTTAGTCAGAGCCGTTTGCGCTCGCTGTAGGGCGACTTGGGCGGCGAGGATGCCGCAATCTTTGTTGGAATCCGAGTAACCGAGCATGATCTGCTGCTCGGGTTTTTCCGATGTTGCGAGGGAACGGGCGGTGAGCGGGTGATCGAGAAACGCTGCGAGTATGCCCGGAGAATTGTGAAGGTCGTCCATCGTTTCGAATAGTGGGACAACGGGTAACGGGCAGCTCATTCCCTCCGGTAAATTACTCATCAGCCCGGCCTCGCGAGCTAGCAGATAGACGGAAAGTAGGTCGGAGAACTGGCGTGTCATCGAGACGATGAGTGAGCCGAGCCCAGCCTTTCCGGATGCCTTCCAGTGGCGGATAAGGACTCGGTAAGTATCGAGGACGTTGTCAGCGTATTCGCCGATGCGTGCTCCATCGTGTAGGAAGGGGCGCTGGGATTTGAGCTCTTCGTTGAGAAATTTTAAACGTTTTTCCTCCGGCCAATTTGGGAAATTTTTTCCGTCAGTAATACCTGCTGCGGTTAGGATTTCGGCTATCGCGTTATCGTGGAATTCGGAGTTTTGCCGGACATCGAGGGTCGCTAGGTGGAAGCCGAAAATCTCGATCTTGTGCCTTACCGGGCGGATTGCCTGCTCCTCGAGAAGGTGGCAGCCTGCTGCATCGAGTGTGCGCGAAATGAGGTCAAGATCCTCGGTCAGCTCTGCGGTGCTGGTGTACCCCGCTTTCCCGTTTGCTTGCTCACGTAGAACTACCGCAATGAGGCTGGCGAGCTGCCGCCACGGCTCCTCTGACTGACGATCGAGAATTTGCTTCACGTCCTTTTCGGCTGCCATGATGAAAGCGAGCTCGTCTATTCGCTCCTGAAGCTCTTCAGGAACATCGGCCAAGTGCCGGGAAATGGTGAGTTGCGCGGAAAGGCCGTCCATCTCTTTTTCCAAGAGCTGGAGTGCGGCGGTGCGAAGTTTTGCCAGGCTGGTTTCCGTTATGTCCGGGGTGACAAGCGGGTGACCATCACGGTCGCCGCCTATCCATGAACCGAAGGATAGTCTTGGGATGTTTCCGGCAGAGCGCAGGAGATTCAGTGGGAGCCCGGCATCGCGCCATGCCTCGGTGAAGTGGAGGTCGAGCCGGTTGATGGCGGTTGGAAAAAGGTCGCGGAGGTAGTGGATTGCGTTGCGCAGCTCGGAATTGATATCTGGGCGAACGAGGTGGATTTCGGCGGTCAGCCAAAGCGTTTCCAAGTTGGTAACGACGCGTTCACGAATGCGGCGCTTTTCACGATCCGTGTATTTCGGGTATTCATTGCGCACCATTTCCTCATAGAGACCGCGTTGGCGGGCGCGGACTGATTCGCGTTTGGCCTCGGTGGGATGGGCGGTCAGCACAGGCTCGACATGGACGTCTTCGAGGACTGCGAGAATTTGTTTTGGGTCGAGACCGATGGCTTGGAGATCGCGAAGTGCCTGTGGCCAGAGGCCGCGGATGGAATCGGCCCCAAGGGATTTTTCACGTTCGCGCCGGATCTCAGCTGCCACGCGTTCCTCGACCATGTTGAGGAGCTGGAAGCCGATCGAGTAGAGCTTGGGTAGTCCCTCTGGTGGAGTCGCGTTGGTGGCAGGGGCTTTTCCCGACCAAGGCATGAATGGAAGGAGCTCGGTTTCGCCGGCGCTTGCCAGTGCGTCTTCAAGACAGCCGAGGAGGTAAGAGAGACGTTCGTCGATGAGGTCGAAACCTTCGATGCGGAGCTGTTCGCGGGTGGATGTCATGGGGAACTTTAAATTTTAAACTTTAAACCTCAAGGAAGAGGGCTGTGGTTGTGGGAAAGCATGTTGTAGGCCGGGAGTTTGGAAAATGAAAAAGCGCGGAAACCAAAAATGGTTGCCGCGCTTTTTTTTCGAGAAAATATTGGAACTCAGACGCTGAAGAGGGAGGTAACGGACTGGCCGCCGTTGATACGGCGGATGGCCTCGCCCATGAGAGGGGCGATGGATACTGCCTGAATCTTGGGGCCGAAGGCCTGGGGCACGGAATCTGTGGTGATAAGCTCCTCGATCTTGGAAGTCTTGAGCCTATCGTGCGCCATTTCTCCAATGATGGCGTGGGACACTCCCGCGAAGATGCGTTTTGCTCCGTGCTTGTGAAGAATATCGGCTGCGGAAACTAGGGTACCTGCGGTTTCCGTCATGTCATCGACAAGTAGCACATCTCTATCCTTGACGTCACCAATGACGTTCATCGCCTCCACACGGGTAGCGGAAATGCGATGTTTGGCGACGATTGCGAGTTCGGCACCAAGGGCGTCCGCATAGGCACGAGCCATTTTTACACCACCCACATCTGGGGAGACGACGGTAAGATTGGAAGTATCCGGATGGCGCTCGCGGAGGTAGCCGATGAGGACGGGCTTTGCGTAGAGGTGATCGACGGGGATGTCGAAGAATCCTTGGATCTGCGGGGCGTGGAGATCCATGGTCAGCACGCGGTTCACACCGGCGGAAGTGAGAAGGTTTGCGACAAGCTTTGCGGTGATTGGCACGCGCGGCTGGTCTTTCCTATCCTGCCTGGCATATCCGAAGAAAGGCATCACAGCGGTGATCCGTTCGGCGCTCGCCCGGCGGGCTGCATCCACCAGGATCAATAGCTCCATGATGTTGTGGTTCGTAGGAGGGCAAGAAGGCTGGATGATAAACACATCCTCGCCCCTCACGTTTTCGTTGATTTTTACGGCAGTCTCCCCGTCGGGAAAGGCATCCACCTGCACGTCTGCAAGGGGCTGGCCGAGTGTTTCAGCAATTTTTTCTGCGAGCGCGCGGTGGGCGGTTCCACTGATGATTTTCATGAACGGGGGGGATTGTTGACTGAGTCGGTGGACACGGCAACACTTTGCGTTGAAAGAGTGGGATTTAGGTGAACTGGCGAAGACGGGCAATACGAGGAATCAGAAGTCTACCTTTTCGGAAGGTTTGAATTTCGCAGCTTGCAAGTAACGAATTGATTGATCGAGATAGGCAGACCATTCCACACGTTTTTTCTCCGAGACACCCTCCGGGAGGACTCTTGCAGCACGTAACCTTTGCTTTGCTTTCAGAAAGAGAGCCAACGCATCCGCTCCATTGCGCTCGGACCATGTTTCAACCGCCAGATCGCCGTATAGAACCGCCGCCCGGTAATGGGAGCTAGTGCCATATGGAAGTTTTACACTGAGATCGTATAGCCCCATTGCCCGCCGGTATTCGCCCGATTCTTCCAGAGCTTGCGCGAAATTCTGAATAATTGCTATTCTCAGTCCATGGTTTTTTTGATCGTTCCTGATGAGCCAAGATGTTTCGAAAGCTTTGCTGATATGGTGATAGGCAAGCTCGAACGTAACCAAGGCTTCCGAATGTTGACCGCGAGAGAATTGGTTCAGGCCTTTCCGGTTAAGGTATTTTGCAAAACTGAGATGCGATTTGAAACCCGCTTCCATTCCTCCCTGGAGACGGATTGCCCTCGAGAATTCCGTCTCTGCTTCCGATTCCCTGCCAAGTATACCCAAAAGCGTAGCTTCTCCTAGCGAGGATGTGGGATCGTAGGGATGGAGCACAGAGGCTCGACTAAAGTCGTTGAGCGATAATTTGAGAAAGTCCTGGGCAATCTTGGGATCGCTAGCGGTCGAAGACGCCTGCTGGTAGAGGATTGCTCGGTGCTGATAGAGTGAAAATAGAGGCCATATCTCGATTGCATTAGAAACAGCATCAATTTTGGCTTCTTTACCAAGGGGGGTGAATCCAAAGAAGCTGTTCCAAAGAATGATTGACGTCCTGGTTCCTTTGACACCCGAGTAGCCAAGGAGGCTGATTGAAAAAAGACCGACCAATGACAGTAGGCTCATAACGAACCAAGGTTTCCCGGAATTTGATGAAACGTTTGTGGCTTGCGAGGTCGAGCAGGCGGCAGCAATACAAAGCGCAAGTAGAATGGCTCCTGGAGGAATGCGGAAAATCCCTTCGAAATTGGATTGTATAAAGAGCCCTGCAAATCCCGCAATTCCGCCGATGCGCCAACCATCCATCCGCATTGACTCTGGTCGTGGGGATTTCGAAATGACCCTGAACGTCGCGATGATTACTG
>TARA_B110000037_G_scaffold212998_1_pt1 | contig 30791 bp, 32 predicted proteins | sample TARA_B110000037 | Tara Oceans TARA_B110000037 (sample SAMEA4397196) | marine metagenome | biome: Polar Biome; feature: [MIX] marine epipelagic wind mixed layer (ENVO:01000061); material: water (ENVO:00002006), including particulate matter (ENVO:01000060) such as... | depth 10-100 m | reverse complement strand
CGCCTTGCGTCACCTCCTTGGCGATGCCGTTGCCTACGACTCTGCCACTAGTCGCTACACCGAACAAACTGGCGGAAATGGTATCCATTCATTTCCAGAGCCAAAGCCATCCGTGTCCATCCGTGGTTAAATCTTACAGAGCAAAGAACCGCCCAAATCCGCTTCCTCCTGTTCAAATAAACAGAGCCAAAGCCAGAGCACCCGATTCATCATTCACCATTCATCATTCAAAATTCATCATTAAAAATTCATCATTAAAAACCTCCCCGCCTTCCAGCCTCGAGATCTAACCAACATTTGCTAATTCCGCTTTTGCGCTTTCCGGAGAGATCGTCTTTACTCTCACCTATGTCCAAGCAATCTGCGATCCATCCCACCTCCGGCTACACTCGCGCCGAGGAGATCGCGAACACCGTCACTCACGGACTCGGGCTTATCCTCGGCGTGGCGGCTCTCGTCCTCACGGTCGTCTTCGCTAGTCTCAACCAGGATGCCTATCTGATCGTCGCATCGGCTATTTACGGAACGAGCCTCGTGCTCCTTTACACGGCCTCGACGCTCTATCACGCGGCGCGAAACCTCCGCTGGAAGAAGCGCTTCCTCATTCTCGACCACGCCTGCATCTACCTCCTCATCGCGGGGACTTACACCCCCTTTGTCCTCGGCCCCCTGCGCGGACCCTCGGGCTGGAGCCTTTTCGGGGTGATTTGGAGCCTCGCTCTCTTCGGGATCATCCGTGAAGTCTTCATCGCCCGACGGGGAGGATTGATCTCATCCCTGATCTATCTCGCGATGGGTTGGGCGGTGGTGGCCTATATCATCCCGCTCTATGTCTCCATCCCTAGGCTAGCGTTTGTCATGCTCATCAGCGGCGGAGTCGTCTATTCGCTTGGCGTCGTTGTCTATCTCATGAAACGCCTCCCTTACCACCACGCGATCTGGCACCTCTTTGTCGTCGGTGGATCGGTCTGCCAGTGCTTCGCGATCCTCTCGATCGTAATGGCCTAAGCACAAGTACCCCCTCGACCAAAGGCAGCGCGCGCCTGTCCCCAGAGCGCCGAAACCAAACACCGAGTATCCGTGCCCATCCATGATTAAAATCGAGCACTCAGCATCAGTCCCTATTCAAAATTCATAAATCCCCCTCTCACTCGTCATCCTTCCCTCATTCATCACTCATCATTCAATATTCATCATTGCGCCCTACATAGCCCTCGAAATCATGGGCCAGTAACCTGTTTAAGAGGTCAAACCGGTTACTCCGGCTAGCGCATCCGTGCCTACGATCGGCCTAAAAATAAAATGGAGACAACTCTCTTAACAGATGGCAGCGTGCATCCCCAAAGTGGTATCGGTTTTGGAGCCTACCTAACTTTTCAGGGAACGCTGGATACTTTAGATGCCTTAAGTGACCGAATAAAAGTCAGGCAGTTTGAAGACACCTCATCAACAAAACTGGAAATACAAACACTCCTGTGGGCATTGTCTGAAATCCCCGAAAGAGAGATCCTTTCCTATACTGATTCTCAAAATATCGTAGGGCTGTTATCGAGGAAGGATAGATTAACCAAAAACGGTTACGCTTCTAAGGGAGGCAGTCTGATTAGAAACCATGAAATCTATCGGGAGTTCTTCGATACGATTGAGAAACTTGAGATTCAATTCCGACTGATCAGTGGGCACAAGCCATCCCAGAGTAAGGATCAGATTGATAAGATCTTTTCCATGGTTGATCGGGCATCGCGAAGTGCCCTGAGAACCCACATGAAAGAAACATCCAACAATTGAGTCTGGGATCTGCCAAGTCCGAGCCCCGGCAATGCTGCGTCAGGATGACAATCCAAGGCGTTAATAAGTAAGCAGGACTCAAGACTGGACGCCCACTTGGACCCATGACAGGGTCCTCAACCACGACCCCACAATCAGCTCAAAACTGAACTTTTGATAACCTTTAATTTGCAATACCTTCTCATGGAAGTCGCCACAGTCAATGTCGCCTAAGCTTGACCTTGATTGGAGAAAACATTTCTGAGCACTCGGATCTGGAAGGCATTTAAATTAGCACAGCGTACCACAATGAATCCTGTTTTTGAATCAGCCATGCGGAATCTGTTCTCAGATCCGGAAACTTTTTTCGATGCTCAAGCCCTGTTCGACCCCGAAAAGGCAGATGCGCCATCCCTTACCGCGGCATTTCTGCTGACACTGGGGGGTGATCAATCGGCGATTACCTTTTTGCAAAGGATGGCAGCGACAGATGCCACTGCCTCGTTTTTTCTGAACGGCCTTGAGCGCATCAAAGAGGAAATTGAGCAGGCCAGCAAAGCTCCGAAGTTTGTGAAAACGCTGAAAAGCCTAGCGGACAATCCAGCGGACGAGACCTGCGTGCGGAATGTGTTTTTACCCGAGGGCGCTGGACTGCCGGAGAACCGAGCTGAGCGCGTGTTGGCCTTGCGGGAAAAACGTAAAATCAGCATCACCGAACTCAACCCATCGCCTCTTACCGACCCGGGGCGCGAGTTGTTGTTTACTTCGAATGTGCTGCTGACTATTCCGTCGGCGAACACGTCGCTGGACGAACTTGAATATCCCGAGGAGTTGAAGGGCCACATCCGGCAGGCCATGAACGAAGAGCAGCGCTATTGGTTCGATCACCCGATCCAGATTGGCGTGAAACCGAAAGCCAACGAAATCCTCTACGGACTGCGCGGCCTCGACGAGACCGTCACGTTCGAGCGCGCCCGCGGCACCATGGGCGATGGTAAAATCGCATGCGTGCTCTCCGCATCCGTTACCCACAAGGGACTGCACGCGGTGGCCAAGGATTACATTGAGTCTGAGATTCGCAACGCGGTCGGTTTCAAAAATATCGATGTGTATGTTTTCACGGAAGACGAAACAGACCGACTGATTGAAGAGGTGCTGGTGCCTGCTGGTGGAAATGCCGAGGCACTAAGTGTGTTCGGAGTCGACGGGGAATATGGCCGCCACTACAGCTTCCTCAAAGCCATATCTGCTCTCTGGAACGCGAGCAAAGATCCCGGCGTGAAAGCCACATTCAAGATCGATCTGGACCAGGTATTCCCGCAGCGGGAACTGGTAGAGCAAACCGGCGCATCGGCTTTCGAGCACTTCAAGACCCCACTCTGGGGCGCCCGAGGCACCGACGCAGGCGGCAACCCAGTTGAACTAGGCATGATTGCCGGAGCCCTGGTAAACGAGAGGGATATTCACAAAGGTCTCTTCACCCCCGATGTCCCCTTCCCTGAAAACCCATCGAGCTTGGACGAAAAAATGTTCTTCAGCAAGATGCTGATGGCGCTCTCGACTGAAGGTGAACTACAAACGCGGTATGGCGAAAGCGGCATCGATGGAAAAACTGAGTGTATCCAACGCATCCATGTGACAGGTGGGACGAACGGCATTCGCGTCGACAGCCTGACCAAATATCGCCCATTTACGCCATCGTTCATCGGGCGTGCCGAGGACCAAGCGTATATTCTTTCTGTTTTGATGAAAGAGGGCGAGAAGCTGGGATATGTGCATGAGGATGGTTTGGTCATGCGCCACGACAAAGAAGCGTTTGCGGGTGATGCGATCAAGGCCGCATCTTTTGGCAACATCATCGGCGATTATATCCGCACACTTTATTTCTCCGAATATGCGCGCGTTTTGAACAAGGACGACATTGGGCCGATCAAGGAGATCGTCGACCCTTTCACCGGTTGCTTCACTACATCGATTCCGGTTACGGTGGTGATGTTACGCTTCTGTATGAAAGCCGCCAGTTTCTTCCTCGCGGGCGAGCATGAAGCGGGAACGAAATTCGTGCAAGGTAGCCATTCACGCCTCACTCACGCGATGGACTTTGCCCAGCACGGCCTGCGCGAGCAGTATCAGCATGAGCGCGAGGGCTGGAACCAGTTCTACAACCTACTCGAAGACGTCAAAAAGGACGAAAGTCTGCGTGCAAAAGCGATCGAGATCATCGACCGTTGCCGCGTCCGCGCCTAACTCAAATGCCCTCGTTTTTCACTGATCACTAACACACGTCAAAAGAGGTGTCGGCGGACATTTCTTCAAGGACGTCTCTGTGCAAACGAATGCCTACGTGATACCTTGGCTTTGCTCTTGAGCAAACTGTGCCTTCGCTACTCAGCAGCGTGGTTGCGAAGCAAAAAGCTTGAGGAGGCATCAGGTATTTTGGGCTTGGAGGGTTGTCCCCTTTTTGCCTCCCCCAATTTCGGCATTCAGGAATTCCAGACGTTTACGGATGCAACGCGGGCGGTCTTCCCCGGATGCCCTGACCTACGCGACGGCTATCTGTATCCAAACGATAATACCGGACATGGCGTCGACATCGACGAAGAGGAAGCGAAGAAATACCCATGCAAGTCGACAATCGTCGAATGGTCGCAAGCACGCCGATCCGACGGCTCACTGAACGCGCCGTAAAGTATTGGGTAGGGCTGGTTAACCATCCTCGCTTCACTTCGATCTACAGGCTCATAGTCGAAGATCTTTATAGATATCCCGACATCTCACTAGAGATGCAGAAACCCTGCCAATGACTTTACGACTGATTCATCAAGACCAGCGGAAGGGCGATCAAAAGAATCGAGCCAAACATACTGATTAGACATGAGTAGAAGCTCAATCGGATGTAGCGGAATTTGGGTCGAAGGACATCGTTACTCAGATGGTAAATATCAGAGACCATTAACTCGGTGATCGTATTCCGACTCTCGAGCGATTCACGCATGAGCTCTTTGTAAGTCGTCTCATCATACTGCCAGATGCCTGAAAAATGTAGCAGGTTTCTTTCACCACTCGCATCAGCCTGGTAACGCTTGGGCATGAGACTGATAATCGCGAAGAGGATGCTCAAGGAAGCGGTTAAAATGAAAAAGATAATCCCGGCCTGGATATCCGGTTTATTGTAACCGGAAAGGGATAGCGGGATGAGCAATGCATTGATTGTAATGATCACCTGTGCTCTTCGATCCGCGAGTGAGATGTATTGGACGTGCTTGGATTGAACACTGCTCAGGACAGAGCCTCTCAGGAGCGCCGGCCAGTTTTTCTCTGGTCCTGCATTTTCGGGCGAGTTGTTTTCGGATGTGCTCATTGAATCCTAAGTTATCTTATAGCAGTTTTGGTCGTTCAGTCAGGAATACTTTAGTGATAGGCTGCGCAATAATGGGTCGATGACGAGTGAAGATACTCCGTGAAAGTCTTGCGGAACTAAATATGCATAGGGACGAAGGACGGTAATACCTCGAAGTCACTTTTTCCCCGCGTTAGATGATTGCCTCAGCAGAATTGTAACTCGCACCTGCGTAGTCGCATCGTTGAGACCATGTCAGAATCACCGCCTGACGCTCCTCAGAGCCCATCCGAAACGCCAGAAGAAAAGATAAAGTCTTCTTCGGGGCTCGCTGGCTTTGGGGCGGAACTTCGCCGCCGTAAGGTAATACGGGTGGGCGGGACCTACGCGGTCGTGGCCTGGCTCGTGATTCAAATCGCCGCCAGTACCTTCCCCAGCCTGTTCATCCCCGACTGGGCGCTGAGATTTGTCATCATGTGCGTGCTGATCGGGTTCCCCATCGCGATCATTCTAGCCTGGGCGTTCGAGATGACGCCGGACGGGATCAAGGCGACCTCGAGTGCCCAGCGCTCGACCTCTCCTAGCGCCACACCCACCAAGAAAGATAACTGGAACTCCGTCATTCTCGCCGCTGCTGCGCCGACGCTCATTTTTGGAGCCCTCGCGGTCTTCTTCTACCTGCGCGCAGGAGAGGGTGAAGTCGAAGCGCCCCCTCCCCCCGTTGAGGAGGAAGCGATGTCGATCGCGGTCTTGCCGCTGATCAACATGAGCCCAAATCCGGAGAACGCCTACTTTGCCGGCGGCGTGCATGAAGATGTCCTGACGAATCTTTCGAGAATCCAAAACCTGATGGTCACCTCCCGCACGACGATGCTGCGTTACGCCGCGTCCGACCTGACCCTGCCGGAGATCGGGGCAGCCTTGGGAGTGCAGTAGGTTGTCGAGGGATCCGTCTGCCGCACAGGCAATCACGTGCGGGTGACGATTCAGTTGATCGATGCCCGCAACGACCTTCACGTGTGGGCGAACAACTTCGAGCGCGAGCTGGTCAACGAGTTCGCGACCCAATCCGAAATCGTGGCCGAGATCAGCCACTCGACCCACCTCCAGCTTCAGCCCGAAACGGCTCAGGCCGTTAAATGGATGCCGAGACTCTGAAAAACCTTCCTTCTACGCCCTAAAGTGTTTCCTCTAAGTGCCTTGTGAAAGATTCAGTGCATAGGCGGTAAAGATTACCGATATGAACTGAGTAGAGCTGGAAAATGATCCTTGGGGCATAGAAAAGCGACTCTACCCAATCACATTGCGCCTACAAAAGCTCAGCATGCCTTCACTCAGTGCCCACATCGAACACATGGAGGACTCTTAATGAGTTCTGGGTTTACCTATGTTGCGACTGGAGATGCCTTTAAGCAGGAGGCTATCGTATCTTGTAGGTCGTTAAAGCAGCATATGCCTGACGCCCATGTGACGATTTTCACTCATAGCAAAGAAGGTTTAGTTACAGATCTATTCGACGACGTCCAGTTGATCAACGAGCCAAAATACTCCTTCTTTGATAAAATACATGCCTTCCTCAATAGCCCCTATGAAAGAACAGTGTTCATCGATACAGACACCTTCGTCTGTAATCCGGTAGACGAGCTTTTTGAGGTTCTAGATCGCTTTGATATCGCTGCGGTACGCGATCACTGGACGGGGACCAAGGATGAGGGTCCCATCTGTATCGACGATTTCAATACGGGCCTTATCGTCTATAAAAAATGCGCCTGCACTCAGGCCGTATTTGAGGACTGGAAAAATATCTACACCCAACAATTGGAATCGGACCTTCCAGTTGAACATGATCAGCCTTCATTTAGAAGCGCAGTTTATCGTAACACCGAGGTTAAACTCTATGTCCTTCCGAAGTCTTATAACATCAGACTCACCGCCCCTATCTTTCTCGGAGTCAACTATCTCCCGAAGGTCTTACATGGTAGACCACCTAATTTTGAACCGATTGCGGCCAAGCTATCATCATCAAATGACTTTCGCTTTTACCTCACCAATGGAACTTTAGTCGATCGAACTCAAATCAAAGTTTTGGATACAAGATACGGCCTACCCTTCAACATCCTTACATCGATTGGGCGATACATCACAAAGTGCCTTCGATGGATTAGGAATATCGGATAAGGACTTTCGCAGACTCATTTAGGATCAATGACCATACGCAGCAAGATTGACGCGATGATTCATCAGGCTCGCGTGCTCAAGCACAACGGGATAAAGCAGTATGGGCTGAGATGGGCCTACTATAAATACATCTATGCTAAGAAGATTCTTAAAACCCCTCGCATTGTAAGTAATGGAGATGAGGCTTTTGAGCTACATGCTCTAGGATGTGAAAAAGATTTCATGATGACTCTTTGGGCGCTGAAGTCTTTCTACTACTTTAGCGAATGCAGGCCAAGGTTGATCCTCTTTGATGATGGTTCCCTGAGCGAGAACTCAAAGACGACTTATTTAGAACATTTTCCCGACATTCGCATCGTCGCCCGAGATAGATTCCATAAAGACATGGACACCTTTTTGGGGGACTATGAGACAAGTCTAAATTTCTGTCATAGAAGATCTTTTTACTGCGCCCTGAAATTCTTCGGGCCCATGTGCTACGCCAGATCTAAATCGATTCTATATTTCGATTCAGACATTTTGTTTTTCAAAAAGCCCACCGAACTGCTCTCGCTCATCAAAAAAGAAGCCCATTCTATATGAGCGACTACGTCGAGGCCTACTCTCAGTCAACGAACTCACTGAAAGAGATGATGCAGATCGACTTAGAGGAACGCGTAAATGCTGGGCTTTTCTTCACCCCTATAGACGCATTTAAAGACGAACTCGACGTCGTAGAGCACTACTTTAAAAACATCTCGGTAGTCTCGAACGTAAACAGGCACGAGCAGACGCTCGCGGCTCTCCTTCTCTCAAAGGCAAACGCCACTCGTCTAAGCAGTAACTATCAGATTTCTAAGACCCCAGTGACGGATAATACGGCGAGTCATCATTACGTGAATGATGGTTCGAGAGGGAATTTCTACGGTGAAGGACTCAGGCGATTAAGATCAGCGGGCATGATTTAGCAGCCGTTTCAACAAGGGACTACGGACAATTAATCGAGGCGAAAGCTCGACGAAGGATCAGGCCCTTTACTTTAAGGCGCTAAGGAAGAAATCGGTTTATCCACCTAACACCGCCCTCAACGGAGGGCGCGCATCACGATGACATCATTGTCGAGGCCTACGACTCCGTTTGCATCCCCACCATCTCCAAAGATGAGGCGCTTTTTCTCCTCGAGGGCATCCCAATTTACGACCGCCTGCTTTCCCTCGAATGGAACTCAGCGTGAGTCTTGCAAAAGCTGGATCCCTATTAAAGAAATTAATTTCTTTTCATTATTGAATAAGCAGACTGCAGTTACTTGTAGTTTTAGGTGCCAATCAAGTTCGGCTGCATCCCTCTAAGCAAAACCTAGCACTATGAAATCGAATCTCCTGATCCTTGCACTCATCGCGATGATACTGCCCCGTGTAGTCTACGCCCAGGGCACCCTTTCTGATCCGAGACGACCGGCCTCCGAGGCTGATGACCTGTATGTTCAGGGCGAAGAAATCGCCATCTTGACCGATGCCCCAAATGTCCCGCCACCGATCACCCGCAAGCACCCGACCAGAGTGATCGTTGAGCTTGAGGTCACGGAGGTTGTCAAACGCATGGCCGATGGCGTCGACTACACTTTCTGGACCTTTGGTGGGAGCGTTCCCGGCAAATTCATCCGTGTTCGCCAGAACGATGAAGTGGACTTCACGCTCAAGAACCACCCGTCGAGCAAGATGCCACACAACATCGACCTGCATGCCGTCACCGGACCCGGCGGAGGTGCCAAGGCGACCTTCACGGCACCTGGACACCAGACCAACTTCAGCTTCAAAGCCCTCAATCCGGGCCTCTACATTTACCACTGTGCGACCGCTCCGGTCGGTATGCACATAGCGAACGGCATGTATGGTTTGATCCTGGTTGAACCGATCGAAGGCATGGCTCCCGTGGATAAGGAATTCTATGTTGTTCAGGGCGACTTCTACACCACCGGCAAGTACGGCGAGGCGGGTCTGCAGGGCTTTAGCATGGAAAAGGCTCTCGAAGAGAATCCCGACTACGTTGTCTTCAACGGCTCGGTCGGTTCGATGACCGGAGATAAAGCCATTCAGGCCACTGAGGGCGAGACCGTCCGCCTCTACGTCGGTAACGGTGGGCCGAATTTAATCTCATCCTTCCACGTCATTGGTGAAATCTTTGACCGCGTCTATCCGGAAGCGGGCAGCTTTTACCAGGAGAACGTCCAGACCACTTTAGTCCCCGCTGGCGGAGCCACCATCGTCGAGTTCAAACTGGAAACGACGGGCGACTTTATCCTCGTCGATCACTCAATCTTTCGAGCCTTCAATAAGGGTGCCTTGGGTATTCTCAATGTCGATGGCGACCCCGATGTGATCGTCTTTTCCGGGCAAAGGAAAGATGAGTATCTACCTGAGAGCAGTGTGATTCAGTCCATTCCCAGCGACACCAGAGCGGCCCCCGCCGCTTCCACAAAGGCTGAGCGCATTACCGCTGGTAAACTCGTCTATGACCAGAGCTGTGCCGCCTGCCACCTGCCGACTGGAACGGGAGTTCCCCTCGCCTTCCCACCACTGGCTCAGTCGGACTTCCTGAATGCAGACGTCGACCGTGCTATCAGCACCGTTCTCAACGGTCTTCAGGGTGAGATCGTCGTCAATGGTGCCAAATACAACAGCATCATGCCGACGCTGGGGCTGAATGATGATAAGGTCGCCAATGTTCTGACCTACATCTACTCGATGTGGGGCAACTCAGGGGTCGAAGTCACTCCTGAAGAAGTGAAGAAAGTCCGCGAATCTAAGTAACCCACAAAACCCTCCGACTTTGAAACGCTCCCTCCTTCTGTTCCTCCTTATCGCGGTTCTGTCTGTTGCGACTGAGGCGAAACCCGCGCCATCCGAGATGGTGCGGGTCGAGGGTGGAGCGTTCACGCCGATGTTTGGTGAACTCAGTAAACCAAGAACAGTCGCCCCGTTCCTACTCGATCGCCACCCGGTGACGAACGCCGAGTTTTTGAAATTCGTCCGCGAGCATCCGGCTTGGCGGCGCTCGAACGCCAAGCAATTGTTCGCCGATGTCGGTTACCTCTCGCATTGGTCGGGAGATCTCGAGTTGGGCGAGAATGCCCCGCCGAATGCCGCCGTCGTCCGCGTTTCTTGGTTCGCCGCTCGCGCCTATCTCAAGCACATCGACAAGCGACTCCCGCGAGAAGACGAGTGGGAGTTCGCCGCCCTCGCAGATGCCACCCGCGCCGATGCAAGTAAGGATCCCGCATACCTTCAGCGCATTCTCGAATGGTATGGCAAACCCTCCCCTGCACGCCTTCCGGACACCTCCACCTTGCACGCTGATTTTCGCGGCGTGGTCGGCTTGCACGGCAACGTCTGGGAGTGGGTCGTCGATTTCAACAATCAGATGGTCACAGGAGCCGCGCGTTTGGATAGCTCACTCGACCGAGCCTTGTTTTGCGCCGGCGGCGCAGTGAATGCCACCGACGCGGCCAATTACGCCGCCTTTATGCGCTACGCCTTTCGCTCCAGTCTCGATGGCGCCTACACCGTTAACAACCTCGGCTTCCGTGGCGCGCGGGACCTTGAGCCCACCGAATCATATCCATGAAATCGACTCTCCTATTCCTTCCCCTCTTGCTCATTCCTAATCTGAGGGCCGAAGAACTTCCACCGTGCTGCGCCGTCAATGAGGTCTCCGTCGATGCTGCTGGCTCGGTCTACGAACTCGACGCCAGATGGACCGATCAACACGACCAGCAAACCCAACTCGCAGACTTCAAAGGGCAACCCGTCCTGCTCACAATGGGCTACTCGAGCTGCCAATACGCCTGCCCTCGACTCGTCGCCGATTTGATCGCGATCAAGCGTGAGCTCACTGCAACGCAACAACAGGCAGTGCGCTTCGTCTTCGTCTCGATTGATCCCGAACGCGATTCGCCTGAAAAACTCGCCGCCTTCTTCGATCAGTACGACGTCGATCAGTCACGATGGTCGGGACTTCGCGGTTCGGATGATGCCGTGCTAGAGCTTTCCGTCGCCCTCGGCACACGCTACCGCCAGCTCGAGAACCTCGATTTTGCCCACTCCAACCGTCTGACGCTGCTCTCACCCGAGGGAGTCATTGTTCACAATCAGGAAGGCCTTGGCACTGATCCTAGCGAAATGCTCGGCGCCCTGCGAAATATCCTAACCACGGCGGAGAGGGATTAATAATACATCCAGTTGCGAATGGGCGCGATGAACCTGTGCGACTGACTGCAATGAGCCTCTCCGAACGCCTAGACCCATTTGCCGACGAACCGTTCCGGCTGTTCTTCCCGCTCGGCATCCTTGCCTCAGTCATCGGCGTTCTCCTATGGCCAGCGTTCTTTGGTCATTGGACCACCACTTATCCGCTCGAAACGCATCCCCGCTGGATGGTGATCGGCTTTGGCGGCTGCTTCATTACCGGTTTCCTCGGCACCGCCGGTCCGCGACTTCTGGGGACCAAACCGTGGTCCCGTTTCGAGTTCATTCTCCACACCGTGATGGCTCTATCCGTGATGGCTCTCCTCACTTTCAACAACATCGCCAAAGCGGATTTGTTGACGGGAATCTGGTTGCTCGGTGTTTCGGCGAGCTTGCTCATACGCGTCTTCTTCGGTCGGAAGGACGTTCCTCCACCCGGACTCCCACTCGCGGTTCTTGGTCTCATTGGGGCCTCATGCGCAGGCTTTGCATTAAGCATGGAGAACCCTCTCCGCTTCTCGCTGCCGCTTCACACCTTCTGGCGTCTACTCTACTTCCAGGGGTTCCTCTGGCTGCCGATCCTCGGTGTTGCGCCCTACCTCCTACCACGCTTCTTCGGTTGCAAGTCACCGCACTCTTTTCCCGTCAGCTCCCGAATGCCTGCCGGTTGGTTGATACACTTTATCGATTCACTCATCGCCGGCTTTCTGCTCATCGTCAGCTTTGCTTTAGAGGCTTGGCTCCCTGGTCCGGCTGGGATGATTCTGCGAACCATCGTTGTTCTCGTCCACCTCACCCGAGCGGTGCCCGGCCTTGTCTCATGGAGTAAAGTCAACGGTCTTGGCCTTGCCCTGCGCTGGGTCCTTCCCTGCGCCGCCATCGGTTGGCTGCTCGCCGTCTTGTTTCCACCCTTACGGATCGGCATGCTACACTTCATGTTCATTGGAAGCTTCGGGCTGCTCATGCTCGCCGTCGCGACGCGCGTCATCCTTGGCCATAATGATCGTCACGACCTTCTCGTCGCACGTAAAAAAGAAGGCCGGAGGAAACGAGTTCCACCGGCCTACAAATATTGTCTCTAGAAAAGAGCTGAAGTGCTTACTTCTTCTTCTTCTTCTCTTCCTTACGCTTGATCGCTTCCTCAATAACCTTGAGCGAAATATTCTTCGGACATTGCGCATAGTGATCGAACTCCATCGAGAACTGACCACGGCCTGAAGTCATCGTGCGGAGGTCACCGATGTAACCAAACATCTCAGAGAGTGGAGCCTCGGCCTTGATGCGAACACCAGAGACGGCTTGGTCCTGAGATTTGATCATTCCACGGCGACGATTGAGGTCACCGATAACATCACCAATGTTGAGGTCTGGAGAGAAGACATCGAGCTTCATGATCGGCTCGAGAATCTTTGGATCCGCTTTCGGCAAGGATTCACGGTAAGCGGCTTTCGCGGCCACTTCAAAAGCTACAGCAGAGGAGTCGACACTGTGGTAGGCACCATCGAGGAGGGTGACCTTGAGGTCGATCATCGGATACTCGGCGAGAGGACCCTTTCCCGTCGAGAGGCGGAAGCCCTTCTCAACAGCAGGCCAGAATTCACGCGGCACGTTACCACCAACAACCTTACAGATGAAGGTAAAGCCTTCGCCAGGTTCACCAGGTTCGATGCGGTATTCAATTTTCGCAAACTGACCTGAACCACCGGACTGCTTCTTGTGCGTGTAGCTGTCTTCGATCGAAGTAGTAATGGATTCCCGATACGCTACTTGTGGCGCGCCAACTTCAACTTCGACGCCGTGGGTGCGTTTGAGGATATCGACCTTAATGTCGAGGTGCAGTTCACCCATCCCCTTAAGGATCGTTTCGCCCGACTCTTCATCGGTTTCAACGCGGAAAGAAGGGTCTTCAGCGATCATCTTGGAAATCGCGATACCCATCTTGTCCGAAGCGCCTTTATCCTTCGGCGAAACGGCTACGGAGATAACTGGATCCGGGAAGACCATCGGCTCTAGCGTAGCTGGATTGTCTTTATCGGCGAGAGTGTGACCCGTCTGAGTATTCTTCAGTCCCACAAAGGCGGCAATGTCTCCGGCTTGAACCATGTCGATCTCAGTGCGGTCGTCAGCGTGCATTTCGACCATGCGGCCGATCCGCTCGCTCTTACCTGTAAAGGTATTCACGATCGTGCTACCCTTTGCGAGCTGGCCGGAATAGACACGGACGAAGGTCAGCGCACCGAACTTGTCATCCATGATTTTGAAGGCCAAAGCGCGGAACGGCTTATCGACGTCCACTTCGGCGAAAGTGCCGGTCGGGTTACCTTCGAGGTCAACCTCAGGCTGCGGGGGTACTTCGGTCGGGCTTGGGAGGTAATCAACAACCGCATCGAGAACATTCTGGACCCCTTTATTCTTAAAGGAGGAACCACAAAGGGTTGGGAAGAACTCGAGGGCAATCGTTCCCTTACGGATACAAAGCTTAAGGTCTTCAATCGAAGGCTCTTCGCCACCGAGGTAGGACTCCATGAGATCGTCGTCCATTTCAACAGCGGTCTCGATGAGCTGCTCACGGTATTCGGCGACCTTTTCCTTCATCTCTTCAGGGACGTCACCCACAACAAAGTTTTCCGGCAAACCGGTGTCATCCCAGATATAAGACTTCTGGGTCAGGAGATCGACGACCCCAACAAAATCATTCTCAATCCCGATCGGGAGCACCATAACGAGAGGGCGCGCACCGAGGATTTTCTTCACTTGATCAACGACGCTGTAGAAATCAGCACCGGTACGGTCGAGTTTGTTCACGTAGATGATCCGTGCGACCTTGGAATCATTGGCGTAGCGCCAGTTGGTCTCGGATTGAGGCTCAACCCCTCCCGAACCACAGAAAACACCCACACCGCCGTCGAGGACCTTCAAGGAACGGTAGACCTCAATCGTGAAGTCAACGTGCCCTGGGGTGTCGATGATGTTGAAACGGTAGTCCTTCCAAAAACAGGTCGTCGCAGCCGATTGAATCGTGATGCCACGCTCTTGTTCTTGGTCCATGAAGTCAGTCGTCGCAGCACCGTCGTGCACTTCACCGAGCTTATGGATTTTACCCGTAAGCTTCAGAATACGTTCTGTCGTCGTTGTCTTTCCGGCGTCAACGTGTGCGAAGATGCCGATATTGCGATACTTTGTGAGGTCGTTCATGGTCTGCTGGCTGGATCCTTTGAGAAGAATCAGTGGACAAATAAAAACGGGGGAAAATCGGCATTTTGAGCTGAATGTCACTCTTTAAATGCTAGAATCTATCCCTTTGAGCTTATATTGGGCTAGAAACAAGGTGCTAAACAGAAGCCTACTCCGCGACTCAGGCCTTCCTTTGGGCCATTTCAAGGCCAAGGGGAATTAGTTTAAGAAGTTTCGCATCTAGCTAGGCAGACATTGACCGAAGCCCCATCGCCCATCAACTTATTTTCAGTGGATAAATCCTCCCGCAGACGCTTTCTCTTTCGCGCCGCCCTCGTGGTCTTGGCAGCTGCCCCGCTGACGAGCCTCGCGGCCAACATCAGCTATAAAGTTCGCCGAGGGGATACCCTCTCGGCCATCGCGCGCAATCACGGGACCACGATCAAGGCTCTGAAGCGTGCGAACGGGCTGAGTAGCGATCGTATTCTCGCCGGTCAGGTTTTGACCATTCCGGTGAGTCGGACCGCAGCACTCAGCTCAGCCGACAGCCTGACCCAAGGTATCAATGTGAAGCGCGACCGATGGAAATACATCGTCGCCCACCACAGCGCGATCGAGGCCGGCAACGCTGAGATTTACGATCGCAACCACCGGCGTCGCGGAATGAAGAACGGTCTCGCCTACCATTTTGTGATTGGAAACGGGCGCGACTCCGGCGACGGCGAGATCGAGATCGGTCCCCGCTGGCGCCAGCAGCTCCACGGCGGCCATGTGCGCAGCCAACGCTACAACGAAGCCGGCATCGGCATTTGCCTGGTCGGCAATTTCGAAGAACGCCGCCCGTCAAAAAAGCAAGTCAAGGCCTTCGAAGGCCTTGTCGACTACCTCGGAAACGATCTCCTCAGCGGCAAGTTCAAGTTTATGGTGCACAAAGAAGTGGATAAAAACCACACCGTCTGCCCAGGCCGCTACTTCCCGCTCAAAGCGATGCATAAGAAGTTCGGGTAGGCCTACCTGACGCCCATAGACGAGGCTTGATAAGATGGAAGCGCACCAAACAGCCGCTAACTACGATCGTATCGCTCACCACTGGTCAGGTGAAGATTTCAACTTCAAGAATGGGATACAGCAGCACGAAAGAGCACTAAGCTTTCATCGTGGCGGCAGCCACGCGATAGACATCGGGTGTGGGAGCAGTGGCCGTATCATTCAGTGTATTCAAGCACACGGATACGAAGTCGAAGGCCTTGATATTTCAGAGGTGATGCTTTCTCTCGCACGGAATAAGCACCCTGAAGTCACTTTTCATCAGGCAGACATTATCACATGGGAGCTTCCCAGAAAATACGATTTCATCTCAGCATGGGACAGTATCTGGCCTGTCCCTCTCACTAAACATCCAATTGTCTTGGAAAAGCTCTGCGCCGGGCTCGAATCAAATGGCATCTTAATCTTCACCAGCGGCGGAGTCGATGAACCCGGTGAGGTGACAAACCCCTGCCATGGCCAACCACTCTACCATGCCGCTCTAGGCATACCAAAACTCTTGGGGCTCATTGACCGCTTCGGCTGTATCTGCCGCCACTTGGAGTATGATCAACTGCCAGAAAAACATATCTACCTGATTGTTCAGAAAAGATGAGAACGCCTCTGTTCTTGTCAGCACGTTCCGCCCTCGCCTTCTTTAAGGGCGAATGAGATCCCGCGACCGTTTTTTAGCTGCTTTGCGAGCAGAGCCTGTTTCCCGTCCTCCGATCTGGATCATGCGGCAGGCGGGTCGCTATTTACCGGAGTATCGGAAGCTGAAAGAGCGCTACGATTTTCTCACCCTTGCCAAGACGCCCGAGCTCGCCTGCGAAGTATCAGTGCAGCCCTTCCGCCGTTTCGCCCTCGATGCTGCGATCGTTTTTTCTGACATTCTCATCATCCCCGAAGCGATGGGGCAGCCCTATCACTTCCGTGATCAAGGCGGGATCGGGATGGACTACCGCCTTGAGCGCCCCGAGCAGATCAACGCCCTCACTCCCGAGGCCGTTCCGGAAAAACTCAACTACGTCGGCCAAGCGATCTCGCTCCTGAAAAACGAGCTGGGCGACGAAAAGGCTATCCTCGGCTTTGGTGGCTCCCCATGGACGCTTGCCTGCTACATGCTCGAAGGCGGCGGCAGCCAACACTTCAGTAAAGCGAAAGAACTTTACTACAAGGAGCCAGCACTGTTCGAAAAACTGATGGAGAAGCTCGTCGCCGCGCTTGCTCGGCTCTTCCAACTGCAAATCGAAGCCGGTGCAGATGCGATACAGATTTTCGATAGCTGGGCGGCAGCCTGTCCCGGAAACCACTACGAAGCGATGTCGCTGCGCTGGATTCGCAAACTCATCGCGCGCCTGCCGGAAGGCTTTCCCATCATCCTCTTTGCCAAGGGTATGACCGCGCACATGCCGAGCTTGCTCAAGAGTGGTGCCCAAGGCTTTGGCATCGATGCGCAAATCCGCCTCCATGAGCTCCGTGCACAGGTGCCGGAAAACTTCGCGCTCCAAGGAAATCTCGACCCCTCCCTCCTCGAGCTGCCACCGGAGATCGTTTCGAGCGAAGCGAAACGCTTTCTCGAGAGTATGAGCGGCGCCCGCGGCCACATCGTTAACCTCGGCCACGGGATCACCCCGCAGGCCCGACCCGAGAGCGTTGAGGCCCTCGTCAACGCGGTCGTGGAAAGCGGAAACTAAAAACAACTTTTCAGACATGCAGAAGGATACACGAAATTCCCTACCCGGTCTCCTTCGAGCCATCGGACCCGGCATCCTGATGGCAGGTGCCGCGATCGGCGTATCGCATGTCGTCCAATCGACGCGGGCGGGGGCATCCTTCGGGCTTGAAATCATCTGGCTCGTTCTCCTTGTCAATGTTCTCAAATACCCCTTCTTCGAAGCGGGACATCGCTACACCGTAGCGACCGGTGAGTCGCTCCTCGATGGCTACAAGCGCTTGGGCAATGGCTTTCTCTACGCCTTCCTCGCGCTGAACAGTTTCACTGCGGTAATCAGTGTTGCCGGTGTCACTTTTGTCACCGCTATCCTCACCCCAAAGATCGGACCGCTCGCAAACGCCAGTCCTCAAGCGATCAGTGCGGGGCTGCTTGTTCTTATCATTCTAGTTCTTAGTCTCGGACGCTATAAATGGCTCGACCGGATCATCAAGGTGATGGTCTTCGTTCTCTTCGTCGCAACCATCGCGGCATTCTTGAGGGCGTCATCAAATCCTAATACCCCGGTCGAAGGTTTTGTCGGCCCCGAGCTTTGGACGATTACTTCCCTCCCCTTTCTCATCGCCCTCATGGGATGGATGCCTGCTCCGATCGAGATGTCGGTCTGGCAGTCGCTCTGGATCAAAGCCGCTGAAGACGAACGCAACGAGAAGACAACCCGCCGCCAAGCCGCCGTTGATTTTCATCTTGGCTACATCATAACAACTTTGCTGGCGCTCATGTTTGTCGCGCTCGGTGCTTGGGTGATGTATGGCTCGGGCGAGCAGTTCGCGGCCTCAAGCGTCGGGTTCACAAATCAATTTGTGAACCTCTACACCTCGAAACTCGGTGAGTGGACGACGCCGATCATCACCGCCGCCGCCTTCACCACTCTCCTTTCAACGACAATTACGGTGGTCGATGCCTACCCGCGCTCGCTCGCAGCAGGCATCCAAGTAGCTAAGTCGTCCCTACCTCAAAGTGCGCGTTTCTGGCACATTGTAATGATCATCGTCTGTTCGCTCGTCGGCTGGCTTATCATCGCCTTCTCGTCGAAGAACCTCACTACCCTGATCGATCTCATCACAACGGCAGCCTTTCTGACCGGACCCATCTTTGCATTTTTGAATCTGCGCCTCGTATTGTCGGACCACCTACCCAAGGCTTTCCGCTTAAACCTCTCGCGCAAAGTGCTTAGTTGGCTCGGCCTTGCTTACCTCGTTGGGTTTTCGCTCCTCTTTATTTGGTGGCGACTTTTCATAAAAAGCTAATAATTAGCACGATGTTTTCAGTTTTTAGGCCAGAAATTCAGTTAGCTGGTAGAGCATGGTCTATCGACCGATTGCTAAGAGCAATGCGATGGCTTCTTCACAACTGCATCCCCTCGATAACGACTAAATTGTTGGTTTGTTATGTAGGTTTTAGCCTCTGCGGTCTGCTCCAGGGGATGTATCAGAACATGCCAGCGGATGAGGTGCTCGCAGAAAAAGGCACACCCAAAAACACTCTGGCCCGCGGCACATCCGAGCTCTGGGTCTACGAAGATGGAACGAGCCTCCGATTCGAGGGAGGCCTTCTCATTTCCTGCGATAGGTGTGTTCTGCTTGAAGCTCCAGAGGCGCTGCCTGAAATTCCTAAATCACCTACCACCCCAGCGGAACCCCTAACAGAGGCAACCCCAGTTGAGAAAAAAGAACTCGTCGAAAAAGAACTCGCCGAAGAATCACAATGGCTGGAGGACGGTGAATACGCCTATGAAGATGAATACGATCTCGCGGGGATGGAGGACGATTACTCTTCTTGGGACGATGAGCCCTCTGAGGCGAACTTCCTCGTCATCTTTTTGATCGGAACGACTGCCTTGAGCAGTGTGCTCTGGCTAGCGTTTAAGCAGGTAAGCATCGGTTTCGTGGCGCGCCAAGTTCTCGTCATCGCGGTGGGGGTGAACCTCTTCAGGCTCTTACTTGACCTCATCCCGTGGCAGGACGAAAACAGACAGTTCTTCTATGTCGATGACGTCATTTTGCTGAGCGTTCTCGTCAGCCTGATCTATTTCCTCTCAGAAGTTAAAACAACCCTGACTGCACTCAAAATCGCGGTCGCAGCCACGGTTATCGCTAAGATTATCATCTTTGGAATCCTATGGGCGGCGATTATGATCGGTGGCAGCTTTTTAAGCTAAGAGGACTGCAGTGAAAAACGAAAAGCCCTACGTTTGAGTAGGGCTCTCGTTACTGCTCACTCTTCTATTCACTATCTACTGTCTATCACTAACACCTGTCTACTTAGGCTAAACCTTCTCCGAGGTTGAAAGTTTCAGAAACTGAAAATTCGTGTCTGATTTTCCGTTGTAGAGTGGACGTTTCGACCGCCACTTTTCAAAAGGGGCCTCTAAGCTAGAAAGCCGACCGGCGGGAGCTCTTCGGCACCCCGCCCTGCGATCGCCACAGGCTGCTCTGTAACGAGCGGATAACGATATTCGAGGCCCTCGAAATTCCGCATCACGATTTCCTCTTCGGTGATTTCCTTCACATAAGAAGGGTTGATCGGCACCTTGCCACCACCACCGGGGGCATCGATGACAAACTGCGGAATCGCATAGCCCGTCGAGTGTCCGCGCAGGCCTTGAATAATCTCAATGCCCTTGCGCACATCAGCGCGAAGATGGCGCGAGCCCGTAATGAGGTCACACTGGTAAAGGTAATAGGGCCGCACACTGATCATAAGCAGGCGATGCACGAGTGAGCGCATGGTCTCAAGATCATCGTTAACGCCCCGCAGGAGCACACTCTGGTTGCCAAGGGGAACACCGGCATAGCTCAACTTCTCAGCCGCCTCAGCGACCTCCTCGGTGATCTCACGGGGGTGATTAAAGTGCAGGCTGATCCAGATCGGACCGTGCTTCTTAAGGACGTCTTGCAGGCCCTCTGTGACACGCTGTGGAAGGAAGACAGGCACTCGGGAACCAATGCGGATGAACTCCACGTGTGGGATCGCTCGCAGGCGTCCGAGAATGTAGTCCAACTTCTTGTCGCTGAGCAGAAGCGGATCGCCACCGCTCAAAAGGACGTCGCGCACCTCAGGGTGCTCCTCAATGTATTTAAGCGCGTTTTCGAAGTTAGGGTGAAAGTCGTAGCCTTGCGCATTGGAAACCAAGCGGCTGCGGGTGCAGTAGCGACAATACGCTGCGCACACGTTTGTGACGAGAAAGAGCACGCGGTCCGGATAGCGATGAACAAGCCCGGGGACACCCATCGAATCTTCTTCGCCCACCGGATCGAGCAGTTCTTCCGGCGCTGTAAACATCTCTTCCTCCCGAGGGATGACCTGCCGACGGATCGGGCAGTTTGGATCATCGCCGTCGATGAGGTTAAAGAAATAAGGCGTGATCGCCATCTTCAGCTTATTCTCGGCAAAACCGCAGCCCACCCTCTCCTCCGGGGTGAGATCAATGAGGCGCTCGATTTCAGTTAGACTCGTGATCCGATTCTTCAGTTGCCAGCGCCAGTCGCGCCAGTCTTTAGCAGGCACAGTGCTCCAGAGGCCTTGGCCACGGAACCAGTCAGAACGTTGATCAGTCGGATACATTGAGTTGGAAAAGAGAAATAAACCTCATCAATTGAAAAATTCACATATTTAGATTTGTCAATACATGGGAAAGAATTCTACTGATTATTGAGATGGAACGAGACTCGGAACAACTGGCGCGCGAGCTGTGGACGATTGGAGACGATAACCGCCTCCGCTTGCTCGCAATGCTACCGACCGAGCCTGGCTGCGAAAACCACCGCAATGTCTCTGAACTCGCGGCGGAGCTTGGTCTCAGTCAGCCAACGGTGAGCAACCACCTCGCCCGCCTCCGCACCCTCGGCATCGTCAAATGCCGCAAAATGTGCCGCGACGTCCATTACTGGATCGATCAAGAAATGGCCGCCGAGATCATCACTGCCTTAGCAATCAGCCTGAAGACCAGCGATGTGCTCCAGAAGAGCGAAGCCGTCGAGACAGGGAAGTGACGACTGCGGACCGCGGGGACGCGGTCCCTCCAAAACAACGATGCCTGCCAGCCCTTCCCTGGAGGAACCGGCTCTCATCAGTCCGTATTGCCGACCCATTACCCTTTTCCTGGAGGGACCAGCTCCTGCTGGTCCGCAACCGCGCACGCTCCGGATCTACAGCGGACGGGCGGAGCCCATCCCTCCAAAACGTCAAATGACCGTCGCTAACCTCTCTGGAGGGACCAGCTCCGCTGGTCCGCAACGCGTATACCTTGGATCTCCTGTGGACGGGCAGGAGCCCATCCCTCCAAAAATACCTGCTGACTCCCCTCTCTGGAGGGACCAGCTCCTGCTGGTCCGCAACCGCGGACGCCGCCACAGACCGGCAGGAGCAGGTCCCTCCAAGGTAGGTTGTATTCTAGAAACGTGTAGCCCGCCTACTCCACGCTGCGGAAATTGATTTCCCAGGTATGGGATTTGCCATCGGGTGGCTGGTTGTAGCGGCGGAGGCGTTGGAAGACATTCAGGACTGAGCGATCGAAGGCTTCGTTTCCTGAGGTGCGTTTGATCCTAAATGGAGAAATTGTGCCATCTGCTTGGACGGTAAACTCAACGAGGGCTTCGAGCCCATTTGTTCCGAGCGGATTGAAGGCTGCCTGCAGGCGTGCCGCGAGGCTATCGACATAGCTGTTGAGTGCGTTTACCTGTGTCGCACTCATGCTTACGCTGCTAGAGGTCAGGCTAGGCACGCTGAGGGTGTTCAGCTGGTCGCGGGCGTTTGTCTCGATGCGAACATCTGGCGCGCGCCGCTGCGGAGCGGCTTGGGTGACCTCGGGTTGTCCAAATTGATTTACATGGTCCGCGTAGGAGAGGCGCTGCTGTGGGGGCTCTGGGGCTGGCGTTGGTGCGACAACAGGGGTCGGTTCAACGATCCGCTCAGGAGGTAAATCTGGCACAGGGCGCAAGTCATCGAAGGTAGGCACTTCAAGGGACTCAACCGGCGGCAACGGCTCAGGCTCGGGTAACAGCTCAGCCTGTGGCTGCTGAATCGAAACGCTTTCAACCGCTCCCGAGGCACCGCTCAAATCAACAAGCTCAAATACGACCAGTGACTCCTCTTCAAAAAACGTCGCGAGGAGTCCAAGAACAAGCACTACGCCGATCGCTGCGAGGTGCAGGCCGATCGAGACTTGAAAGCCTTCTCTGGTCGCGCGCTTCAAAAGTCGTCAGATGCTTTGAGTTTCGAGGGACAGCTTTGAGAGCTTATGCTTCTTAATCAAATCGAGCAGTGTAATGACACTTTGATACGGCAAGGAAGCATCCGCCCGAATTTTCAGCACGGCTGGATCGCCGGAGGCGGCCTCGAGCTCCAGATAGCTATCAAGCTCTTCAAAGCTCACCAACTGCGGCCCCCAGTAGTAGCGACCGTTCGCATCGAGACTGATCTGTTGAACGACAAGCGCACTCTCAGACTGCGACCCCGGCGTTTCAACCGGAAGGTTTAGATCGATCGATTGCTCAAGGAGCGGAGCCGTGATCATGAAAATAATGAGGAGGGCAAAGGCAAGGTCGATGAGCGGAGTGACGTTGATCTCCGACATCGCTTCGAGCTGGTTCCTCCGATGGAAGCTACGCGCCATTGCCTAGAGTTCCTTCGTTTCGATTTCGATGCGGTCGGCGAGATCACTGGCAAAGTTCTCTGCCTCGATCACCATCAACTTCGTCTGGGTAAGGAGAAAGTTATATCCGAAGACCGAAGGGATCGCGACGACCAGACCCGCCACGGTCGTAAGGAGCGCGCCCGAAACACCTGGGGCCAAAGTCCCAACACTTGCACCGCTGGCGGTTGAGATCGAACCAAAGGCATCCATCACACCCCAGACCGTGCCGAGCAGCCCGAGGAAGGGAGCACCCGTCACGATCGAGCTCAGCATCACCATACGCGACTCATAGCGGAGGGTCACCCGCGAGACGGCCCGCTGAAGGGAATTTTCCACGTGAGAAATACTGTGCGCACTGTTTTCACTGCGATGATAGGTCGCCAGCGCCTCACGCGAGAGCGCCGCAAAGGGGCCCCTTGTCGACGAGAACTCTGGATCGACCCGAATAACACTCGGCGTCGCCCGCATGCGCTCATCAAAGAGCTTGTTCGCCATTCGCATCCGCCGCAGCTCGAGGTACTTACCAATCATCACTGTCCAAGCCGTGAAACTAAAGACAACAAGGAGTAGAACAATCACCTTACCCGCGCCATTGGACTGGCCGAAGTAGGTTAACACATTTGCAAGTGGAAGAAGGATCAGCATCGTCACCGAAAAGGTGAGACGCCTCTACGCGCTCGCCAATTCAAAAACAGTCGAAACTCGAAAACGGGTGGGAAGCGTGAGAGATCAATGCCGACGCCAGACCCGAAGAATGAAGTTGCGCTGAGATCGCCGCGTGTTTGCCTGAGAGCACCTGCTTAGCGATGGATAACCTCACTCGAACACTCAAAGAACTCGCCCCTAAAGCCTCCACCGTCGGAGATAAAACCGCTCTCGTCGGGCTCGACGGCTTCATTGACCGCATCATGGAGGTTGTCGGCAAGCGCCACGGTCCAGGGGAGCAATTCGATCCGCTTCCTACCATCGATCAATGGGGAGCCCGCGTTTCAGCCGCCGCTGGAGAATCGGCCAATTTCGAGCTCTGGCTCAAATACGAAAAACTCGGTGGCAATGGCCCCAATATGGCGAATGCGCTGCTCGCTGCGAGCGTTCAGACCCGCTACCTAGGCATGCTCGGGAAACCGGTTCACCCCCTCTTTGCCGACTTTGCGAAGCGCTGCGATGCGATCTCACTCGGCGACCCCGGTGTCACCCACGCGATCGAATTTGGCGACGGCAAAATCATGCTCGGTGAAATGGCTGACTACGGCAGTCTCACCTATGAACGCATCATCGATTCCGTCGGCGAAGGCGCTTTCCATGACATCCTCGCGCGCTCTGACCTCATCAGCCTGATCAATTGGACGATGACGCCGCACCTCACGAGTATCTTTAACGATCTCCTGAGCAAGGTCCTCCCCAATCTGCCTCCGAAAGACGGTGGACGGATCTTTTTCTTCGACCTCTGCGATCCAGCGAAGCGATCGGACTCAGATCTCCGCTCCGCCCTCGAAGCGATTAAGCGCTTTCAAGCGCATGGGCGCGCTGTGCTCGGGGTCAATCTCGCCGAAGCCCTCCAAGTCGGCGCCGTCCTCGGCAAAGAGCTCGATGGCTCCTCGACTGCTGGAATTAAAGCCGCCGCAGGCTGGATCCGTGACCAGCTCGAAATCGCCAACGTCGTCATCCACCGACGCGACGCGGCCGCTTGTGCGACAAAAGAAGACACTTACTTCGTTAACGGGCCCTTCATTGAGAAACCGCTCATTTCGACCGGCGCCGGAGACCACTTCAACGCAGGCTTCTGCCTCGGACTCCTACTCGACCTCAGCCCCGAAGCGTGCCTCACCGTCGCGGTCGCAACGAGTGGCCAGTATGTCCGCACCGCCGAAAGCCCATCAATTTCAAAGACTGAGAGCTTCCTTGAGCGTTGGCAAAAGGGAGACATTTAGTTCCAATTCTTTTCGGGGCCAAAAACACTTCGGCGCAACACACTTCCCAAAACATATGACTGAAACAGACGACGATACACGCGGTTACCTCATCACTTTCGAAGGGTCAGAAGGGAGCGGAAAATCGACTCAAATCGGCCGCATCGCCGATCGCTTCACTGACGCTGGCTACGACGTCATCGTCACCCGCGAGCCCGGTGGCACCGCCCTCGGCGAAGAAATCCGACACATCCTCAAGCACGCCGACAATGGGGCCGGGATGTTTCCCGAAGCCGAGCTCCTCCTCTTCGCTGCGAGCCGCGCTCAACTTGTGCGCGAAGTCATTGAGCCCGGCATCAAGGCAGGGAAGATTGTCCTCTGTGATCGCTTCATGGACTCGACCACAGTGTATCAAGGTTTGGGACGTAAAATGCAAAGCGGCCCGGTCCACGTCATCAACACTTTCGCCGTCGGCGACATCAATCCAGACGTCACCGTCGTCATCGACATTCCTGCAGAAGTCGGATTCGAACGCATTCAAAACCGCGTAACTGACCTTCACGACCGGATGGAAGAAGAGAATATTGAGTTCTACCGCAATGTCCGCGAAGGCTACCTCATGCTCGCGAAGGCACTCCCAGAGCGCTTCATCGTGGTGAATGGAATGGAAGAGATTTCTGCAGTCGAAGAGAGCATTTGGAAGTTACTTCGCAAACGTGTCATCTAGCGTGGCCTCGATTGCCTCCAGCCTCTCCCCTGCCCTCGCCGAGACTCGGCCAGTCAAGGTGCTCGATGCGTCGCTCGATCAAGGGCGCCTCGCACACGGTATCCTCCTCCAAGGAGAAGACCTTGATAGCCTCGAGCAAATCGCCCTCGCACTCGCGGGGCGTCTCCTCAACACCGACGCTAGCTCAGCGGCAAGCCATCCCGACTTTTTTACCCTGAGGCCCGCAAAGAAGGCCCGTCAGATCCGCATTGGTGAGCGCGGTAGTGACGAACCTAATACAATGCGTCGTCTCCTCCGAGACCTCTCGCAGACCTCCAATCAAGGTGGACGAAAAGTCGCAGCGGTCTACGAAGCCGACCGGATGAATAATTCGACGGCGAATGCGTTTCTCAAGACGCTCGAAGAACCACCGGATGGCACAACTCTCATCCTCATCACGACGCGCCCCTACGCACTACTTGATACGCTGCGCAGCCGGTGCTTCAACTTTCGTCTCCCCCTTCGCAATCAACGGCTCGACCAAGACGAATGGGTCATTTGGCGTAAAGCCTACCTCGGATGGCTCGATATGATCACGGGGATGAAGGCAACGGCCGAAGGCCGCGCCCACGCTGTTATGGGAGCCTACGGTCTCATCGTTCAATTCACCGAAACCCTCAACACGCTGAGCAACGAGGCTTGGGAGAAAGCGGGTGATACTCTGCCCGAACACCTCAGTGACGATGAACGCTCGGCGCATGAAGCGGGCCTACGCAAAGGCATCCGCAGCGACCTCTTCCGCGACATCGAAGAAACGACCCGCCTCTTCGCTGTGCAACAAAGCGCCCCTGGAGAATTCCCCTCCCTTACCCTAGCCCGCCTCACCGCTGAACTAGAACGCCTCGCCGGCCTGCTCGAAGTAAACCTAAAAGAAGACGTCGCCCTAGAACGCTTCCTCCACGAGTCGCTGAGACTGTGGAATTTGAAGTGAGTGATTTAGAATCTTGAAAAGCTTATCTGGACTCACGTGGGTTCGAATCAGAGCTCTTCGGCTGGTAACGAATCTTTTTCACAAAGACCCACATACCGTAGTAAATAATAGCAGTCCCCGTTGAAAGCCCGGCACTCGCGAGGTGAGACAAAACATAAGAGCCCGATACCGTCAGTGCGAAATAAAACACGAAACTTACAATACCAAAAATTATACCAAATTTGATGACAGAATATTCATGGCCCTTTGAGCGCTGCATCGTGGCAATGACCATTAGGACCAGAAATACCAATCCGACTAAGTCAGCAATAAGAGCTAGTATTGAGATCCCTGAATACATCGGTGCTTATGCGTGATTAAAAAAAGCTACACCCCAATCGGGTGCCAGGTGGTCTTGTATTCGATAAAGTCTTTGATCGCGTAGAGTGAAGGCGGCGCTTCGGCCAACCATTGAGCGCGCGTTTTAGACGTGCGCACCTTCAAGCGCTTCATGCTCTCGGCGGCATAGATTTGAGCCTGCTTCGCTGCTTCACTCTCAACCGTAAGATCAAGCCCGCGCACATGCTCGTGGGTCGTCATTGTTTCGAGAAGCTCGTCGGCTGAACCACTGAGAAGGTTTACGACACCACCCGGCAGATCAGAGGTCGCGAGCATTTCTCCAAGGAGGATGGCAGGATAAGGATTCTTCTCCGAAGCCAACGCGATAATGGCGTTGCCCGATGTAATGACTGGAGCGACCTGCAAGATGAGCCCGAGCAGTGACGCCTCTGCTGGAGCAATGGCGCAAACCACGCCCATCGGCTCAGTGACGGTAAAGTTAAAAAACAGCCCAGAGACAGGGTTGGTGTTACCTAGCACTTGCGCATACTTATCCGTCCATCCCGCGCAGTGCACGAGGCTATCGATCGCTGCACTCACTTCGACCTCAGCCTGCTTGGCAGTCACTCCGCCAGTGAGGCGCACCGCCCCAACAAGCTCTTCGGCACGTGCTTCCATCATCTCTGCCAGACGATATAAAATCTGCCCGCGATTGTAGGCCGTCCGAGCGGCCCACGCGCCGCCAGCCTTCGCCGCGACTTCGACCGCGTTGCGCACATCCTTGCGCGAACAAACGGGCACATTGCAGATAAACTCCCCAGAAGCATCTTCGAGCGCACGAACACGTCCACTCTCGGAGCGTATGAACTTTCCGCCTACATAGGCTTTAGGGGTCTTGGTGATAGGTAAACGAGTCATGATATATACATTAAAGGGTTAACCACGGATGGACACAGATTCTAGAACTCCTAGGACGACGCGTTTCCACTGCCGTTTAGGATGCTTAAAATTGAGGATGAGACCAATCTTGAGCTTTGTAATGCGAAGGTAGTTCATCATTTGACCAACTTCATTATCACCGATTGGGTCGATGACTTTAGTATCTACGACGACTGTATTCTCAATAATCAGATCAGGAATAAAAAGCCCAACAGAACTTCCCTTATAGCTGATTTCGTATTGATTTTGCTGGGCAACATCTAAAGCGCGCAGACCTAACTCAATAACCAAAGCGTTCTCGTAAGGCTTCTCGTGAAGCCCATGACCCAATCCATTCAAAACATCGAACGCAGACCCAATAACATCTTTAGTCAGCGTTTCATGCTGTAGTAAAGATCCGTGTGTATCCGTGTTCATCCGTGGTTAAAGGTTTTTAAGCTTATAAAATCTTCAGGTAGTCAGCGACGCCCTGCTTGCCGCCTTCGCGCCCGAAGCCACTGGATTTGTATCCACCGAACGGTGACGTCGGATCGAATTTGTTGTAGGTATTGGCCCATACGACACCCGCTTTAAGCGCGGTGCTCATCTTGAGGATTTTTGAGCCCTTATCTGTCCAGACACCAGCAGAGAGACCGTAAGCCGTATTGTTCGCCTTTTCGATCGCTTCACTGACGGTGCGGAAAGTGAGAACACTGAGAACAGGCCCAAAGATTTCTTCGCGGGCGACACGGTGACTTTGAGTGACACCGGTGAACAGTGTCGGGCGGAAAAACCAGCCCGTCTTTGGCAAGGCGCATGAGCTTTGATACATCTCGGCACCTTCCTTAACGCCCGATTTTACGAGTTCGGTGATTTTCTTAAACTGCTCTTCAGAATTAATCGCTCCGATGTCGGTGTTCTTATCGAGCGGATTCCCCACACGCAGCGTAGCGATGCGTTGCTTTAGCTTTTTGATGACTACATCAGCAACCGACTCCTGCACTAGCAATCGACTACCCGCGCAGCAAACATGCCCTTGGTTGAAAAAGATCCCATTTATAATGCCTTCAACTGCTTGATCCAGTGGGGCATCATCAAAGACGATATTGGCAGCCTTGCCGCCGAGTTCGAGGGTCAGCCCCTTACCTGTGCCAGCGACCGACCTCATAATCGCCTGACCAACCGCCGTAGATCCAGTGAAAGCGATCTTCTTCGCGGTCGGGTGGTTGGCGATCATCTCGCCTGTTGCACCGGCACCAGTGACGATATTGACGACGCCCGGAGGCAGGCCGGCATCGCGAAAGATTTCGGCCATCTTCAGCGCCGTGATCGAAGTCGTCTCCGCAGGCTTAAGAACCACGCAATTCCCAGTCGCCAACGCCGGGGCGATTTTCCACGCGAGCATGAGGAGCGGAAAGTTCCACGGGATGATCTGCCCAACCACACCATAGGGCTCGGTCTTCGCACCGGGCACAGCATACTCGAGCTTGTCCGCCCAACCGGCGTAATAGAAAAAGTGGGCCGCAGCCATCGGCAGATCGAAATCGCGGGACTCCTTGATCGGCTTACCTCCATCCATCGTCTCCGCGACAGCGAGCTCGCGCGAACGATCCTGAATGAGTCGCGCGATACGGTAGAGGTATTTGCCGCGTTCTTTGCCCGACATGTCTCGCCAGACAGAGTGGTAGGCTTTGTCCGCGGCTTTGAAAGCAGCATCTATATCACTTTTCCCTGCGGCTGAAATCTTTGCCAGAACCTTACCTGTCGCAGGGTTGATCGAATCAAAATACTTCCGGCTCTTCGGTGCAACGAATTGGCCGCCGATAAAGAGATCGTATTTATCTTTGATCGCTGGCTTAGCTGATTCCGGGGCTGGATCAAACTCCCAAAGGTCTCCGAAAAGAAGTTCAGGGGTAGCACGGCGGCGAGAAGATGAAGTTGTTTTTGTCTTAGCCATTAGTATCCAGAAGTTGCGTCACTAAAGTTCCACGGAGCTTGATAGACTCCAGTTTCCTGCTTGCGAAGCTGCATGAGTAAGTCGTTCAAAAGTGAACTCGCGCCAAATCGGTAGCGTGTATTGCTGAGCCACGCATCCCCCAGCGTCTCTTTCACTGCGACCAGAAACTGGAGCGCTTGTTTCGAATTTCGAATCCCACCGGCAGGCTTCATGCTAATCGAGGTGCCTGTATCCAAATAATGATCACGGATCGCTTCGAGCATGACCTGATTGTTAGCCAAGGTGGCATTGCCTGAAGTTTTTCCTGTGCTCGTCTTGATGAAGTCGCCCTCTCGAAGCACTTCCATCGCGAGGAAAGAAGCGAGGCGGATCTTGTCGTAGGTTTCGAGTTCACTCACTTCGAGAATCACCTTCAAAGTCGTTTCGCCACCCGCATCGCGGACAGCCTCTATCTCATCCTGAACCTTCTGATACTTGCCTTCATGGAAGAGCCCGCGACTGATCACCATGTCAATTTCGTCGGCACCGTCTTTCACGGCTTGCTTTACCTCAGCCAACCGCGTCCGCAGAGGTGTTTGACCAGAGGGGAAAGCTGTTGCCACCGAGGCGATATGAACCGCATGCCCCTCGCCGAGAAAGGCGCGAGCGGCTTTGACCATCGCGGGATAGACGCAAACCGCCGCCGTCGTGGGTGTATCAAAGGTCGAATCCGGACAAATCGCCTTGCGGCAGAGTGACTCGACTTTACCCGCCGTATCCATGCCCTCGAGCGTCGTCAGGTCGACCATTGAGACGGCCAGTTTGAGGCCCTGCACTTTGCTGGCTTTCTTAATACTGCGCGTGGTGTATTTCGCCACACGTTCCTCAATCGCCACTTTATCTACTGGACCATACGTATCGAGGAGCCTCC
>TARA_B110000037_G_scaffold66797_1_pt1 | contig 30816 bp, 30 predicted proteins | sample TARA_B110000037 | Tara Oceans TARA_B110000037 (sample SAMEA4397196) | marine metagenome | biome: Polar Biome; feature: [MIX] marine epipelagic wind mixed layer (ENVO:01000061); material: water (ENVO:00002006), including particulate matter (ENVO:01000060) such as... | depth 10-100 m | reverse complement strand
CCGGGTGGACTTCCAGCAAACTTTCTTTGAAATTTTTCAGTTGCCTGAAGCTTATCATCTCGACGTTGATCAATTGTCGTCGAGCTACCTTGAGTTACAAAAACGCATTCATCCTGACAATTTTTCCAGTGCGACAGATACCGAAAAACGCCACTCGCTGCAGTGGGCAACCCATGTCAATGAAGCATTCACCACGTTAAAATCGCCGCTGCAACGCGCGATCTATATGCTTGAGCAACGCGGGTTGTCTATCGCGCATAATCCGAATCTTGAGCCGGCATTCTTGATGTCGCAGATCGAATTACGTGAAGAGCTCGACGACATTAGCGAAACAGCCTCGGAAGAAATAGACGCGGCGTTGTCTCGACTCGATGGGTTCAAGTCTTCAGTAAAAGAGACTTTGTCGAGCCTGGAAGGCTCGTTTGCTGTACAGTTCGACGTCGAATTGGCGGCAGCAGAACAAACCACCTATAAAATGCAATTTATGAACAAGTTACTGGTCGCGGCAGACCAACTTGAAGAACAATTGTTGGATTATTAGAGTCCCTATAGCGAACCCTCAGAGAAAAGCACATGGCGCTGTTACAGATCACCGAACCGGGACAAGCTGTCGACCCACACCAGCGCAAGCATGCTGCGGGTATTGACTTGGGCACGACGAATTCGTTGATTGCAGCGGTGCGTGCCGGTGAAACCGATACGTTGCCAGACTTTGGCGGTGCCCATTTGCTGCCTTCTGTCGTTCGATACCATACCGATGGGTCAGTCACGGTGGGAGCCAAGGCGCTTGAGAGTGCAAAGGAAGACCCGCTGAATACCATTGTCTCGGTAAAACGATTAATGGGGCGCGGTCTCGAAGATGTGGACACGCTCGGCGATCAGATGCCCTACGACTTTGTGACCAAAGACAAAAAGGGAATGCCGGATATTAACGTGGCGTCAGGTCCTGTTTCTCCGGTTGAGGTTTCAGCAGAAATTTTAAGAAATCTTGCCCATCGTGGTGAGGCGACCCTTGCCGGCCCCCTTGATGGTGTTGTGATTACAGTGCCGGCCTATTTCGACGACGCGCAACGTCAGGCGACGAAAGATGCAGCAACATTGGCCCATTTAAATGTGCTTCGTCTGTTGAATGAGCCAACCGCCGCGGCTGTGGCCTATGGTTTAGACAGCGGCACCGAGGGTGTGATTGCGGTTTACGACCTGGGTGGCGGCACCTTTGATATTTCATTACTGCGTTTAAATCGCGGAGTGTTTGAAGTGCTCTCGACCGGCGGCAACTCTGCACTGGGTGGTGATGATTTTGACCGCGCTGTTGCGTCATGGCTCCTAGAGGCTTCCGGTATAAAGGGTGAAATCTCAAAAGGACAATTTCGAGGGTTGATGCTTGAGGCAAGAGCAATCAAGGAAGCTTTGAGCGACCAAGCTTCGGTGAAGGTCGATATGAACCTTGACGGCCTAATCGTAAAGTCAGAGATAACCCGTGAAATATTCGATGAACTTGTTGCGCCATTTGTTGGCGATTCAATCAAAGCTTGTCGTCGTGCCGTAAGAGACGCAGGGGTTGGTCTTGAGGATATTAAGCACGTGGTGCTTGTGGGCGGTTCTACTCGAGTGCCTACAGTAAGGGCGAAGGTCGCTAGCTACTTTCATACAGAACCGTTAAGCAACATCGATCCTGACCGCGTGGTCGCCATTGGTGCAGCGATTCAGGCGAATATTCTGGTGGGTAACAAATCCGACGATGAGGTGTTGCTGCTTGACGTGCTGCCGCTGTCTCTCGGGCTCGAAACCATGGGCGGTTTGGTCGAGAAAGTCATTACACGCAACACGGCGATTCCTGTGGCCAAGGCGCAGGAGTTTACGACCTATAAAGATGGTCAAACCGCAATGTTGATCCATATTGTGCAGGGTGAACGAGAACTGGTGTCCGATTGCAGAAGTCTTGCACAATTCGAGCTGCGGGGTATTCCACCGATGGTCGCCGGTGCGGCAAAAATTCAGGTGATGTTTCAAGTCGATGCTGATGGCATTTTGTCCGTTTCGGCGAAAGAGCTGAGTACAGGGGTTGAGACGCATATTGAAGTCAAGCCTTCGTACGGACTAACCGAAGACGAGATAACAACCATGCTGAAGGCATCGTTTGAATATGCCGAAGCAGATGTGGCTACGCGCTCGTTGACCGAAGCCAAAGTTGACACGCAAAGGGTGATTGACGCGGTTGCAAATGCCATAGCGCTGGATGGCGACCGATTATTAAGTCAGCAGGAGCGCTCAAGCCTGAACGAGACATTGGCTGAGGTGCAAGCCATCGCTACCAATAGTGAGCGAGCGTCGGAAATTATTGCCGCCAGCGAACGTTTGGCGAAAGCAAGTGATGAGTTTGCCTCGAGAAGAATGGACGATAGCGTTCGCCAAGCTTTGGCGGGCACCAGCCTTGACGAGCTCAGTGAATCGATAGCGGACGCTGAAGATTAAAAATACAAGACCCATTGTAAGGAAGAAGCGTAGTGCCACAAATAATCATTTTACCCCATGCTGAACGGTGCCCGGAGGGTGCTGTACTCGAGGCCAATGCTGGCGACAGCCTGATTGAGGTTGCCCTTGATGCGGGCATCAGTATTGAGCACGCCTGCGAAAAAGCCTGTGCCTGCACAACTTGCCACGTCATTCTGCGTGAGGGGTTCGACTCTCTTGAGGAATCCGACGAGCTTGAAGATGATCTTTTAGACAAGGCTTGGGGTCTGGAGCCAGATTCTCGCCTGAGTTGCCAGGTTAAGGTGGGAGACGAAGATTTGGTAGTGGAAATCCCAAAATATACGATTAACCAAGTCTCTGAAAACCACTGATATTGCTAACAAAATGACGTTAAAAACCTGTTGAGCACAACAATAGGGCACTTAAAGCGGAGCACCCACCATGAAATGGACTGATGTTAATGATATCGCGATTGAGCTATACGAGGCTTACCCTGAAGTTGATCCTCTGACCATCAGGTTTACAGACCTGCATAACTGGGTCATTGGCCTTAACGGGTTTGACGATGACCCTGCCCGCGGCGGCGAAAAGGTGCTTGAGGCGATTCAGGCGCTTTGGATTGAAGAGTTGGATTGAAGAGTCGGATTAATACGTTTGTTCCGGCCGGAATGCAGGCTATAATCCGCGACCGCGATTTTTGGCAATTGTTTGGTTGATCCTGCTGCTGAATAGCATTGATCAGTCGTCAAAAGCGCGATTTTTCGAAAAATTTCAAGAAGTTAGCAAGAAATATTGTTGTAAACCCGCGTATAATGGCGGGTTTATTTTTATTAGTCGTTTGAAGTCAGGAGTAAGTAGTAATGGCGGTTGAAAAGACCTTTTCTATCATCAAGCCGGACGCAGTCGCAAAGAATGTTACCGGAAAAATTGTTTCAAGATTTGAGAAAGCAGGCCTGCGGGTCGTTGCCTCTCGAATGGAGCGACTCAGCGCAGAAAAAGCCAAGGGATTCTATGCCGAGCACGACGGCAAACCTTTCTTTAATGACCTGATTGAGTTCATGACTTCTGGCCCGGTTGTTGTTCAGGTGCTTGAAGGCGAAAATGCCGTGATGAAAAATCGTGAACTGATGGGTGCCACTAATCCTAAGGAAGCAGACGAAGGTACTATTCGGGCAGACTTTGCCGAGTCGATCGACGCCAATGCAGTACACGGCTCTGATGCACCTGAATCAGCAGCGCGCGAAATCGCTTATTTCTTCAGCGCTGATCAGATCTGTGAGCGATAGGTTCAAACGATAGTTGTAAAAACCCGGTTCTCTCATCAGAGAGCAACCTAAACTACTGGAATATGCTGTGAGCGAAGTGACCGAAAAGAAAGTTAACTTTCTTGGCTACACAAAGGCGCAATGGGAAGCCCTGCTGGAGCAGTTGGGTGAGAAGCCCTATCGCTCCCAACAAATTCTAAAGTGGATACACCATCGCTACATCGACGACTTTGCTGATATGTCAGATATCAGCAAACGTCTTCGTGATCAGTTGGCGGAGATAGGTGAAATCAGAGAGCCAGAGGTGATTACCGAAAAAGTATCCACTGACGGTACTCGCAAATGGCTTATCAGAGCAGAATCAGGCAGTGCCATGGAAATGGTATTTATTCCGGAAGACGGTCGCGGCACGCTTTGTGTTTCTTCACAGGTTGGTTGTGCGCTCGATTGCAGCTTTTGCTCCACGGGTAAACAGGGTTTCAACAGCGACCTTACCGCGAGTGAAATCGTGGGGCAGGTTCGTATTGCGCGAAAGGTGCTGGAGAAAGTGTATCCCGATCGTGTTCGCGCCGTGACCAATGTCGTGTTGATGGGTATGGGTGAGCCGCTGCTTAATTTTGATAATGTCATCGCCGCAGTCGAGCTTATGATGGACGACCTTGGCTATGGTATTTCGAAGCGCAAAGTGACGATTTCAACCTCGGGTGTTGTGCCAGGTATCTATAAGCTTATCGAAACAACCGATGCGTCTCTTGCAATTTCTTTGCATGCCCCGAATGACGAGCTGCGAAATCAATTGGTACCCATTAATCGCAAGTACCCCATTGCAGATTTGTTGGAAGCTTGTAAGAAGTATGCAAAAAACTTAGGCGAAAAACGGGTTATCACCGTAGAATATACGCTGATTGACGGCGTCAACGAGCAGCCGGAACATGCGGCGCAATTGGCGAAGTTACTCAAAGATTTTCCCTGTAAAATTAACTTGATCCCGTTTAATCCATTTCCCGGCTCTGGCTACAAGCGTCCGAGTAGCGTTGCGGTTCGCGCGTTTCAGGACAGGTTAATTGGTGCCGGATTTTCGGTCACAACGCGCACGACACGCGGAGAGGATATCAATGCAGCTTGCGGCCAGCTCGTAGGTGAAGTTGCAGATAAAACCAGACGACAAGAAAAGTATCAGCGTATAGCAGCGGGGGCGGTATGATCCGTTTGCTGGGCTTAGTGACTCTTGGACTCACATTGGTGTTAGGCGGTTGTGTCACTGAAACGACCAGTACCGGCGCTGCTGCAAGAAAGAGCAGTGGTGATGTCGAAAAACAACTGCAAAGTTATATTGCACTGGGTGTCGGTTACATTCGTAATCAGGAATATCAGCGCGCAAAAGATAATCTAAACAGAGCAATCAAACTGGACCCGCGCTCTGCGCATGCGCACACAATGATGGGTTATGTTTTTCAACTGGAAGGAGAGAATGATACTGCGGAGCAGTACTTTCGAAGGTCTATTAAGCTCGACCCGGATTATTCCCTGGCACGAAACAATTTTGGTGCTTTTCTTTTTGCCCAAAAACGATACGAACAAGCGGCAGCGCAGCTCAGAAAGGCTTCCGAAGACCAACTCTATGCAAGGCGTAGCCAAGTGTTTGAGAATCTTGGCATGTGTTACAAAGAGCTTGAACGCCGAGGCGAGGCAGAGCGAGCCTTCACCCGCAGTGTTCAGCTGAATCCGGGGCAACGCAGAGCATTGCTTGAGATGACAGATATCAGACTTCAGCAGCGCAATTATGTTGAAGCGCAGGGCTTTTATAGTCGGTATAACAAATCTGCGCGTCAAAATGCGCGTAGTCTTTGGTTGGGTGTGCAGTTAGCACAGATATTCGACCAGCAAGACGAAGCGGCGAGTTATGCGCTGCTACTTAAAAATATTTTCCCAGCCTCTGCTGAGTATAAAGCCTACCTGGACTCAGCCCGATGAGTGAAGAAAACCTGAATCAGAACGAGCCAGAAGAGGCGATACAGCAGCAAGCCGCAGTGCCGGCAGACGCCAAACCGAAAGTGATCGCTAATGCCGCTTCTGCCATGCTGCTTGAGGCACGTTCTCGCGCTGGATTTACCCAGAAAGAAGTTGCGGATCAGTTATTTCTAATGACTTCATTCATTCGTCACATCGATGAAGGGCGTTTCGATAAGCTTCCCAAGCCTGCTTTCGTGAAAGGTTATCTTCGATCTTACGCGCGCGTTGTTGACCTTTCGGGGGATGAGGTGGTCGCCAATTTTGAGGCGAGCCAATTGCCTATTCAAGATGACATGGAAATGAAAGATGTCACTGACGAGCCTATGGGCTCTTCTACTTATACGGGGCCAGTGTTCTTGACCGGTGCTGTTGGTTTCGCGGGTGTCGTGATTATCACTTCGCTAGTGTGGATTTTTTCAGATACCAATGAAGAGCCCACCGCAAGCGTCGTTAGCCAAAACGAGACTGTCAGCAATGAAGTTGAAGCGTTGCAGTTACCCTCCAGGACAATGACGTTGACGCCAGAAACTGTCTTGGGTGGCGTCTCGGTCGATCAGCGTAGCCTGGATCAGGCCGATTCAGTTCGGTCGGATGAGGTCGGTTTGGATCAACCTCCTGCAGCAGCAATCGATTCTGAAGACATTCAGCCAGAAGAAATATTGTATGAAGATGAAGAAATGGCCGCCACCTTTTCTTCGATATCCGTTTTGCCGGATGAAATAGCTGCCGTCGAGCCAGAAGCGGTGTCCCTCGATCAAGACGATGGGTTGGCGACCCCGACCGAGAATACGATCGAAGTTGAGGACCAGGTTGCCGAACAACTCGTTGCCTCAGCAGTGCAGATTCAGCGAGGACAGGTCACGATAAACGGACTGGAAATTACCACGATATCGGCTGGCGGTGAAGACGAATTATTCTTTCAGTTTAGTGACAACTGCTGGGTTGAGATTGTTGATGCAAAAGGTGTCGAGATATATGCAGACCTGAATCGTGACGGTGATGCGTTGCGAGTTTCCGGTGTCGCCCCTTATTCAATATTGTTAGGAAAAGGTCCCAGTGTAAGTTTGCAGTTCAACGGTGAAACCGTAGACGTGGGGCGATACACCTCGTCCGATGATACCGCAAAATTAAGATTAGGCAGGTAGCCGCAGTACGGGTAAGCGAGAAATTTATGAGAGCAGAGTCTAATATCAAACGCAGGAAAAGCCGTCTGGTGATGGTTGGCGATGTGCCGATCGGTGGTGATGCACCCATCGCAGTACAAAGCATGACAAACACACCAACGGAAGACGTTGAGGCGACGGTTGGGCAGATTAAACGCCTTGAAGATGTGGGCGCTGATATCGTTCGTGTTTCTGTACCTTCCATGGACGCAGCAGATGCTTTTGGTTTGATACGTAAGCAAGTCAGTGTGCCACTGGTGGCGGATATTCATTTTGATTATAAAATTGCGCTCAAAGTTGCGAAGCTTGGTGTTGATTGTCTACGCATCAATCCCGGTAATATCGGGTCTCCAGATCGGGTTAAAGCGGTTATTGATTGCGCCAAGGACAACAACCTGCCGATCAGGATAGGGGTAAACGCAGGTTCGCTCGGTAAAGACTTGTTGCGCAAATACAAAGAGCCCACCGCGGAAGCGATGGTTGAATCGGCGAAGCGTAATATTGACCTATTGGACAAGGAGGACTTTCAAAACTTCAAGCTGAGTATGAAAGCCTCCGATATCTTTATGGCGGTCGATGCTTACCGAAGCATCGCAACGCAGATAGACCAACCCCTGCACCTCGGTATTACTGAGGCAGGTGGTCTGCGCTCCGGCACAGTGAAGTCCGCGGCCGGTTTGGGACTGTTGTTGATGGAGGGCATTGGTGACACCATTCGAATTTCTCTGGCAGCAGATCCGGTAGAAGAGATTAAGGTAGGCTTCGACCTCTTGAAAAGTCTGCACTTGCGTTCAAAAGGTATTAACTTTGTCGCCTGCCCTAGTTGTTCCAGACAAAATTTCAATGTGATTGAAACCCTTAATGAACTTGAACGGCGGGTTGAAGACATCACCACACCGTTAGATGTTGCTATCATAGGTTGCATCGTTAATGGCCCTGGCGAAGCGAAAGAAGCAGATATTGGTTTAACCGGGGCAACACCAAACAATCTGGTCTATTCAGAAGGCAAGCCGGATCACAAGGTGACAAATGATGAATTGGTCGACCACCTTGAAGCAGTGATTCGTCAGCGGGTTGCGGACAAGCAAAACTTGATCGTGTCCAGCTCCTGAAGACACGATGAACCGAATAATGAACCGAATAATGAACGAGAAACAACAGTGAAATTTCAAACCATACGGGGTATGCAAGACTTGCTACCCGAGCAACAGACGCTTTTTAGCGACATTTCCGACCGTGTTGGAAGCGTATTGCATCGATATGGTTACGCAGAAATGGGTATGCCTCTGCTTGAGTCGACAAGTTTGTTCAAGCGGGTCATTGGCGAAGCCACTGATATCGTCGAGAAAGAGATGTATACCTTTGACGACAGAAACGGCGATAGCCTGACCCTGCGTCCAGAGGGAACAGCGAGCTGCGTGCGGGTTGCGCAGCAACATGGTCTGCTCTTTAATCAAACCCAGCGCTTTTGGTATCGCGGGCCGATGTTCCGGTATGAACGGCCACAAAAAGGTCGGTATCGTCAATTTGAGCAAATCGGTGCCGAGTGTTTTGGTATGGCGGGGCCAGATATCGATGCTGAGTTGATATTGATGTGCGCGCGCCTTTGGCGAGAACTGGGCATCGCCGATGAGATTGATCTGGAATTGAATTCCATGGGTGATGCCGCGTCCCGTGGTGAATTTCGTGAGGCGCTGGTTGCTTATCTTGAGCAATACAAGTCTGAGCTCGATGAAGATAGTCTTCGCAGATTGGAATCGAACCCTTTGCGAATTTTAGACTCTAAGGTTGCGTCAACGCAGGCAATATTGACCGATGCGCCAAAGCTAAAAGACTTTATTGATGATGAATCAAAGGCGCACTTTGAAGAATTGTGCGCAATATTGGATGCAGCAGGGCTCGCTTATCATATTAATCCGAGCATCGTGCGTGGGCTAGACTATTATAACAGGACGGTTTTCGAGTGGGTCACGAACTCTCTTGGCGCTCAGGGGACCGTGTGTGGTGGTGGACGTTACGACGGGCTTGTGGAGCAAATGGGTGGTAAACCCACGCCAGGTGTAGGTTTTGCCATGGGGTTAGACAGACTGGCACTCATGCTCGAGCAAAAGTTCCAGTCAGCGGCGGTGGCAGACATCTATGTGGTTTCTACTGTTGGTGATGCAAGAATGCTGGCTTTAAAGGTTGCCGAGATCATTCGAGATGCGTTACCAGCTGCACGGGTTGTCGTTCATTGTCATAGCGGTAAGTTTAAAGCGCAGATGAAAAAAGCGGATGCAAGCGATGCTAAAATTGCATTGATCATCGGTGAAGAAGAAGTTGCTGCTCAGTCAGTTAATGTGAAAATGCTGCGAGATGAAGGCCAGAGTCAAAATCTGGTGGGTCTTAATGATCTGGTCTCGCACCTAACAGAAGTTTTAAAGTAAGGAGTAAACGGTGGCTAGCGATACAACAGAAGAAGAACAAGTAGAAGCAATCAAAAACTGGTTTGAGCAAAACGGCACCTCGCTGATTGTTGGCATCGTGGTTTCTTTAGCCGCTGTTTTTGGCTACCAGAGTTGGCAGAAAACCGAATTGGCAGAAACCGAGAAGGCTTCTTCCTTGTATATGGGCCTGACCGAGGCAATTGTTGCGGGTCCTCTTGATACGTTGAGCAGTCAGCAGATCTCGACTGGTAAATTTATTGCGGCGGAACTGAAAGCTGATTTCCCAGCCAGTACTTATGCACACTTTGCAGCTCTCCACCTCGCAAAGTTGGCGGTTGAAGAAGGTGATCTTGACGCAGCAGCGAGTGAACTGGAATGGATTGGCGAAAACAAGCCGGAACGTCCTGTCGGGCTAATCGTTAACCTTCGGCTTGCCAAGATAAAGGCTGCGCAGGAAGATTATGATGCAGCACTGGCGCTACTTAATTTGGAAGACGTCGGCGCCCACGCAAGCTCTTATCAGGAGCAACGCGGAGACATTTATCTCGCTATGGGTAAGCCGGATCAGGCACATGAGGCCTACAAGCTGGCGATGGAAGGCATCGTCGAGGGTCAAAATAAGCCGGTTCTGCAGATGAAGTTGGAAGACCTGATTGACCCGCAAAACGCCACGGTGATGAATAAAGGCGCCGCTAACGAATCGATGGCGTCAGATGCGATAGAGGCAAATATGTCTGAATCAGACGCTCAAACGAAAGATGGAGCAGGCTAAATGCGATTGATCAACTCAGCTCTGCCCATAATATCTAGCCAGTTGAAAATTTTCCCGCTGGCCATCGTTACCCTTTTCACTTTGGGTGGTTGTAGTTGGTTCGATAACGGTTTGTTTGATAACAATTGGTTCAGCAAAGACGAGGATGAAATTGTCCCGGCAAAACTGATTAAAATTGAGGAGGAAGTAAAGCTCGTTAATTTGTGGGATCGGAATCTTGGCAAGGGTGCTGAGGATAGTGCCATCAAACTTGTTCCGGCTCTGTCCGGAAGTCGCGTGTTTGGCGCGTCAGCAGACGGCAATGTATTTGGCATCAATACCGGCAATGGAAACATTGTTTGGGAAGTGAATGTTGTCGACTTTTACACTGAGGAAGAGCGCGAAGTCGCCTTTTCTAAAAATATCGATGTCATTACTGGCGGCGTGGGCCAAGGCAGTGGATTGGTTGTTGTGGGGTCGGCCGCTGGTGAACTTGTCGCCATGAATGAAGAAGACGGTTCACTTGCCTGGAAGGCTAAAACCGCCAGCGAAGTGTTAGCGCCACCACAGGTAAGTGGTGACATTGTTGTTGCGCAATCTATAGATGGCAAGGTCGCCGCTTACAATACCAGTGATGGTGAACGAAGATGGATTTACACGACATCGATTCCAAGTCTGACGTTGAGAGGAACCAGTACTCCGATAGTCACCGAAGAGTTTGTTATCGCTGCGTTTGCCAACGGCCGCCTGTCGGTGCTCGATAGGTTCCGTGGTTTGGCGGGTATTGATCAGCGCGTCGGCATCTCAAAGGGTAAATCTGATCTCGAGCGATTAATCGATATTGATGGCTCGATGGTGTTGGACGGATCAAGTCTTTACGCTGTTTCCTATCAGGGCAATATGGTGATGCTCGATCTCGCCGCCTCCGGGCGCGTAGGATGGGGAATGGAAGCCTCAAGTGTAGTTGGGCTTGGTTCTGGGTTCGGCAATGTCTACTTGGCTGGCGCAGACAGCAAACTTACTGCGATTACAATGGATAGCAAACGGGAACTCTGGGCGAGCGAAGCGCTGCTGAACCGGGATATTACATCTCCTGTGACGCTTAGTAGCTACATCGCTATTGGCGACTTTGAAGGGTATATACACCTGATAGCGCAGTCTGATGGACGATTCGTTGCGCGCAAGAAGGTAGATGGCGACGGGATTTCAGCGCCTGTTGTCGTTGATGGCAGCCGCTTATATGTCATCACGAACGGCGGCCGTTTGTTTGCTATGGAAGTGCGCTCCTAAAATGATTCCTGTCATTGCTCTTGTCGGCCGACCTAATGTTGGCAAATCTACGCTGTTTAATCGATTGACCCGCACCCGGGATGCCATTGTTGCTGAGTTTGCGGGGCTTACCCGTGATAGACAGTACGGCAAAGGTGCTATGGGTGATTTCAGTTACATCGTGGTAGATACCGGCGGTATTACCGGAGATGATGTTGATGGTATTGAAGAGCCTATGGCCGATCAGGCGCATCAGGCGATTGGTGAAGCAGACCTTGTCCTTTTTCTGGTAGATGCTAAAGGTGGCAGAACGTCCGCTGATGAGGACATCGCCAAAACGCTGAGAATCGACGAGCGTCCCGTGATGCTGGTTGCCAACAAAATTGATGGTCAGAATCCTGACTACGTCTCGGGAGAGTTCGCTAACCTAGGCTTCGGCGATCCCTTTATGATCTCCGCAAGCAACGGACATGGCGTTCGTGGCATGGTCGACGAAGGTATCGCGACACATATGCCGCAACTTTATAACGGTGAGGTCAACCGTGGTGAAGAGCTCTTTAATGAAGCGACGGGCATCAAGATAGCTGTTATCGGTCGACCAAATGTGGGTAAGTCCACGCTGGTAAATCGAATGCTCGGTGAAGAACGCGTGGTAGTGTTTGACGAAGCGGGTACAACCAGAGACAGCATTTATATTCCCTACGAGCGTAACGGTAAAAACTACACAATCATAGACACAGCCGGTGTTCGTCGGCGCGGCAAGGTACATCAGAAAGTTGAAAAATTTTCGATCATCAAAACGTTGGCGGCGATTGATGATGCGCATGTCGTGATTTTAATGGTCGATGGCAGCGAGGGCTTGGTCGATCAGGATCTTCATTTGCTTGGGCACGTACTTGAAGCGGGAAGAGCACTGGTTATTGCGGTGAATAAATGGGATGGCACCTCAACGATGCAAAAAGATAAAGTTCGGGCAGAACTGGATCGACGCCTGACTTTTATCGACTTCGCCGAAACGCATTTTATCTCTGCGCTGCATGGCAGCGGCGTCGGCAAGCTCTACGGCTCAATTCATCAGGCGCACGAGTCTGCGACAAGAAAGCTAAAAACCAGTGTGTTGAATGAGGTACTTGAAAAAGCGTTGCAGGAACATCAACCGCCAATGGTGAATGGTCGTAGGGTCAAGTTACGCTATGTGCACATTGGTGGCCATAATCCGCCGATTCTCGTGATTCACGGTAATCAGACGAGTTCAATTCCAAACTCATACCGTCGGTTTCTCGAGCACAGATTCATGCGCGCGCTAAAACTCAAAGGCACGCCGGTTCGCATTCAGTTTAAATCGAGCGAGAATCCCTTTGATGGCAAGAAAACGAGTAAAAAAGAGAAGTTAACGAAAGGCCAAGTTGGTGCCAAGCAACGTAAGATTAATCATCTTTCTAACGAGAAGAAGAAAGAACAACGTGGTCAGGACAAGAAAGCCAAGAACGTGCAGAAAGATCGTAAGAATTCTAAAAACAGACGCTAACCAATCATGGTGTAGGGTTCGGCCACAGCAATACCAAAAGTAAAATTAAAAATACTTCGTGCTCGACTTTACTACTGTTCTGAAATAAACAGATTGGGGTCCACTCTGGCATTGTTTAGGCTGACGCTCCAGTGAAGGTGCGGTCCAGTAACTCTTCCAGTTTTTCCCACTTTGCCGATAAGGTCCCCCGGTGATAGCGCGTCGCCAACAGCAACCGTTGTTTCACTCATGTGACAATACATAGAGATGAGCCCCTGACCGTGGTCGAGTAACACCGTGTTGCCGTTAAAAAAGTAGTTGCCTACGGCGGTGACGCGACCCGCAGCGGGGGCATGGATAGGCGTGCCAGTGGGTGCTGCAATATCAAGGCCGCTATGCGGATTTCGGGGCTGATCATTCAGTATGCGTTTCAGGCCAAATGGGCTTGAAATGGGTCCTTCTGCAGGTAAAACAAAATCTACCGCCGGCTGCGCCAGATTTTCAAAGGATTTGAACGCTTTGTTCATTTCGTTGCGTTCACGAATAATTCTGTCCATATCTTCTTTATACGGATTCACCTTGCGTTTGTTTTCGATGGTTAGCCTCTGCACCCTGTATTCTTTGGCACCTACCTGGAAGCTCAACATGCTCTGGTGCTCATCCGTATCACTGGCTGTCTTATGCGTAAGCTCGAGCGGATAGTCTCCGGGACGTGTTTTCAGAGAAATTCCCACCACCGCATATTTCCCTTTCTGGCTCGAGAGTAACATGACCTGACGATTTTCAAAGAGGACAGTGCTGGTGGACAAAGGCACTGGAATGACGGCGATGCCGCCGGGTACGGGGTTGTGTTGTGGTAGAGCAAATAGTTGGGCCGAAAATAGCGCCGTTGTTGCTGCAACAACGGCAAGTTTGGTCAGAAATTTCATAGTGAAGTACTCGCTAGCATATCGGCGACGATGGTTTACTATCTTGCCGCATTTGGACAGAATTGTTCAAGCGCTGCTGAGTGACTAGCGGCATGCAACCAGGAGCTTATTTGACTAAGCCATTGATTAAGATTTGTTGTGTCCAGAGCATTGCAGAGGCGCGCACGGCAATTAAAGCCGGTGCTTCAGCGATAGGGCTTGTGTCTGCCATGCCGAGCGGGCCGGGCGTGATTGATGAGGCGCTGATCGCAGAAATCGCAAGCGCGGTGCCCGCGCCTGTCGAAACATTCTTGTTAACCTCGGAACAGATAGCTTCACGGATCATCGAGCAGCACCATATTTGCCGAACAACGACGATTCAGCTGGTTGATCAAGTTGAAGTAGGGGAACTGGTAAAGCTTAGGCAATCGCTGCCGGATATCAGGCTGGTTCAGGTGATACATGTGGTCGATGATGCTTCGCTGCTAGAGGCATCATCAGTAGAGCTCTACGTCGATGCGATACTGCTCGATTCGGGTAATGTGAAACTGGACGTTAAACAACTAGGGGGTACTGGTCGCGTACATGACTGGGCTGTCAGTCGGCGTATTGTCACATCCTTAAAGCGACCAGTGTTTCTCGCGGGAGGGCTAAAACCCGAAAATGTCGCGGAAGCGATAGCGCAGGTACAGCCCGATGGTCTGGATGTGTGTAGCGGCGTCAGAACTGAAGGTTTGCTGGATCAAAAAAAGTTAAATGCTTTGATAAACGCCGCGTTTGGGTAAATCGCTGGGTTGATGCTAATTCGATTAATCACAGCTTACGGAGATGTTCTTACTTGCTTTATCTTCGGGCGTGATGCGATTCAGCATAATTTCATATTCTTCAGTGCAGCTTTCCACAGCTTTGAATTTTGCTGTGCGACCGAACATCGGCATCCCAACATAGCCGCGAATTTCGAGAACGCCTGATTTCAATTTCATATAACTCTCGTACGTGTTGCCCGATTCAGGATCATATATTTTTCCCTGCCATCGACTATTTTGAAACACATAGTCGCTATAGATATTCATGCCCACAATGGCTCTGCTTCTCAGTGTTTCGTCAGGGTTATTGTCATCCAGTCTGTTTTGTCCTGCGCGCTCGGGCGACTCTTCTTGGGTATAGACAGGCTCTCTCAATGCCAGGATCTCACCCTTCACTGTATTGTCTTCGTAGTAGGTACGGAAAATTGATCCTTCAGAGGCCCAGAGGCCAAAGACAGGGTTGTCGATGCCTGTATCTTTATTCGCGGCAATCGTCGTCCATGTATAGCTTGCTGAAAAGAGCAGTGTCAGCAGCTGCAGGCTGATCTTCAAATAGTATCCGGGGCGTGTCATTTCGTTGTTCTACCTGATTCGCGTAAGCAATTATTTTGCTGCGAAAAGATAAAAAATGAAAGCTGATCTTTGTGTACCATTGGTGTTCCGTTCGAATGGTTTAGAAAGTGTCTCTCTCCGCTCTGCTCATTGTCCTCGTCGCAGCTTTATTGCATGCAACCTGGAACTATTGGGTGAAGAAACTGGCAGGTGGCCCAGAACTTATCTGGATGTTCTCGACGCTGTCGGTGATTCTTTACGCCCCGGCGTTGTGCTACTTACTGTTGTCGGGAGATGTCAAATTTAACGTCCAAACGGTTGGAATCATATGTGGCAGCGGCATGCTGCATCTTGCTTACTTCCTCACGCTACAATTGGGCTATCGTCATGGCGAGTTATCGCTTGTCTATCCTATTGCTCGTGCCACGGGTCCGTTACTCGCCACGCTTTTTGCAGTAGTTGTTCTTGGCGAGCAAATATCAGTTCAAGTAGTCGCTGGAGGCATGTGTATCGTAGTCGGGGTGTTGTTTTTATCTGGTGGCCTTCGCAGCAGGCATTTGAGCAAAGGTCCATCGATGTTGTTTGGGCTCGGCACAGGTGTACTGATTGGTTGTTACACGGTGTGGGACGCCTATGCAGTTTCGGTTGCGTTGATAGCACCACTGGTTTTGGACTACTTCGCGAACTTGTTTCGTGGCGTCGCACTAATGCCATATGCGCTGAAGCGCAAGCCGGCCCTGATTAGTTTATGGCGTCGTCATAAACTTTCGGTCTTTGGCATCGCACTGTTAAGTCCACTCGCCTATATTTTGGTGTTGTATGTCTACACTTATACGCCTGTGGTTTACGTGGCGCCGCTACGTGAGGTTAGCGTTTTGTTTACGGTGATGTTGGGTGCAGTGCTTCTGAAGGAGAGTGAAGTGGCCTCAAGGATGACATGGGGTGTACTGATTGTTGTTGGCATAGGATTGTTGGTCATTGGTTAGCATGGCCTAAAAAGGGGCTTTTACAGGGAGCGTCACCAAGACCACAGATACCCGGCGCTGTTGTTGGCCGTCTCGTCTTTGACTATCTGCTGTCTGATGGCTCTTTAATCAGCAGCTTTTATTTCGAAGATTTTTTGTATTCAACTGACTGCTGGTTAGTTAAAGTGCGGGCAAAGGTGAACGGAGATTGCCGTCTGTTGAACCTGCGGTAGGCAATGCCGTATTCAAAGCTACAGGACAAAGGTTGCAGTTTTTGCCAATGACGCTGGCTTAAGACAGATTATTGCATCTAACACGTGAACCGAGAGGTAAATTAAAATGGCGGACTATCAAGAATCCGACGTCCCTGATCAGACGGGCAAAACCGTCTTTATTACTGGTGCGAACACAGGCATCGGTTATGACACAGCAAGAGTGCTGGCACTGCGTGGTGCCAGAGTGCTACTTGGCTGCCGTGATGAATCGAAAGCCAATGATGCGATAGGTAAGATTCAGGCGCTTAAAGCCGATGCTGAGGTGGTGTGGATTCCTCTTGACCTGGCGAGTCTCGATTCTATTGCGAATGCTGCCAGCCTTGTTGGCAAAGAATCAAAACTCGATGCACTTGTGAATAATGCGGGTGTGATGACGCCGCCCAAATCAATGACTGAAGATGGCTTTGAGTTGCAGTTTGGCGTCAATCACCTTGGCCACTACGCGCTGACGGGACATTTGTTGCCAAAACTGAAAGAGCAACAGGGTGCAAGGATAGTCAACGTGAGTAGCCTCGCGCATCGTAATGGCAAAATTGACTATGAGGATATTCATGCTGAGAAGCGTTACAGCCGCATGGGTCGCTACAGCATGAGCAAATTCGCCAATATTCTTTTTACCTACGAACTGCAGCGAAGACTTGAAGCTGTTGGTTCTTCAGTGATATCAGTTGCCTGCCATCCGGGAGGGTCAGCAACAGAACTCGGACGACACATTCCGCCTCTGTTTGCGCTGTTACTCGCGCCAATGAGTCTGATAATGAATTCTTCCGCGCAGGGGGCGTTGCCGACGTTGATGGCAACAACGGATGCTGATGTGTCTGGTGGCGACTATTTTGGACCGATGAAAATGGGTGAAATGCGCCATTCAGCCCAGAAAGTTGACACCATTGGGCCTGCTAAAGATAAAGCTGATGCAGCAAAGCTCTGGCAAGTTTCTGCTGAGCTCACTGGCTTCGAATATAGTATTTGACGCTAACGAGTGGGTGGGCGGCCAGCGAGTTGCTGGGGCAAGTATTGTTAACGCACAAAGGGTGTCAGGTGATGACACCCTTATATCGTCATCGAAATTGAGTGCACAAGCACTAAAGTGCTTGACCCATCCTAAGAGGGGTCAGCAATCTTGAGCAACTGTTTGCCGATGTTCTTGCCGGTAAACAGTCTGTTTAAGGTGTCTGGAATATTGTCGAACCCTTCTTGCATGTCCACCTGATATTTCAGCTGACCTGCTTGAATCCAACCCAACATATCGGCAATAGCCTCGCCTGCTCTTGGCATATAATCAATGACAATAAAGCCTTCCATTCGACCTCGCATAACCACAAGATTCATGATGTTTGAGGGCCCTGGGATCGGAGCGGTTGCGTTGTAGCCGGATATGCCACCGCAAAGCACAACTCTTGCCTTGAGGTTGATGTGATTCAGTGCAGCTTCTAGGATGTCGCCGCCGACATTGTCAAAAAACACATCGACCTTGTTAGGACAAGTCTCGCCAATCCGCGCGTTAACATCTTCAGACTTGTAATCAATCGCATCATCGAACCCCGCTTCTTCTACTAACCATTTGCATTTTTCTGGTCCGCCTGCGATGCCAACAACACGACAGCCTTTAAGCTTCGCGATTTGCCCCGCAACCGAACCGGTAGCGCCTGCTGCGCCTGATACCAGTACTGTTTCCCCTTCTTTAGGTTCGCCAAGGTCGAGTAAGCCAAAATACGCGGTAAGACCAGTGACGCCGAGAACTGACAACATCATTTCAGGGGGTATACCCTCGGGCACCTTTGACAGGCCCATTGGGCCAACGTTGGGTGAAGACAATGTGAAGTCCTGCCAGCCGCCGGTTGTTTGAACAATATCCCCTTTGGCGAAGTCGGGATGCATTGAATCAGCGACCTGACCGATTGAACCCGCGCGCATGGGTTCGCCTAAACCAACAGGCGGCAGATAACTTTCTCTGTCCTCCATCCAGCCGCGCTGTGTGGGGTCAAATGAAAGAAATAAATTACGTACCAACACCTGTCCTTCTTCGGGTGCTGGAATGGGTGTCTCTGTGTACTCAAAATTGTCTCTACCGACGATACCTTGCGGTCTTTTTGACAGTAACCATTGTCTGTTCGTATTCACTGTTTCTCCTTAATAAATGGGTCGTAATATTTATACGTGATGCGCTGGATTATGTTTCATAAAAGATCACTTCGGCTTAGTTTTTGACTGGTTCTATCTTGGCGACAGATAACAGCGATTCGACACAGTCCCTAATCGAAACATCGAGTGGTCGAAAATCCATATCAAGCGTTTCCCTGATGCGATCATTACGTAATTCACAGCCTCCCCAAATCGCACGAAACTCTGCTTCGCGTGCTTGAATACTTTCGGGTAGCGGATCAATGAGTTCTGCACCGGCAAATCCGAGCTCAGGGAGCAAGCGATCAATGCTCGCGCAGACATCTTCGACGTTTCTGGTCTCTGTTGACCAAGCGATAAATCGCTCGCCATTTTCGACATTGACGCTTTCCAGCATCCGTATATGGGCTTCCGCAACATCCCGTACATCGACTGTATACCAAGCGCGGTAAGCACCAATGACGTTTTGGGTATATTTTCCAAGCAGCATCGTTTCAATGTGATGCTGCCATGGGCCACCGTTTTTCTGGTGGGCTGATTGAATGGGCCCTACGTTATCACCCGGACAGCAGGTGATGGCATCCCAACGACCACTTGCCTCGGCTGCATCTGCAAACGCGCGCTCTGCCAAGACTTTGCCCATGGAATAACCTTGCCCGCGTTCCGGTAATCGTTTGGGATTTTGCTCATCTGGATATCGATCTTCATAAAGTACCGGACGACGAACGAGTTCCTGAATATCCTGCTCGGATATCACAGCCGCGATGCTGGAGGTGACGATAACGCGATTTACCGTCTCTGATTGATTGACGCTGTTGATGACGTGATCACATACCTTTTTGACATAGTCTAGGTCATCGTAAGTGGAGACGTGAGATAAATGGGCCACGCCGTGGCAGCCTCTGAATATATCATCGAAGCAACCAGCTTCATCAAGATTTGCTGAATGTAGTGTCAGGCGTCCTGAAGCGTAGCCAGGCATCGCCTTCAGAAACCCTGCCTTGTCTTCGTCATTTGTGTCTCTTACGCATGCGCGTACCCGGTAGCCTTCATCTAACAGTTGACGTACGACCCACCCACCGATAAAACCTGCACTACCGGTGACTGCAACTGTGCCCCCTTGCGGAATTGGTGCCATTAAAACTCTCCTTAACTTCGTTTCTTTTTGCTGGTTTATTGTCTGTTTTGACGTCAGGCAGATTCGCTGCTTGAGTCTTTTTGATATCGCTTGCCTCTCTCAGCGGCCAGTTTATACGCGGCGCTGGTCTCAGCTTCAACTTCTTCTCGCTGGACTCTGATGAGTTCTTCAAATTCGTCTTTCCACCAGCGTCGTGTTACCTGGGGAAACGTGCCCATGCGGTTGGCGCAGGCGTTTGCGCCACGATCGCGCCCGGCTTCATAGCCCGCCGCGCCTAATGTTGATGCGGTGTGCTGGCCAAATGGTATGAGATCTCCTTCCATTTTCGGCAGTAAAAAGTAGGGCATTGATACACGTGTCTCACCATTGGGAATCAGTGTGGTGTTGACCCTGTGCAAGGTTGCCGAATATTTTCCCTCACTTAAGTGCATGAGTGTACCGCCGGTGTTAACAATCACGGCACCGGGAATCACCGGCACAGAGTATTCACCCTCAGCGGTTCTGCAGGTGACGGGTGCGTTTATCCATTGGCCCTCCCCAGCAACCACTTGTAACCCGGGACGATCGTTGATTAGCAGTGCAACAAAAGGTGGTCCGTCAATATGTGCGCCAACATTGGTGCTATCAAATTTTTCATAGTCACGACGCACTTGTGCCTGCGCATCTTCGGCAAAAACCTCAAGGCTGTAGTTATGGTTGAGACTTGCCGCAAGGTCGGGATCATCGTAGTCGAAGTATCGTTTAAACTCGCTGGGGTCTTCACCCAGCGACTCAACAATTAATTCTCCTAATCGATGCGTTAGGTGATGGTAGGTTTCGTTGAGCTCCTCAATGAGTGGACGAAATCCCGGCATTGAATCTGTTTTTGGCCAGGTATTTGGACCGCGAAAAAGGCGTTTGTGTATGGGTTGCGATTTGTCGTCATGATCGCACTCAGGTGTCTGCTCAAACCCATACTGGAAGTTTTCTATCACTTGCCCGTGACCCCGATCCGCAGGTGTTGGCAGGGTGTAACCTCTGAAATAGGGCGTATTGGAAATGTGTGCGGTCTTTTTGATATCCATCGGTGCATCAAAAAAGCCACGAACTTCACGAAAAGCACGTTGCTGGAAGTCGTCGTCCAGTCCGGGGGCGTTGGTCAGCACAAGAAAGCCACAATCAGACAGTGCATACCGCAAGTCGTTGAGGAACTTTTCTCGATGGCGTGCAAGATCGAGCCAATCGACGGTGGGCAACTCTTGTAAAATTGAACCGGTCTTATGAGCGGAAGAATTTTCACTCGTCATGTTGATACTCCCCGAACTAATGAAGATTTATTATAGAGATGCTAAAGTAAAAGTCACTCGCTATTAATGATTGCTGACGCCAACACACCACCTGTTTTTTATTTTAGCTTAACCACCCAGACCCCAGTTCGCTTCGTCGCGCATTTTTTGAAAGAAACTATCTTCATAAGCTTCCTCGGGTGTTTCTCGAACCAGCCTGTCAAGCGAGTGTGCATCTTCACCGAGTAACACTCTCCAGCGCTCGTCCCGTACGCCCTGAATCATCATTGCAGCAGCATCAGCAGCGGTTGTGGGGGCATTGTCACGAAATGCTTCGCCTTGTGCCTTGATCATTTCCCGCAGCTGATTGTTGTTAACCTCGGACAAGTCTATGCCTTGCCGTTGTTCAATTCGCGCGCGAATCTGATCGACCTCGTCGTCTGACATGGCCATCGGTTCTGCATGACCCGAAATTTTGCCCGAGTTGATCGCAATAGAAGTACCAATATGTCCCGGCATGACAACAGATACCTTGACGTGCGGCGCATTTATCCGAAAGTCCGTGACCAGTGCCTCAGTAAACCCCTTCACGGCAAATTTTGCGGCGCTGTACGCGGTGTGTGTTGAGCCTGGCCCCAGTGATGCCCAAAACCCATTCACACTGCTGGTGTTTATCATATGTGCTTCGTCGGCAGCAACGAGATGAGGAATGAAGGCGCGGGCACAGTAGTAAACGCCGTACCAGCAAATGTTAAAGGTGCGCTCCCATTCAGTTCGGTCGCCATCAACAAAGCTGACGCCGGAGCCGATACCTGCATTGTTAAACAAAAGATTGACCGAGTCGCGGCCGTGTTGTTCCAGAACATCGTCTCGAAACCGTTTGACTTCATCTTCGTTTGAGACGTCACATTTGTGCGCTGTGATGCGGATACCTTGTGGCGCTTCTGACTCGCAGAGACGTAGTGTTTCCGCCATGTTTTCCTCAATGACGTCACATATCGCAACATCGCAACCCTCTGCAATCAACTGTTTTGCCAGTTCACGACCCATGCCTGTGCCGCCACCGGTAATGACCGCGAGCTTTCCTGAAAAATCTTTCATAAGTTACCTTTTGGTTTGATTGTTATGTGTTCGGCTGTGTATTCGCGTTTGATAAGAAGTATAAACCGCAAAGCCAATCGATAGCGACCTGCGCAAACACTGAGGACCAAAGTTAGAAAGCCGTCGATAATCTTTGATACGGAGGTTGTTAATGGTAGCGTCACTGCGCATTGGCAAAGGAATATAGATCAACAGAGCCGTGGGGTGGTTGGAATTTTAGTGCAGTTTTTCTTCATCTCCTGTTTGAAAACCCGATTTTTCCGGTTGATTCAGCGCGGGTTCTGTAAACAGATATTCGCCGTTAAATACCTCTCGTTCGCCGCCTGGTGCCCACCAGAACCAGACCGTCTTAACTGGCTCGTCGGTCAGGTTCACCATTTTGTGAATTTTGCCCGGACGTGTATAAATTGCCGTACCAGCCGAAACTTTTCTCGTTATGCCGCCCACCGTCCACTCCGCCTGGCCGGAGAGAATATAATAAACTTCAGGCGCAGTGTGTTTATGGCTGTGATAAGTCTGACCCGGCGCCAACTGCCAAAGACCAAACTGGATGTCAGAGTTATCCAACTGGCCACCCTCGGATCCTCCAATCAGCGTCTTCCAGCGAGCCACGTTGAAATCGTTAACCTTCCAGGTGATGTCTGATTCGTCGATAAATGCGGCTGGTTCAACGGGATCAGTTTTTGCTGACTGACCCAGTGTAAACTGGCAGCAGAACAGTGCGCCTATCACAATGGCTAACATGTGCTTGCCAAGTTGGTGCTTGTTTCGGCTCATCTGAATAATCTTAAACTGAGGATTGAGGTCTTGAACTTACGTTTAACAAAACGTTTGATCAAGGGATTTTTGACGGATTTTGATTGTTGGAATCACTCGTTTCACGTTGGATATTAAGGTTAGCGGGGCAAGCTATCGATATTGGTGCCAGAGTTTTTCTCGATACTTCAATGGGTCTGCGAGTATGTTCTGTCTTGATTTTGTGACTTCTTTTTCTGTGATTGGAGTGAAGTCTTTTGCGAGAACATCGCCATTGAAATTCAGGAGGATATAGTTGAGCACCTCACTCAATTCAAGGTCGGAAATGGGTGCTTGAGATGCGCCTGGCACTCTGGCGAGATAGTCTCTGCCCGCTGGTATGGTAGCTAGTTTGCCCGAGTCATTAATAAGTGACGGCACAGCGGGCGGCGAACCACGCCCGTCGGGAAGATGGCATCCACTGCAGTGTAGGAGATAGTTAACTCTTGGACTGCCCTGTATTGTCACGCTAGCTGAAAACAGCGCGGCGACGATAAAAAGACGAGTCAAACTTTTCATGCAATCAGCAACTTATGTTCAGCGGCGCTAGGCTTTGCCGATGACCAACGCAACGGTGCAGTGATAGGCCTGACTCTCCGTGCCAAAACACCAAAGAATGTCGTTTGCTTTAGCGGGGAAATAAACCGGTTTATCTCGTTCGGTACGGTGACAAAAGCACCGGTCGCATACCGGTTTGCCACAACAGTCATTATAAGAAATGAGATAATCAAGATCGTCAACTGGGTTTCTACAAGTGCCGACCCAGGTGATGGGTGAAGGTTCAGCGCCAGGAGGGCAAGAAGTCATGCTGCCGCCACAGCACGAACATAGCATGCCACCCAGTGCGCAATATCGCCAGTAGTCGCAGCTTTGTGGGTCACCAATTTCCTTTAGACCCTCAGCGCCAAAGGCGCGGGCGACCGGTAATAGTGGTAGTACACTAGCGCCAAGAAGTGCGGTGCTGACCTTGCCCAGAAAACCTCGTCTGGAACTTCTCTGTGCCAGTACACGTGTCTTCTTGTTCGTGGTCTGGTCTAGCCAGCTCAGGCTTTTTTCGATTAATTTCACGGGCTGTACTCCTTGACAGGTTCGTTAGCGTCGTTCTCCATTTCAAGCGCATAGTCTTGCAGAGTTGCGACTCCGGTCCGCATGGATTCAAACAAACTTTCCAGATGCTCGCGAGTATTCACAAGTCCTTTGCTGGCGAGGGTGCCGTCTTCGGCGATCAATACGGCAAAAGGTAATTTGCTCACGCCATAGCCAAGCCCAAGTTCCTGCGACAAGACATAGGCATTGAAATCTATATTCAGGTCTTTGGCATAATTTTGGTGGCTCTCGAGTGAATCTCCGTCGCTGGCAAAAATTAGATTTACGTCCTCATAATTTGCCAATGATTTTGCGGTAGGCACTAGATTGCGACAGACCGGGCATGTGGGCGAAACGAAAAAGACGAGGGATGCGCCCTCAGATGCGCCACCAATCGTCAGTTTTCCTCCGGCAAGATTACTTGTTGCAAGCGCCGTGGTTGATTCGCCAATTTTGGGGCCACTTGTCGGTGTTAAGGCACCTGCCGGCGCTACACGCTCGTGGAGGACACCAACTTGCCGGGTTAACGCGAAAACAAGCACCGATAATCCTATGACTGTGAGCCACAGGATAAAGTTTGAAATAATTAGCGCACTTTGCATCAATATCTCCAGGTGGCGATCGCGGTCTTGTTCGCTAAAAGTTGCGAAGTGCTGATGTAGAATATGACGGCGACGAGTGTGGTGACGATAATTGTCGCGTAGTCTAGCCACACCAACTCTCTTGGTGCCGTGGGGAGCAAGGTGCCTAGAATAGCGAGAATGAGTAAACTATTGCGCAGTAGTAATGCTGGGGATATCAGTGAGCCGGTTTCACCCACGGCTGAAAAATTACACCCGCAGTCTACATGGGTTCGGCCTCGGGCAAGATTGATGGCTATTGCCAGCGTATAGATAGATAGTAATGACGCACTAATAATAGCTGTTAGCGGCTGTAGTAACTGAAAAATCCAGAGCAGCGCCAGACACGCTTCTAAAATCGGTACAATGAACGACAGCATTGGTGTGATCGATGGCGGTACTAATCTATAGTCGTTCAGCGTTGCTAGGAATGCCTGCCTGTCGTTGAGTTTGTGTATACCTGCAGTAGCGAATAGAACAAACATGCAGCAGGCGATGACGATAGAGACAACTTCATCGAACACGACTTCACCGATCATCTTTGAAAGCCTTGTATAAAGGTCACAAAATCACCCACTTGTTTGATTGTTCTAACGGGTTTGGTCTTGGCGACGTCATAAACTCGTAGGGTCGAATCGACAGCGGTAACAGTCAATAAAGCCTCGTTGCTCTGGCCAACATGGATACTGGTTCCATGGGTCTCAAGCTTAATTCTCGATATGCGTCTTTTTGTCTCTTTGCTAAAAACCCAGACTTCAGTTCCCGCATCCTCATGAGTATCTTTGCCACCTTGATGCATGAGGGTAAAAATCAGGTCAAGGTTTTTGTGATAGGCAAGGATTTGACCACCACCGGGTTTCCAACGCGCCTTTTTATCTTCTTTCGTCAAAATCGACCAAGGCTCTGTTAACTCAATTTTTTCCTCGTTGTAGGTCGCCTCGAATACCTCGCCCTCGAATGAAAGTAGAAGCCAGCCATCCTGTGTTGGCACAGGCTTATCGTATACCGGGTCCTCATCTATATCGAAGATAGATTTGGAACGTGTTCTGGCTGACTCTTTACCCTTAGCATCAAGCGTAATCAATTGGAGTGTGCCATCGCCGCAAATTTGCATAAATGAACGATTTTCAGACGGCATGATCAGGGAACAACCAGGGGTCGAAATTTCTCCAACAAAGACCCTTTCCTCGACATCGACAATGCTAACTGACTGAGCCGGCGTTAGGTTAAATACACCCAGGTATTTATCTTCATTGAGCAAGCCAATGTATTGCCTGAAAGGTAGTGCGGCGACTTTATTGGGTATTTTGATTTCTGCGGTCGGGCTGAGTGTTTTGCTGTCATAGACAGTCACGACGTCGGTTCTTTCTCCGCGATCTACCCGCGAATAGTACGATTCAGCGGCATATATTTCATTGCGACCGAGATGTGGTTGCACGGAAGGCGTAAATTTTGTTAGCGACAACATACCGTGCATATCACCGGTTGCTGCATCAAAAATATAGTGGGGCCCGAATGATGATTTCACCATAACCCAAGTGTCGCTGGGCTCTGACATGGTCTCTCTGGTGATCGTTTCAGGATTTATTTGGGCCAGAGCAAATGGGGCGTGAAAGCACAAAGCAGTCAGGAGTAACAGGAAGATTCGCATTTATTATTCCTCAGAGGATGTTTTGCGCGAATCCTGAGCGTATCACAGCAAAAACTAACTTGCATGTATCGTCAAATTAGAGCGACAGAGACTGACGTTCGTCCCGTGAAAGTATTGTTGTTGCGGCGACGTTTGCGGTGACGTTAGCGACAGTGATAAACATATCTACAACAAGGTCCACGGCGATTAATATACCAATACCGGCGACGGGTAAACCCAGCGAAACATATACTGGCGCCATTATCAGCAATCCACCACTGGGTATGCCTGGCGAGTAGACGCTGAGGAAGCCAATTGCTGCAACGATAATAAACAACTCGATAATGCCTAGTTCAATCCCATAAAGATCGGCAACGAAATAGGTGCCTGTCGTGCGTGCAATGGGCGACGCAAATTTGAACAGGGTGACCGCAATTGGCAGGACCAGACCTGATACTCGGTCTGAAATACCGAGTGCCTTGGTTGCAACAAAAGTTGCTGGTAGGGATGCTAACGACGAACGCGTGCCAAAGCCGACAATCTGTACAGGTGCGACTGCTTTTGCGAATTGTCGCATTGTCACGCGACCGAAAATTGCGGTGGTGGGGTATAACAACAGCGTCACCACGACAAGTAGAGCGCAGGCAATAATGATGAACGTGCCAAGCACATTGAGCACCGTCATGCCCAGCGTCGCAGCCAATGGAAACACCAGTGCAAATATCCCTATGGGCGCCAACAACATGACCCAGCGAATTAACACAAACATCGCACTTTTCACTGCACTAAAAAAATCAACGAAAAGCTGCCTCTGGGCTTCTTCAATATAAAGCAACGATGCGGAGAACAAAGCGGTGAATATCATTAATGACAACATTGCGTTATCCACCATTGCCTTGAATGGATTGGTTGGCACAAGATTGACAAACCAGTCCCGAAAAGGAGGCAGACTAGCGCTGCTAGCCTCGGTGGCATTTGTGGCGGCGAGTAGGGCTGCGCTGTCGGCGGAATCGACATCAATAAACGATAGTAAAAACGGCGCCACCAGCAACGTATAGAGGCACGAGAACACCAGCATAACAATAAACAGGCCGATCGTTCTGGAGCCCAGTTGGGTGATCATACCGGAGTTTTTCTGTCCTGCAATTGCTGTGACGACCAGCGACATCAGAAGCGGAATGATCGTCATACGAATAGCGTTAACCCATAGTGCACCTATTGGTTCGATCATTGCTGGCAAAAAGCCTAGGCTCGGCGGTGCTACAAGAGAGTAGAGAATGCCGCCTGCTAGTCCGAGACCAAGGCTGATGAGAATGCGCGTAGAAAGGCTCATATGTGAGTTCAATTGTTGGCTGGGCAAGCCAGTGTAAATAATATTCTCTGGATAATCGCGTTTTTTCTACTCAGTCTTATCGGCTTTATCAACGGCCATGTGCTGGTAGCAGGGAATCCCCCAGCGTCTCTCAGTCGGGTATATTAATTGCAATTCCCCGATGTTGTTTGCGGCGATAAAAGAAGTATCCGATGACACTAGCCGCCACGCTATTCTGCGGTAAAACGCTGTCTGAATTTAGCGACTGTTGCTTTTTTCATATCGTGCCAGTTGCGCAAGATACTCCGCGAGGTTTTTGTGCAAGTGGCCTATTGCTGACTCAAACCGGCCAAACAAGTAGTGCGTGTTAGCCCCGGAGCCAATCGCGGCCTGAATATCGCTGACGACTTTGGCATCTTCTTTATTGCCCGTATCAGAAAGAAATGACACATCTTTTCTCGCCCGCGCCAGCACTTCGTCGGTAGCGACGCTACCCTCTGGATTCGGTAGTGTAAGCCGATAACTGAAATATCGCGTTCGAGTCGGAGACTCGGGTTCTGCGAAAGTCACGCTATAATGCTGGGCAAGTCTAGTGACTGATGCAAACGGAAATATGCGATTGACCAGCGTAACCATGCGATCCAGTGACAGGTTTTCGCGAGGCACATCACGTAATTTTTCTATGCGTCTGAAGGGAAAACAGACTCTGACATTTGGCCCCTGCATTTCAATGACATTTAGATTGTCATACCCATAGGGATAGAATGATTCCGGATGTGTAGGCTTGATGTGGTAGCCTTCAAGGGTGCCCTCAGCCGTTAACTTCCAGTTGATATCATCTTGTGATTCGTCCGAATCAAACACAATTTGGTCATCTGTCAGCAGATCAGGTAATGATTCCAGTGCGCCCGGGCCAATGGGTTCGTCCTGCGTGACGAATACGAGACCGCTCTGAATATGCACTCCGTGAACTGGCACCAGGCCATTCTGATCTTTGTTGATATCAGGAAAGCCCTGTTCATGCGGTATATATTCAAGCTGGCCGTCCAGTCGATATGCCCAACCGTGATAAGTGCAACGGAATATCTTAGTACAACCCGATCCCTCTGCAAGTTGCATCCCGCGGTGGCGACAGGCGTTTCGAAATGCTCTGATCGTGCCATCCAGTCCACGGACCACGACCAGAGGCACGCCGGCAGAACTTCTCGCAACATAAGAGCCTGGCTCGGATAAGGCTGCAACAGGACAAAATGGAATGGGTAGCCGCCGCATAAGGCGCAGTTCTGCATCAAATCGATCTTGAGACGCGTAGTTTTCTACCGGTTCATACCAATCTTCATCACCGAGATCAGTCGTGCCGTTGTCAATATGATTGAGGATATGATCTAGAAGTTCAGCGTCATTTCGCATGATGTGTTGCTCGGACCGATAATGTCGAATGGTCAATGTAAAATTTGGCTCGGTCAGCGTCAAGACGAAATTGTGTTGGGTCGTGCCGCGGATACCGACGAGACACCTCGTTAGGGCAATGTGGGATGCTGATCGCGAGCGGTTTTTTGATAATTCGGACCTTTACGGTGGTAAAGCCATTGAGAGATGGTGGTGCTGCGTGTACTGTGTTGCGTGATCGTGACACCGCAGAATTTTCTTGTGGTGAGGTCACGATAAACCCGCCCTTCATGAATATTTTTGATCCAGTATTCTATCCACACATTAAAATCTGTTGGAAAAACAATGACAAGACAATCAATTTTTATCACTGGTGCAGCCAGTGGTATTGGCAGAGCGACCGCAGTTCAGTTCCACGACCGCGGATGGTTTGTCGGCGCTACAGATGTTGACGAGGCAGGGTTGGCTTCGCTTTCTGATCAATTCGAAGGTGACTGCTTTATCTCTAGGCTCGATGTCAGTGACAAACCTGCCTACGATGAAGTGATCAGTGACTTTGCTCAATCCTCAGGCGATCGTTTGGATATCCTTTTCAACAATGCAGGGATCGCTATTTTTGGCAAAATTGAGGACCTACCTTTTCAAAAGGTCATAGACACAGTCAATATTAATTTTGTGGGGGTGCTAAATGGCGTCCATGCGGCCATGGCGTTGCTCAAACAAACACCCAATAGTTTGTGCTTCAGCACGGCTTCTTCAGCGGCATCCTTTGGGACCGCAGGTCTGGCGACATATGGGGCGACCAAGGCGGCGGTCAAGAGTTTGAGTGAAGCGTTGAGTGTTGAACTTGCGCGCCATGACATTAGAGCAGCAGACGTGTCTCCCGGTATTATCGACACGCCACTCTGGGAAACCCGCGGATACGTGAAGGGCGAGATGAAGCCTATCGCCAATGCAGCAAAAACCAATGTAAACAGAACAGATGCAGGGAGAACACTTTCCCCTGATGAAGTAGCAAGTTGTGTGTGGGAAGCCTATCAGGGAGATAAGCTTCACTATTATGTTCCCCCTGAAGTAGCTGACCACGAAAAGGCAAAGGTAGCCGATCCGGAAAAGATGAGAGATGCGCAGATTGGACGGCGAAAAAAATGAGTGGTTTTAAAGAGGGTTACTTTGATAACGGCAAAATCAGGCTTCATTACGCTGAAGCAGGTGAAGGTCCGCTGGTTATTTTTTACCATGGTTTTCCGCTGTTTTGGTTTTCATTTCATCATCAGATGACCGCGCTTCAGGAAAAGTACCGGGTCGTTGCTGTTGATGGTTTGGGTATTAATTTGTCTTCAAAACCCGAAGACCTTTCATTATATAAATTGGAAAATCTCGCTGCGCTGCTTGACCAATTTGCAAGACATCTGGCCGGTGACGATAAATTTTATCTGGTAGGCCACGATTGGGGCGGCGCGCTGGCTTGGTCATATGCTCAAAATTACTCAAACCGGTTGTTAAAGGTCGTCGGTATTAATGCGCCACCGACCAACCAATTGTTGGGTCTGTTGGAAGTGAACAAGGACCAGCAGAAAAGATCCTCCTACATGTGGTCTATGCGAAGCGGAAAGGTCCATCAGCAAATGACTGAGAATGGTGCCAACTTGCTTTGGCAAAACGCCTATGCAAATTTGCGAAACCTGTCACATTTTACCGAGGAACACGATGAGACTTTTAGAGTGGGGCTAGCTCAACCGGGTGCTGTTGATGGCGGTATCAATTGGTACAGGGCTAATATCCCAGCGCTTGGCAATATCACAGAGGAAGACTATTGGCCTTCTCGTCACGCCAGCACTTCTGTTCCCGGTTTATTAATTTGGGGAGAAACCGATCAGACTTTTGTCTCCTCGTTTATCGATGATCTGCCCGATTTTGTGACAAACCTTCAAGTTTTCAGAATCGCTGAAGCAGGTCATTCCCCAATGCTGGAAACGCCAGC
>TARA_B110000037_G_scaffold19231_1_pt1 | contig 30873 bp, 29 predicted proteins | sample TARA_B110000037 | Tara Oceans TARA_B110000037 (sample SAMEA4397196) | marine metagenome | biome: Polar Biome; feature: [MIX] marine epipelagic wind mixed layer (ENVO:01000061); material: water (ENVO:00002006), including particulate matter (ENVO:01000060) such as... | depth 10-100 m | reverse complement strand
ATAAATTTTATAATTTTTTGTTTTAAAATGGCTGCAAAAATAAGTATTATTTATTGTTTCAACAACATTAAATACGATTATTTAATTCACTTTATTTTTATTCGTTAAACGGTGTTTTACGAATTTTATCGATTTATTTTTGTATAATTGTAGTTGTTAACCTCCAATAAAATTGACCTGATGAATTTAAACTGTATAATTGTTGATGCGAACGTCAATCAACGGTTAACGACTTTAAAACTTATAAATAACCACCCTTCACTAAATTTGATCGGGAAGTTTTCATCTGTAATTGAAACAAAAAAATGTCTACTAAGCACTTCTGTAGACCTTGTCATTATGGAAGTTGATCTTCCTACTTCAGGTGGATTTGAATTATTAGATGATTTTAATGAGCATCCGAACATCACCATGCCTTACGTTGTCGTCGTTAGTAACAACGACGCGTTTGCCCTCAGCGCTTTCGAATACAATGTTATAGATTACTTAATTAAACCAGTACCTAAAACACGATTTGACGAGGCGATCGCTAAAACGGTCTTACAAGCTAAAATGGAGGAAAATTTCAAAGATGATGATGGCGAGCACATTTTTGTAAAAAGTAACCTTAAGAAACGTAAAATATACATTAAAGACATCAAATGGATAGAAGCGCTTGGAGATTATGTGAAATTAATCACTAATAGTAAAAGCTTTGTAATTCTATCAACCATGAAAGCCTTCGAAAATGAGCTTCCAAACGGTTTGTTTTTAAGAATTCATAAGTCTTATATCGTTAATCTAAAGAAAGTAGAACGGTACGATAGTAAGCATGTGGAAATCGAGAAAATGAAACTCCCTTTAAGCAGAACTCGAAAAATAGAATTGAGTCAGGCTTTAGATGTTATTGCAAACTAATAATTATCCACATTTATTAGTAAACGAACAGCTCTAAAATCTCTAGTACTTAAAAAACGTAATTTAATTTTTTGTAGCACAGATTTTGTTTTAACAAGCGATTGATTTTGAGGTATTTTAATCAAAATATTTTTGTGGTACTGGTTTCTTATTCTTGAAACAACAGGGAATTCTGGACCTAATACATTCGCTTTAAACACGTGCCTCAAACTTGTTGCTAACCATTCAGCGCCTTCATTTACTTTATTATAATCCTTATGTTTAATGGTCAATTTGACTAGACGACAATACGGAGGGTATTTATAAATTCTTCGCTCTTCTAATTGCTCGGCAAACATGGACGCATAGTCATTTATAGACACTTGTTGAAGGATTGTATGGTGCGGATTATAGGTTTGAATAATAACTTTTCCTCTAGTATCCGTTCGTCCGGCTCGTCCAGCAACTTGTTGTAACAATTGAAAACTGCGTTCATGCGCTCTGAAATCAGGAAAATTGATCAGTTGGTCTGCATTTAAAACGCCTACTAATTTTACATGCCTAAAATCGAGCCCTTTGGTCACCATTTGAGTACCCACCAAAATATCGACTTCTTTATTTTCGAAGCTAGAAATAATACGATCATAACTGTATTTTCCTCGAGTGGTATCCAAATCCATTCGGGCTACTTTAGCTTCAGGAAACAAAAGTTCAACTTCCTGTTGAATTTGCTCTGTACCAAATCCTTTACTATCAATTTCCACCCCTCCACAAGCACCACAAAACTGTTGCATTGCCATCGTATGACTGCAATAGTGACAACGAAGCTGGTTTTTATATTGATGAAACGTTAAACTGACATCGCAATTTGGACATTCAGGCGTATGCCCACAAGTATTACAAGACACCACGGGAGAATATCCGCGCCTGTTTTGAAATAAAATCACTTGAGAATCCACATCTAAAGCCTCTTTAATTTCTGTAACTAGTCGGTCACTAAAATGACCTGTCATACGTTTGCGTTTATATTTATCTGTTAAATCGACCAGCTCAATTTCTGGCATAAGCACATTATTAAATCGTTTTGTGAGTGCAACGTATCCAAATTTATCTTCTTTTGTCGCGTTGAAAAAACTCTCTATACTAGGCGTGGCCGAACCTAAAAGTGTTTTCGCATGATATAAAGATGCTAATACGATCGCGGTGTCTCTTGCATGGTAGCGCGGCGATGGATCAAATTGTTTATAGGATTGTTCATGCTCTTCATCAACAATCACAAGCCCTAAATTACTAAAGGGCAAAAAAACAGAAGAGCGTGCACCTATAACAACCCGTGCATTTTCAGATTGATTAAGCACATGGTTCCAAACTTCTAGGCGCTCGTTCTGTGAATATCGCGAATGATATACGGCAATTTGATTCCCAAAATATTTTTGTAAACGTTGTACCAACTGCGAGGTTAACGCAATTTCTGGCACTAAGTACAAGGCTTGTTTTCCTTGCGCTAAAACCGCTTCAATTTTCTTGACATAAATCTCCGTTTTACCAGATGATGTCACGCCATGAAGTAACACTGTATTTTGTGTGTTAAATGCCTGATCAATTTCTTCTAATGCAGTGTTCTGATAGGAGTTTAGTTCTATTGTAGCATCCTCTTCAGAATCTTGAAACTGAATGCGATCGGTTTGGTAATGGTATTCCTCAAAAACCTGTTTATCAATAAGTGTTTTTATTTGCGTGGATGAGGCCTTACTTTTTGTCTTAAGGTCCGCGACTTTGATTTGTTTTGTAGAATTTGCTAAATTAAAATAACTCAATACAATCTCGCGTTGTTTTGCTGCGTTCTTTAAAGTTTCAAGGAGTTCTTGTAGCCCATTTTCGTGTTGATAATTGGGATGTAAACGCACACATCGAATTAATTTAGGTTTATATTTCTCTAACAATTCCTGTTCGAGAGCGATTACTTTTTGGTCTAATAAACGTTTTAAAACGGGGAATGAATTCTTACGATCAATAATGGCATTGATTTCCTCTACTTTTAAACTCGATTGCTGTTGTAGTGCTTCATAAACGAGATATTCATCATCTTTAAAAATATTGACATCAAATCCAGATGTAGGGTTTAATGAAATAATAGTTTCGCTTTCTAGTAAAAATGCATTAGGCAGTGCAGCTCGCATGATCTCACCCATACTACAGAGGTAATAACTAGCCATCCATTCCCATAATTTAAACTGAAATTTGTTCACCACAAGCGATTCATCTAATATACTATGAATCGACTTCGCATCGTAAGCTGTAGGTTCCTTATCGTGTATACTGTATACTAGTCCTGTGTAGACTTTACTTTTTCCAAAAGGAACAGCAACTCTAACACCAATTTTAATGAAATCTGCTTCTGCTTTTGTAATCGCGTAAGTGAAATTTCGCTCCAAAGAAAGCGGTAAAATTACATCGATAAAAAATACGTCTATACTGTGCATTTTTTCTTTAGAAGTTGAAGAGATGAATTCAATTCATGTCCCAAGAGAATAATGTTTGCATTTAACCAAAAATAAAACAAGAGAATTAATAAGGCACCAATGGAGCCATAGAGTTCATTATAGGTTGAAAAATTCTCAATATAAAGGCCAAATAGATAAGAGGTTGAAATAATTAGAAACGTCGTAAAAATAGCGCCTACAGAGAAAAAACTAGATAGCTTCCCATCTTTAGTTCCAAAATAATATAAGGTGGCCATACTGACATAAATCATAAGTACAAAAAAGAAATATTTGGCACGTGTAATCCAAAACAGCTCGCTACTCGCATCTCCAGAACCAAATTTTTCGATGATCGGATGAATCAAATAAATCTGAGCATATCCAAATCCAATAACCGTCAGTATTAAAAGTACGACTAGAATAATCGCCACACCAAATGCGTAGAAATATTGCTTGATAAAATTTCTGTTGAGTTGTTGATGGTAGGCGTTTTCAAACCCAGAAAACACAGCATTTACTCCGTTAGCCATCAAAAACATAGAAATCAAAAACACCGTAGACAGCAGTCCTCCAGTATTTGTATCGTTGATGTTTTCAAAAATATTTTGATTAAAAAAATCTGAAGTTTGCGGGGGTAAGAAAGAATCTAAAAAATTTAAAAAATCAACTTTAAAATTATCAAAAGGGATATAGGGAATCAGGATAATAATGAACAGTAGGAACGGAAATATTGCTGTAAAAAAACTAAAAGCAATAGCACTCGCTCTGGTGGTCAGTGTGCCTTTAAAAATTCCAATCACGTACATTTCAGAAAGGTCATATATCGAAAGGCCTTCAAACCCTGGTAGCTTGATGCGTTTTAGGAATTTAGCTATCCAATTTAGAATGGGAATTTTATCTAATTTATCTTCGATAGCTTGACTCATTACACGGCTTTCAGGCTTAAATCCATATTTGATACAGAGTGCGTCAGGGCTCCACTAGAAATAAAATTCACACCACATTCTGCATAATGTCTTAACGTGACTTCATCAATACCACCCGAGGATTCGGTTAAACATTTATCGCCAATAAGCTCAATTGCTTTTTGAGTATCTGTATAATTAAAGTTGTCAATTAAAATACGATAAACGCCTTTACTCTCTAAAATCTCTTCGATTTCTTCCAAGTCACGAGCTTCGACAACAATTTGAAGGTCCAATTGATGTTTCTTTAAATACGCTTTTGTTGTAGAGATTGCATTGGTAATGCCCCCCGCAAAATCGATGTGATTATCTTTAAGCATAATCATATCGTAGAGCGCAAATCGATGGTTTGCACCACCTCCGATGGCAACGGCCCATTTTTCTAAGGCTCTAAATCCTGGCGTTGTTTTTCGGGTGTCTAAAATTTTTGTGTTGGTGCCTTTTAAAATTTCTACATAGGAATGTGTTTTGGTAGCGATGGCACTCATACGTTGCATGGCATTTAGAACTATACGTTCTGCTTTAAGGATGGATTGTTTAGATCCTTCCACATAAAAAGCAATATCGCCAAATTTAACATTAGCCCCATCTGAAATTAGCGTTTCAACTTGTAACGTTGGATCGACATAGTGAAAAACTTGCTTGGCAAAACTAATCCCAGCAATAACGCCATTATCTTTGACCAAAAGTTTGGCTTTTCCAGTAGCGTCTGAAGGGATACACGCTAATGAACTATAGTCGCCTTCTCCTACATCTTCTCGAATAGCATTGGCTATTATTAGCTGTACTTCGTTTTTAAATTGTTCGTTGGTAATCATGTTTGTAACTTTGTAGCTAAAATATGAATTTATCGCAAATTCAATCCTAATTATAAAACCTTATTTAAAATAATTTAACTTTGGGACATGCAAATTAAACTCATTGCCATAGGAAAAACGGATCAAATTGAGCTTGAACGCTTGATTTCCATGTATCAAAACCGGTTGTCGCATTATGTCCGATTTTCATTTGATATTATTCCTGACTTAAAAAACAGTAAAAATTTATCTGAAAAACTTCAAAAAGAAGCGGAAGGTAAATTAATACTTAATAAACTATTACCTACAGATCGTTTGATTTTATTAGATGAAAATGGAAAAGAAATGAATTCAGTAGGATTTTCCACCTTTCTACAAAAACACATGAATTCGGGCATCAAACGACTTGTATTGGTTATTGGAGGGCCATATGGCTTTTCGGAAGACGTTTATAAAAAAGCTGGAGGTAAATTAGCCCTTTCAAAACTGACCTTTTCACATCAAATGGTTCGTCTCTTTATTATAGAACAACTGTACAGAGGATTTACAATTCTTAAAAACGAACCCTATCACCATAGATAATTATGACTATTGTATTTGCGACCAACAATCCAAACAAAATTAAAGAAGTTCAAGCACAAATTCCAGATCATATCAAATTGATAAGTCTTGAAGAAATTGGATGCCTTGTGGACATTCCCGAAACGCAAGACACCATAGAAGGCAATGCGATTCAAAAAGCGACCTATATTAAAGACCACTTTGGTCTTGATTGTTTTGCAGATGATACTGGACTGGAGGTGCATGCTTTGGACGGTGCTCCAGGTGTGTTTTCTGCCCGCTATGCAGGACCTCAACGGAGTGCTGATGACAATATGAACCTGTTAATTTCAAAATTAGCAGCCAAAGACAATCGGGAAGCGCAGTTTAAAACCGTAATTGCAATGTATTATAACAAAGAACTTATCACTTTTGAAGGCATTTGTAAAGGGGAAATTACCAAAAGTAAACGAGGTTTTGACGGTTTTGGCTATGACCCTATATTTCAACCCGAGAATTGTGAGACTACATTTGCTGAACTGTCTATGGCTGATAAAAATCGGATTGGACACCGTGGAAAAGCAGTCGCTAAATTGGTAACGTATTTAAATACGCATTAAATTAATTAGTAGTACCTTTGCCGCTTAAAATTCCTCAGGGTGAGGATGTGTTACATGGAGATTGGTTTTAAGTATGTTCGATACGCCTCTAAGTAACACTTAGTTATATATCGAATACTTAAATTACAAAAAAATGAATGCATTCAAAGAACTTGGACTAGAAGACCATTTAGTACAAGCCATTACAGACTTAGGCTTTGAAACGCCGAGTGAAGTACAAGAAAAAACAATTCCACTTTTATTAGATAAAGACAGTGACCTCGTTGCATTAGCACAAACAGGAACTGGAAAAACAGCAGCATTTGGGTTTCCAATGCTCCAAAAAATTGACGTCAATAGCCGCACCACACAAGGGCTTATATTGTCGCCAACACGAGAGCTCTGTTTACAAATTACCAACGAGATGAAACTCTATGGAAAACACTGTAAAGGACTTAATGTTACTGCTATATATGGTGGTGCTAGTATTACAGATCAAGCGAATCAAGTTAAAAGAGGGGCACAAATTATTGTGGCAACTCCTGGACGAATGAAAGATATGATTAGTCGAAGACTGGTTGATATCTCAAAAATCGAATATGCTGTATTGGATGAAGCGGATGAGATGCTTAATATGGGATTCTTTGAAGATATTACAGAAATTTTATCCCATACTCCAGAAGAAAAAAGTACTTGGTTGTTTTCGGCAACCATGCCAAAAGAGGTGTCTTTAATTGCTAAAAAATTCATGGATAGCCCTGTAGAAGTTACAGTGGGCCATAAAAACATGGGAAGCAAAAATGTTTCTCACGAATATTTTCTTGTTGGTGCAAGAGACCGTTACCGTGCATTAAAACGTTTAGCGGATGTTAATCCAGATATATTTTCAGTAATCTTTTGTAGAACAAAGAGAGACACACAAAAAGTTGCAGAACAACTTATTGAAGATGGATATAGTGCAGGCGCTTTACATGGCGATTTGAGTCAAAACCAACGTGACGTGGTGATGAAGTCGTTTAGAGCAAAACAGATTCAAATGTTAGTGGCTACCGATGTGGCGGCTCGTGGAATTGATGTGGATGACATTACGCATGTTATTAACTATCAATTACCTGATGAAATAGAAACGTACACCCACCGAAGTGGACGAACAGGTCGTGCTGGAAAATCGGGAATTTCTATGGTGATTGTTTCCAAAAGTGAAGTTCGAAAAATAAAGAGTATTGAACGTATCATTCAAAAAGATTTCATCAAAAAAGAAGTGCCTAGTGGTATGGAAATTTGTGAAGTTCAATTGAAAGCACTTGCCAATAAAATTCATGATACAGAAATAAATCATGAAATAGACCCGTATTTAAATGATATTAATTCATTATTTGAAGATGTAACTAAAGAGGAATTGATTAAGAAGTTTTTCTCCGTTGAATTTACACGTTTCTTTAATTATTATAAAAAATCTAAAGATTTAAACACCCAATCGGGCAGCCATACTGATGACCATCGTGCAGATGATAACTCGGCACGTTTCTTTATAAACATAGGAAGTAAAGATGGTTACGACTGGATGAAGCTGAAAGATTTCTTAAGAGATACGTTACAACTTAACCAAGATGATGTTTATAAAGTAGATGTAAAAGATAGTTTTGCATTTTTTAATACTGATGCTGCACACAAGGCTAAAGTTCTTGAGTTTTTTACAGATTTTAAACAAGATGGACGATTTATAAACGTTGAAATCACAGAGAAAAAGAGTCGCGATCGCAATCGTGGCGGCGGTGGTCGTCGCTCTGGCGGTGGCGGTGGCTATGGCGGTAGCGGTGGTTACGGCGGTGGAAGAGGTCGAAATGACCGTTCTAAAAGGTCTGGATCTAAATCTGAACACAGAGGGCGAAGAAGCGATAGCGATTCGTCTAGCAGATCTCCACGACGTTCTTCAGATTTTAAACCTAGCGGAGGAGGCGATTTTTCTCGTGCCAGAAAAAGCCGTAGAAAATAAAACTAATGTGTTAATTTTTAGTCAAAGTTTAAATTGACAATATTAGTGTAGTATTTGTTTACTACTTTTATAGCTTAAATGCACAAATGAAATTAAAGTTCACACTTTTATTACTTCTAGTAGTTCCCTTTTTTGGGGCTTCACAAGTTTATAATTCTGTTCAAGGAAAAATTGTAAGCTCGGAAACCTTAGGAGCAATGGAAAGTGTGAATATTGTGAACCTCAACCAAGTGATAGGAACCACAACTAACACTGAAGGAGAATTCGAAATTCGGGCGAAAGCAAATGATACACTACACCTCTCCTATTTAGGCTATAAATCTATTAAAGTAAAAGTTAGTAACGACTGGATAAAATACGGAACTTCCACAACTATTGAGCTCACAGAACTGGCCTTAGCTTTAGAAGAGGTTAATGTGAATACCTTAAAACTTACCGGCTACCTCGCTGTAGATATCAAGCAAGTTCCCATCCAAAAAAACGTACGTTATAGCATCTCTGGTCTCAATAGCGGCTATGAATCGAGTTCACGAGCACCAAGTATGGTAACGAAAGTTTTAGGCGCTATATTTAATCCTGCTGATTTCTTACACAACATCTTTGGAAAAAAGCCTCGCGAGATGCGTAAACTTCGTGAGATGAAAAAACAAGATGAGATTAGAACTTTACTCGCTTCGCGTTTTGACAGAGAAATGCTCATTGCGTTACTACAAGTTGATAAAATTGATTTAGACCTTCTGATTAGTGAATGCAATTACTCTACAGATTTCATTAGAACCGCTAATGACTTGCAAGTTTTAGATGCCATTAGCGAATGCTATGAAGAATATAAAATTCTGAGCCGAAATAGGTGATTTGTTTTTGTTAAACGAATTGAACCAATATAGTTTTCTTTTAAAACAGATACTACAGCTTACCTATTCTTCGCCTCAATCCAGCGCGCCATATACTTGGTACTTTGTAGTTGGTGATGACTAAGCATCTGCCCAATACTATTTTGAGCGCGGTGAGCTTCAAGGCGCCCTAAAAGAGTTTTGATGCGATTAGCCAAAACACGCAAGTGTTGGTGATTCTCAAACCGAGCTTTTAGAACCGAAAACCCTTGATTTTGAGACATCGTCCATTGAGGTGTATTTGTATAGAGTGTAACCGCATGAGCTGCAAATTCATCTGAGTTGTCTTGTATAATGCCGTTAGGCGGTAGATTGCCAAACATGCCTTCTGCTGCAATGGAAGACATCGCACAAGGCGTTCCTGCTTGCATCGCTAGTACAAGTTTGCCTTTCAAGCCTGCTCCAAACCGTAGAGGCGCTAGTAAAACTTTAGCAGAATTTAGAGCTTCAAAAGCATCATCGACAAAGCCATGCACCAAAAAACCATTGGATTCATTGTGCATTTCTTTGACGTTTGCAGAGTCATAAGCCCCATAAATATGCAGCTTGGTATCTGGAAGCGCTTTTCTAATTTTTGGCCAAATGTCTTTTTTAAGGTGGCGCACCACATCCAAATTTGGAGGGTGTAAAAAATTTCCTATAGACACAAAATCAACACGGTCGTCGTAGGACTTACAGTCTGTTTGGAGTTGACAGTCTTTCGCTTCGATCATAAAAGGAAGGTAACACAACAACGCGGGATCTATTTTAAGCTGTTGCGTTAACAACTGATGTTCTGCTTCAGAGATAATTAAGGACAGGTCGCTTCTGTATAGACTTGCAAGTTCGCGCTTGGCGGTATCCGTTGTAAAAAGTAGACTATCAAGAGGTTGCTTTGTCGTAAATGCCTTTTGACGGGCTTTTCTTAAAAAATGTAAATCTTCGGTATCTAAAATTCGTAAAGCATCTGGACAGTGTTCTGCCACACGCCATCCAAATTGTTCCTCAGTCATAAACCGATCAAAAAGAACAATAGTTGGGTTTAATGCTTTTATAAACACATCAAAACTGGACGCATTGAGTTCGATCGATTCCACCTTGACGCCAATAGACTCTAAGTCAAACGCCTTGTCAGATGTTTTGCAAGTGGTTGCAAAAGTGACATGATAGCCTTGCTCTTGAAATGCCGCTATAAGTTGAAGCATCCGCGTTCCAGCTGCCGAGGAAGTGGGTTCTGGATAAACAAATCCGATGACCAATAAACGCGATTCCATAGAGATAAAAAATTAATTAATATCTGTTGTGTGGATATAATTCATGCGAGCCCGAGTCGCCCAGTCCACTACAGATTGAATTTGAGCAGGAGAAAGTTGCGCCCCAGAATGGGTCCAAGTATAGGACGCCAACGGCATGGAGGATTCTTCTATTTCTTCTATTAACTCCTCTAGTTTATGGTCTTTCTTTTGAATTGAGTAGCTTGCCCATTTCGAAACATTAAAATGTTTTTTACCTTCTTTAACATGTCCATTTAACCAATAGTTTACAGGGGTTATCGAATTGTACCACGGATAGTTGGTGTGATTACTATGACAGTCAAAACAAGCCTGTTCCATTAGGTGTTTAACGTCCTTTGGCGCTTGGGTATCCACTAAAAACTGATCCACAGTATCTAAACCACTTTGATTTTTATGAGGTTGAAAAAATTGTGCTATTACAAATAGAATCACAGTTGCAACTATTATTTTTTTCTTTAAAGTCATGGATATTTTAGTAAATTAATTCTGGTATAAAGTTATTGAAATTTAGTCTAAACTCCATTATTTTAGGTTGCTGTATTTCTGAAACTAAAAAAGGAAACAAGATTTTTCATTGACTTACACAGATATTTGTTACATTGGAACTAAAATTAGTTTCCTTAACCCCATCTAAATCAATACCATGACCTACAAAAACTTATTAAATGAACTTTCATACGTCAATCATAGTCGCGACAAAAGAACCTACTATGCAAAAATGGTCCTTGAAAACCCTGACTTGGTGCCCCTGCTTTTACAGATTTTATTTGATGTAAATAAAGACATCGGATCTCGTGCGGGCTGGGTACTAGAAAGTGTTTGTAAAAAAAATATTTTTATTTTAAAGCCTTATATGGATGATTTTACAACACAAATGTCGAAAGTCTATTTGGATTCTGCTGTACGACCAGTTGCAAAAATCTGTGAATGTCTCATTAAAAATCATGTAGATAAAAAAGTCCCTGCTTTTAAACAGTTCTTAAAACCTATCCATATAGAACGTATCATAACATTGAGCTTTGACTATCTAATAGGCGATCATAGAGTAGCGCCTAAAGTCTATGCCATGCAAAGCCTGTTCTGGCTAAGCGTTGAGTTTCCTTGGATTCTTCCCGAATTACAAACTATCTTGGAGCAAAATTACCCCAATGAATGTTCAGGCTACAAAGCACGAGCCAGGAAAATTCTAGATAAAATTAAATTAAAATCCGAGTAGACTTTTATCTAAAAATTATACATAAAAATCCTCAAAAACTTAAAAACTAGACAGATTTTTTCGACTGAAAAGCCTTATCTTTGTAGCTTCAAAAAAATAAAATAATTATGTCTATATCCATGTTAAATGCAATTTCTCCTATTGACGGGCGCTACAGATCAAAAACTGATACATTAGCAGGGTTTTTCTCTGAAGAATCTCTCATCAAATACCGTGTACTCGTAGAGATTGAGTATTTTATTGCACTTTGTGAACTTCCTTTGCCGCAATTAGAAGCGTTTGATTCCGCTCTTTTCGAAAATTTGAGAGCGATTTATAAGGAATTTTCTTCCAAAGATGCACAGGCTATTAAGGATATTGAAAGCATTACTAATCACGATGTGAAAGCGGTAGAGTATTTTATTAAAGATAAATTTGATGCCCTTCAAATTTCTGAATACAAAGAGTTTATTCACTTCGGACTAACGTCTCAAGATATAAATAATACTGCCATTCCACTAAGTATTAAAGATGCTATTTCAGCGGTGTATATCCCAGAATACAACACTCTGATGGACTGCTTAAAAGGATTGGTCAATGAATGGGGCGAAATTCCGTTATTGGCAAGAACGCACGGACAGCCAGCATCTCCCACCCGACTTGGTAAAGAGATTGAGGTTTTTGTGACGCGTTTAAACGCACAATTTGAGACCTTAAAATCGATTCCTAATGCGGCAAAATTTGGAGGTGCAACAGGAAATTTTAACGCACATAAAGTTGCCTATCCTACAATTGACTGGCAAGCATTTGCTTCTAGTTTTTTAAATGATAAACTCGGTCTATACCACTCTTTTCCAACCACTCAAATTGAACATTACGATCATATGGCTGGCTTATTTGATGCCTTAAAACGTATCAATACGATTGTGATCGATTTGGATCGTGATTTTTGGACGTATGTGTCTATGGATTATTTCAAACAAAAAATTAAAAAAGGGGAAGTCGGCAGTTCGGCAATGCCACATAAAGTCAACCCTATAGATTTTGAAAATAGCGAAGGAAATTTAGGAATTGCCAATGCGATTTTTGAACATTTATCGGCAAAACTACCAGTCTCACGATTACAACGTGATTTAACAGATAGTACCGTATTAAGGAATGTGGGCGTACCGTTTGCGCATACCATCATCGCTTTTAAATCGACCTTAAAAGGGTTACAGAAATTACTTTTAAACGCGCCAAAAATTGCTCAAGATCTAGAAAATAACTGGGCGGTGGTTGCTGAAGCAATTCAAACAATTTTGAGACGTGAAGGGTTTCCAAATCCTTATGAAGCACTCAAAGGGTTAACGCGTACCAACGCCGCAATTACGCAACATTCTATTTCTAACTTTATAGACACCTTAGAGGTTAGTGATGCTATTAAAACGGAGTTGAAAGCGATTACACCTTCAAATTATACAGGGATATAATTCCTTATTATCCCATAAAAAAAGCCACGAAATTCGTGGCTTTTTTGATTATTATAACATATGGACTACAACAGGTATTCCATAAAATTATCAACATTAGCATTTTCAGTGTCAAACTGATCGATAATCGAATCGAGTTTCATTATTTTAGAAAGCTCCATATTATTTCCTAAAACTCTAACAATGGCAAAGCCATTTTTTGGAGAAAAACCAAAAACGATAAGTTCATCAATTTCAGCGTCTTCACCTATATATTTTATATATAGTTTTCCGTCTGAAGTATTTCCAACACGCATAAGATCATTATACATTTCTGCTTTTAAAATGGTTTTAATGGTGCTCATTTCAGATTTGAATTCTTCCTCTGATCCATCTTTCACACTATACGCAAGCATGTTGAGTTTATCAATTGAATCTACTGCTTCTTTTTGGTCTGCAGTAAGCTCAATTTTGTCAGGGTTTAGGAATGACATCGGAATATCTACAGACATAAAACCATCCGCTTCTTGATGTGCCACAAAATAACTTTGTAACGTCAAATTAGGTGTACATCCAAAAAACAGAACAAAACCAAAAAGTAGTGAATATTTAAAAAGCGTTTTCATTTATTCTTTTGAGGCTTTTTTAAGCTGTTCTCCACCAGGAACATTCAGCTTGGATGTAAGTTTTGAAACTTCGCGTAAATCAATATCTCCAGTGAGTGATAAAAGTACGGTTTCAATAACTCGTTTTTTACCATTAATAGAAATGTTCTCATTTTTGGTGATATCACCTAATCCATTAACAAACATTAGAAGTTCTTTCACATGGTTATCATCTTTACCTTCTAATACAAAAAAGTTAACAGTTTGATCGCCATCTTTGATACGCATCAGCTCCTCAAGCTTAGAATTTTTGATGTATTTTTCAACATCCTTTTTCATGGAAGTTGAAACTCCTGTATCATCAGTTGTAAAGACGGTCAAATTATTAAGCATTTTTACTTGATTAATAAAATCGTCGGAATCAGAATCATTGGTCTGAATATCGATATTGGCCAACATCTTAAACATCTTTTGGTTCACAACCACAGACGTCACGTTTTCCATTTCTTCATATTTTTCAAAAATACTTTGTGCTGTCATGACTAGCGGAGCCATGAGCAAACTAAGAATTAATACATTTTTTTTCATTTTTTTTTAATTTAAATTTAATTATTTAGTGTTAAATAGTCTGTTGGTTGAGGTATTAAATTCTTCTAAAAATACGACATTTTGATGTCCTTTTTCAAAAGATGTTGAGATCATGTTTAACGCATTAAAAGACGCTGTTCCTTTGTGTAATTGATTTGAAATTAGGTCAAAGGCTTTCAGGGTTTCATTGTAAGCAAATTGTTCTTCAGTAGATAGCTGCATATGATTTTCCCTTGAAGTAAGTGACATATAGGCACTAAACATAATCGCAATGACCGCAGCAGATCCTAACCAACGGTACTGTGTTGGTTTGCTACGCGTCATTTGTAAAGGTCTTTGATAGGAAAGTTGCTCATCGGATGAATAATAAGCGAAAATTGTGCGGTAAACTTCCAAGTGCGGAGCTACAGTTTCAGTTGTAAAATAGTGTTTTAACTGTGCTTCTTCTTGCAAAGTGGTCTGCCCTTCTTCGTACTTTTCTAAAAGACGTTCAATATTATTTAATTCCATAATTATGGGTCTGCGTTAATTTTTCTCGTATTGTTTTTCGTGCTCTAGACAAAGAAACTCTAATAGTTGCTTCTGTCATATCTAGTATTTTTGCAATTTCATGAAACTCAAAATGTTCTATATCTCTGAGTTGTAATATTAATTTTTGTTTTGTAGGCAAAGCCTCCATATGGGTTTCTACCCAGCGAAGACTATCATTAACCTCAATTAATTTTTGTAAGGATTGAGAATGGTCTTCATAATTATTGTGTACTATTTTTAAATTCTGTGCTTGTTTTGATTTTAACCGATCTAAACACCAATTTTTTGTGACAGTTATCGCAAAAGCTTCCGGGCTATTATAGTCCTTAAATTTTTGCCGTAACCTCCATAATTTCAAAAGAACTTCTTGAGTAGCGTCTTCGGCTTCCTCAACAGAAACTAATAACCGTTTTGCTACTCTATAAATCTTATCCTTAAAAGGATTGATTAGTATTAAATATTCTTTGTCGTTCATTGTTGATTGGGAAGTTATAAATTTAAGACGACCCATATATTATTTTGTTACAAGCTTATGGTATAATTTTTGAGTTATAAAAAAAAGTTTAATTTAGTACTTCATATTCCAAATCTATAAAAATTATATAAAAACAACGCTTTAAAACTTTTTATTAACTGCTCCTTTTAAAACTTAACTCAAATAAATAAACTCACGTTATGAAATCAATTTTTAAATTTATACTTTTTACACTTGCTTTTAGCCTCACTTTTAGTTGTTTTAAAGACAATGACGATTCTGCTATACAAAGCTCAGAAATTAATGATTTTGTATGGAAAGGCATGAATTTCGTATATCTCTATAAAGACAGAATTTCCAACTTAGCAAATGATCGGTTTACATCAGATAGTGACTATCGAAATTTTCTAAACGGCTTTGATAGCCCTGAAAATTTATTTGAAAGTTTAATTCATGAACGTGCGCTTGTTGATCGTTTTAGCTGGATTACAAGTAATTATATTGAACTTGAACAGCAGTTTAGTGGTGTTACCAAAACATCTGGTGCTGAATTTAATTTTTATTATGCACCTGGAAGTACAACCAGTGTGTTTGGCGTTGTACGTTTGGTACAACCCAGTAGCAGCGCCAGTTCAACATCTTTGACTCGAGGTCAAATTTTTAATAAAATTGATGGTACATCATTAACAGAAAATAATCTTCGTTCACTTTTAACCCCGGAGACCTACACGGTTCATTTAGCTGCCTATGATACTAACGGCACAGCAGCACCCGAAGATGACAGTATTACAGATAGCACAGAAACCATCACACTGACAAAAACCGTTTTTTCAGAAAACCCAATTTTTATAACAGACGTAATTACACTAAACACTATGAAAGTTGGATATTTGATGTATAACGGATTCGTAGCGAATTATGATGCTGAACTAAATGCTGTATTTGGAGATTTTAAGGCTCAAAATATTGAGCATTTGATCCTCGACTTGCGCTATAACCCCGGAGGTAGTGTGAGTACCGCCGCCGCTTTAGGGAGTATGATCACTGGACTTTCCAATGAAGTATTCGCTAGATTACAATACAATAGTGATTTAGAAAGCTATAATACAAACTATGATTTTACAAGCACCTTATCAGATGATACTCCAATTAATTCTGTGGGACTTTCTAAGGTGTATTTAATCACAACCAATGGCTCGGCCTCTGCGAGTGAAATGGTTATTAACAGTTTAAAACCATATATCGATGTGGTACAAATTGGCACCAATACAAATGGTAAAGCGCAAGCATCGATAACGATTTATGACTCCCCAGATTTTCAAAGACAAGGTGCAAATCCAAACCATTTATATGCACTTCAACCTTTGGTCGCTGCCACAGTCAACAAAGACAACCTTGGGGTGCCTTTTAATGGATTGACCCCAGATATTGAAGTGCGTGAAAATGTGACAAATTTTGGAGTTTTAGGCGATGTCAATGAACCTTTATTAGCGGCTGCTCTAGCCGCTATTCAATCTGGAAGGTTTGCCTCTGATGTACAAGGCATCACTCCTATCATGGATTCAAATTCATTTAAACCACATTCCAAAGACATGTATTTGGATTAGGGTTATTTACTAAAGTGTAAGTTTAAAACCTAGTCTAGCATTTCGACCTTTGGTTGCATATCCAGGGACATCTTCGTAAGCTTCGTTTAAGAGGTTATCAAGCCCTGCAAAAAACGTAATCTTGCCTTTTAGGGCTGTATGGCTTAGATGTAAATTAACTAGGCTAAAACTATCCAAAAGTGGGACAAAACTATTTTCAAACCTTTGGTGTGTGTATTGGTAAGATACCGATGCAAAGGTCGCTTTTGAAATTTCATAACCTGCTTGAAAATTCACTTTATGCTTAGGAATTCTACGTGCTAAACTTTCTTTATATTCGACAAAAGTATAGTTGGTTTGAATGGATACTTTATCCACTAAATTGGCGTCTAGTTCTAGCTCAACGCCTCTGGCATGTAGTACATCGGAGGCATTTTGATAGCCACCATCAATCCATAATACCGTATTATTTTCTTCTCTATTAAAAAACAATCCGCTCATTCTAAAATCAGAATTTAGTTTAAACTCAACGCCGGCTTCTAACGTTAAATTCTCTTCTGGATCAAGATCAGCATTAGCGCCAAAATCGCCATACAGATGAGAAAGGGTTGGTGTTATATAAGACGTACTATAAGAAGCAAAAAACTTTGTATATCCTTTTGCATCAGATTGAACCGTATAGGATGGATTTAAGTTGTACACAACATTAGAACCATATACGTTATGGTTATTTATACGAAGCCCAGCATTAATATTTAAACCAAAATCGGAAATAAATACGAAATTTGCATATGGATCTGTGATTAGAAAAGTTTGGTCACTAGAAAACGTGGCGTTATTTTCAATAATATTAAGTCCAATTATTGTGTGAAATTTAGCGTTAAAAATATATTTATTATACACGTCTAATACAGCATTTTTAGATTTGAATGTCGAGGGGAAACTTGATACAAATTCGCGGTCATATTCACTAAACGCTGCATTCAAATTAAGGCTTCCATTTGTGTATTTAAATTTAGATGATACCCCAACACGTGCTTGTGTACTATTAAATTCATCCGCTGTATCTACCAAATTAAAATTAGAGTCGAAACCATCAATGTCAGATTTGGTATCCGAATAGTTTCCATAAATAGCTAATGAAAAGGCGTTGCTAAACGTATAGCCAAAACGAGTGTCTACACCATTTTTTGAATACGGATCTTTCTCATTTGTATCGCCTATTGCAGCAGAAAGTCCATCCGTTGACTGATTACTGAAACCTGCGCTGTATGTGAACTTATTTAATGTTCCACTAAAAGCTACACTGCTATTTATATCAGAAATTGTATTTTTTTGATCTGATACTGTTTGGTTTGTTCCTAAGCTCGTTGAAAAAACAGTACTCATTTTTTTGGAATCAGCAGATTTGCTCGTAATATTAATCACGGCGGATGCCGCACCACTTCCGTACAATGTACTAGAGGCTCCTTTTATAATTTCAATAGATTCTATTTGACTCAAATCCAACAGTCGAAAATCATAGCCTCCAGAAATAAGCGAGGGATCACTGACTTGAACGCCATCAATTAAAACTAAGACTTGACGGCTACGCCCACCACGAACATAGACTCCTAAATTTTGTCCGGCATTACTGCGGCTTCCATTAATTTCAATACCGCTTTTGGTATTAATTAGCTCTGAAATCGTATGGCCTTGATTATTTTCAATTTCTTTTTGAGAAATTTTAATTACTGTTTTACCAGAATTTTCACGCTTTAGTTCGAAGCGAGAATCCGAAACCACAACTTCATCTAAAGATTCTTCAGAAACAGTTTGAGAACTAATTTGAGTGTGTACACATAAACAGAGTGCAATTACTAGGGAGGACTTGTAGGTCATTTAAATTTAATTACTCGAGATACTAAGGCATACTTTGGCGTATGAAAACTTCTATCCCGAAAGTTTAACATTGTTTTTTGAATGTGGCAGGTCTCCTGGCTTACGTCTTTTGAATAGTCTTCCCAGAATTTTATTTTCCAGTGACAAGAATTGTATCAAAAGCATTTTGCAAAGCAAAACTAAGTATACAGTTGCGGGAACAGCTCTGGATTTTAACCAGATTCCCTTTTAATTGAATATCAATACTAGTAGATATACAAACCAAAATTCGGGGCAAATGTAAAAAATTCTAATACATATAGATGAAATTAATTGAAATATTATTATTTTTGTGAAAATTAGTTCCTATGTCGAATACCTACTTCTCTAAAAAACAACTCTTTATTATAGCATTTATGTTAATTGCTGTTTTATGTAGATTGTTACCACACCTTCCAAATTTTTCACCTATTACTGCAATAGCCCTTTTTGGAGGTCTTTATTTTTCAAATAAAACTATGGCATACTTAGTACCGCTATTTATTATGGCGTTATCCGATCTGTTTTTAGGGTTTCATTCCATTTCAGTAGTTGTCTATGCTGCCTTTTTAGTGGTGAGTTTTATTGGGACTCAAACCAAAAAACCTAGTGTTTTTACCATTCTCTTAAGCAGTATCAGTTTTTTTATCATTACAAATTTTGGAGTATGGCTTATTGGGTATCCTAAGACGTGGACTGGTCTTGTTGAATGTTACACATTAGCACTACCCTTTTTTAGAAATTCCCTTTTAGGCGATTTCTTTTATTCTGGGGTAATGATTTTAGGGTTTAATGCTGTTCAGAAAAAATATCTTAATTTAGCTTAAGACATTTTACTTTTTATATTTCTTTTAACCAAACGCCTTTATTAAAGGTTTAACTTTTCTATTATGGAATTTATCATTCTAGCTTGTATCGTAATTGGCTTTGTTGTGTTAGCTATGTATCTAAAACGTCCTAATACAGAAATACAACAGCAGTTAGAGCAACAATTAGAGTTGCAAATAGAACAGAAAGACGCTCGAATTTCACAGTTAGAAAAAGAGGGGATTGAAAAGGATACAAATCTTTCCAATGTCAACAAACAGTTAGACATTGCTTCTGCAAAAACAGAGGCCTTCGAACAACTAAAGATAGAAAAAGCAAAATTAGAAGAAGGCCTAAAACGCCTTGAAATTGAGCGAAATAATTTAAAAGGGGAAACGATTTCATTACAAAAAGCTGAAGAAGGCAGACAATTGGAGTCTAATAAAAACATTGCTGCTGCGTTAACACTACAACAATCTTTAGAAAAAGAAAAAGCCCGTTTGAACGATGAGCGCGTTAAAGAAAAAGAAGACTTTTTAGAAAAAATGAAACATAAATGGTCTGAACACGAAAAAGATGTTGAAAACCATATCCAACAAATTTGTAGAAATAATATTATTACATATATCAGTCAAGAAGATTTTCCGCATCCCAGAAACAAACCTGATAACTCTATTGAAATCATGGATCAATTGGTGGTGTTTGATGCAAAAAGTCCGGCAAATGACGATTTGACAAATTTTCCAAAATACATCAAACTACAAACTGAAAGTTTGAAAAAATACGCCAAACATGATAATGTTAAAAATGATTTATTTTTAGTCATTCCTTCTAACACTTTGGATGTTATTGATCAGTTTCACTATAACATCGGCGATTATAACGTCTATATTATTACCAAAGATGCGCTTGAACCTATTATTTTAAGTTTAAAGAAAATAGAAGAGTATGAATTTGCAGATAAATTAAGCCCTGAAGATCGCGATAATGTATGTAGAATTATTGGTAAATTTGCACACACTACGAAAAGACGGATTCAAATTGATGAATTTTTTGCACGGGAATTTTTAGATACATTGAGCAAAGCAGGTACTCAGCTTCCAAGAGATATTCTAGAAAATGTGATCAAGTTTGAAAATGCTGAAAAGCTAAATCCTCCAATGGAAAAACGTAATAAACAGATTCTAACTAAAGACTTAAAAGAACAAGTTGATAAGCTTGAAAATGAAATGCAACTACGGGAAATTCCGAAAATTGTCACCAAGATAGACTTTGAAAATTAACTGTTTTCGGCGCTATTTAAAACGACCGTGCTAAGTTAAAACCAAAATATACATCACTATCACCCCAATCGCCTGTACTGGTTCCAAACACACCATTGGTGTTCATAGATTGAGAATTGGTGAAATGCAATTGAAACACATGCCCACCAGTCTCTAAATCAACGCCAATAGAAAACGGATTATTAAAACGCGATGCATCACTTCTATTAAGATGCATGCCATATTCCATATTCAAAGACCAACGTTTACCTAGCTTATAACGCCCCCCAAATCCGAGTCCATACTGCGAATTATGTTGAAGATCACTAGTCACATAGTTATCATGAAAAAATGTAGGCGAAACGATCAGCGATAATTCATTATTTATTTTACGAGAAATTAAAAGCTGCGCCACATAACTTAAGCGGTGCTTAAATTCTAATTTAGGCAAATTATCAGTACTCAAAGCGGTGTTGGCTAAGATGGATGTATAGCCTGCAACCGTGAAAGGTATTTTACCGACCTGATGTCTTAAAATTCTAAACTTCGTGCCTACCTCATATATTTTTTGATTGGAGCTTCTAGACGCGCTAATATTTAGGTTATCAGAAATGCCATACACAAAATTTAAGTGAGTTACCGCTTCATCCAAACCAAAAAGATTTTTAAAACCGTCTTTAACCGTTCCAAATCGGTGCGACACAATAAAGTTAAATCCGCCTTTGGCCACTAATTTCGTGGATTCAAAATTAATTACTTTTAAGCCTTTAAATACGGCTGAAGCATATACAGGTGTTTCAGTGTCTGTATCAATTTCACTCAATAAATCGTCTTGAGCAAAAAGAAATACACTAAAAAGTAAAAACAGAGTAGTAAGAGATTTTTTCATCCGATAAAGTTAAAAAAAAACCATTAGAAATTGATCTAATGGTTTTTTTAATTATAAAAATGCGTTCTTATTGTTTGATAATACGCTTTGTTTGAGAGAAATTAGACGTGCTGATGTTCATGATATAAACGCCTGAATTCCATTCTGAAGTATTGATTTTTGAATTGAACTGGTCTAATTCAGTTTGCAAAACAAGTGATCCTAAAACACTGTACACAGATACGCTTGCTTTTTGAATACTTGCAGGAAACTCTACATTAAGTACTCTAAGTGTTGGATTTGGATATACCTTAAATTCTGGTAATGTTGCGATTGCTGCCGTACCAAGGGTAGAATTTCTTGCTCCTTTATCACCCGTACCATGTTTAGACAAATTACCAGTATCACCCTTAGCCCAAAGCAATGGAAGGCCTATACCATTTGTTGTCGTAAATACATAATCTTTGACATCACCAGTACTAAGAGCTCTTGTGGCTACAACTGTACGTACCTCGTTAGTTACAGTATTGCTTGTTACTGCCCAATTTTGATTAGAAGTACCATCTGTTTGAGGCATTGTATACCCAATTAAATGGCGGTCCTGAAGACCCGTGCTATCATAAACGACCACATCTTTATTTGCATTTCCCATACTCGATGCATCCAAAGCAACCGCTAACCAAGCAAGTTTAGGAAGTATCATAGTCATAGTTACTTCAGTAGAAGTAACATCAAACTCAACCGAATAGCCTGTAGTAAATGTAACTTGACCCGTAGAAACGTTTTGTGCGAATCCGTAAGAGGATATTAATAATGTAAGAATAAGAGTAATTTTTTTCATAGTATTGGTATTTTGAATTATTTATTTAAAATGGTGTTTAATTTCTGATCGTTGTGCATTTTTGCGAAATCTAAAGGAGATTGACCGCCATCGTTTTTCATGAAAGCACTCGCGTTTGCGTCCATCAATAGTGTGGCGAGTTCTTGGTTATTAAAAAGTACTGCATAATGCAAGGCAGTCGCCCCATTGGCATCGGTGAGATTGGGATCTGCCCCCGCCTCTACCAAGGCTTTGGCAATTTCTATATGCCCTTTGACGGCTGCAGCCATTAAAGGCGTGCCATCTTTACTATTGCCGTTGATGTTGTCAACTTTATCTATTAAATACTTAGCAACAGCTAGATTGTTATAATAGGCTGCTAGAGTTAGTGGCGAACTTTCTCTGTCGTTTAATGCATCTACGGATTTTGGATTGGTCGTAAAAAACACTTCCATTTCCTCCACAGTTCCGGTGCGCGCACAGTCAAACACATCGGTTTGCGCGAAGGAGAGGTTTATGGCTAAAATAAGTAACAGGTACTTCATTGGTTATTTTTTACACTACTTTGAATACGTTTAATTTGAATACGTTTAACGGGTTTAATTACAACATCTAAATCGATACCACGGTTTTAACAATTGTAGAATCATTTATTTGTTTAATATATGTTATAAATTATTAAACGAAAATAAAGAATTTAATTGAATTAAAATAAAATTACAGATATAAAATATAAAACATACCTTTTAAAAACAAAGAAAACTTTAAACAAATATTGTAACTATTACACAAATAAAAGTTTGAACAAAAAGTAGAAACCAAGTGAAAAGAAGGATTCTGAAAAAAAAACGGGAAGCGGTTTATGTATTAGATAAAATTAAAAAAACCACTAGAAATAGATCTAATGGTTTTCACAATTAAGGTAAAAGCGTAATTATTGTTTAATGATACGCTTTGTTTGAGAGAAATTTGGTGTACTGATGTTCATGATATAAACACCTGTATTCCATTCTGAAGTATTGATTTTTGAATTAAACGAATCCAATTCTGTTTGTAAAACCAATGTTCCTAAAACGCTGTACACAGCTACGCTTGCTTTTTGTATGCTTGGTGGGAATTCTACATTCAGTTCTTTAAGCGTTAGATTTGGATAGACATTAAATTCTGGTAATGATGCGATAGCTCCAGTACCCAGTGTCGAAGCGGCGCCACCTCTACTATTATGTTGAGCTAATGTAAGAGAACTACCCATTGCCCAAAGCATTGGAAAAGTAGTAGAGGTCGTTGGGAAATCATAATCATTAGGATCTCCCGTATCTCTAGCTCTTGTCGCTACGATTGTACGGACACCACTACTAACCGTATTACTACCCACAGACCAGTTTTGAGTAGCATCTGTATTCGGCGTATTCGTTCCTCAAGTCAAATTTCTGTCAGATAGTGTTCCTGTAGTTCCGTGATAAATAATCGCATCTTCGCCACCGGATCCCATAGAATTCCCGAGAGCTGTATTTAAAGCAACGCCTAGCCAGCGATTACTTGGCCCCACCATGGTCATGGTGACCATGTTTGTGGTCCCATTTACGTCAAACTGTACTGTGAATCCTGCGCTAGAGTTGAGGGTTACAACACCCGTAGAAACGTTTTGTGCAAATCCGTAAGAGGCTATTAAAAGTGTAAGAATAAAAGTAATTTTTTTCATAGGTTTGAGGTTTGGGGTTATTATTTACTTAAAATTGAATTTAATGTTTTATCGTTGTGCATTTTTGCAAAATCTAATGGGGATTGACCGCTATCATTTTTCATAAAGACGCTGGCGTTTGCGTCCATCAATACTGTGGCGAGTTCTTGGTTGTTAAACAGTACGGCATAGTGCAAGGCAGTAGCGCCATTGGCATCGGAAAGATTGGGATCTGCTCCCGCTTCTACCAAAGCTTTGGCAATTTCTATATGCCCTTTGATAGCTGCAGCCATTAAAGGTGTGCCATCCTTACTGTTACCGTTGATGTTGGCAACTTTTTCTATTAGGTACTTAGCAACTGCAAGATTATTGTAATAGGCTGCTAAAGTTAGTGGCGAACTGCCTCTCTCATTCATTGCATCAACCGATTTTGGATTGGTCCTGAAAAATTCTTCCATTTCCTCCGCTGTTCCAGTGCGTGCACAGTCAAAAACATCCGATTGTGCAAATGATAGGTTTAACGCTAAAATGAATACTAGATACTTCATTGATTATTATTTAATACTGCATTGATCGAGTTTTATTTCTTCTAATAAATCATCAAACCCAATACAACGGCCTTTAATAGCAATAGAGTCGTTCACTTTTAAATCACTCTTTAAAGTCTCAAATTGACCATAAACTTTATTATTAATAGTCACACTTTTCGAATCTATAGCGGTTACAATTCCAGACACTAAAACAGTTTGGTCTAGATATTTTAATTCCGCTTGTGACGTATTCTCAATAAATTCATTATGTATATAGTCGGCTTTTACTGTGAAACTTACAACTTCTTCACTAATTGATCGGTGATCAGGATACGCATAGTTGTAAGCAAAAATTATACCAAAAAATACTATTATAATAAAGATTAATTTGTTTCTCATAGATACAATTATAGTGAAAAATTAAAGATTTATATTGAATTAGACTTTTTTAAACAAAAAAGAATTAATTTTGATATTGATAAAAAATTCCATTCCTATGAAAATCACACCATTTATTTTTGCCTTTTCATTTGCGGTTTTGATGCTTTCTTGTACAACTACAAACGAAAGTGATTTGATCGAAAAGCTGGAACCAGAGATAGTTATTACGTATACAGAACACATCAAACCTATATACGATAATAACTGTTTAAATTGTCATTCCAATCCTCCGATCAATGGCGCTGGAATGCCATTCACAACGCTTAGCGAACTTCGAAACTCTATTGAAAATACCGATCATATTGATAGAATTAATCGTCAACCTGGTGAAGGTGGCTTTATGCCTTTAGGCGGAGCACGGTTGCCTCAAGCGTCTATTGATCTTATTATGCAATGGCAATCGGAAGGATTTGCTGAATAACGTTAAACAAAGACAATGAAAAACATATATATATTATTTTTATTTATGTCTATCACAGGCTTATCTCAAGAGAAATACCTCACCAAATCCGGCGTCCTTAATTTTGAAGCTAGTGTGGATGCATTTGAAGAAATCAAAGCCGCTAACAACAATGTTACTGCAATTTTTAATTCCGCAAATGGACAAATTGCAGCACTCGCCCTCGTCAAAGGGTTTCGATTTAAAAATGCGCTTATGGAAGAGCATTTTAATGAAAATTATGCCGAATCGGATCAATATCCTAAAGCGATTTTTAAAGGCGAATTGGTAGGTTTTTCTTTAGACAGCCTTCAAACAAGCTATACTATCAACGGAACATTGAGTTTTCATGGAATTACTAAACCTCTTGAAAATGTTTCTGTTGAAGTCAAATCCTCAGGAAATTCTTTCACATTACAAGGAACATTTGAAATTACACCCAATGATTTTGATATCGAAATCCCAAAAATTGTGAGTTCAAAAATTGCCGATAGTGTCGGAGTTGTTTTCGAGTTTGAATTGACAGAAAAATAAGCATTAAAAAAAGCCGCTAAATGCGGCTTTTTTAATAAAATGTATATGATTTAAAGTTTACTATTTTTTGATAAACTTTCCAATCATTTCTAAATTCCCTGCTTTTATCTTCATAAAGTACATCCCTTTTGAAAGTTCTGAAACCTGAATTCTATTTGATGGGTTAACAGTGCTTGTCATCACTTTCTTTCCACTAATGTCATAAATTTCATAAGCGCTTAAAGGTGCATTATTTTGAAGCGTAAGTGTCAATTCGTCCTGAACGGGGTTTGGAAATAATTTTAACTGTGAAGTATTTACGGTTTTTGTATTTAAAGTGGCATTGACAAGAACTCCATATTCATCTGCGCGTTTGATTAAACCTTCACCACAACTATTCCCTGAGTCTCTAGTAACAGAAATAACACGCATTGTTAATGGAATTCCTGTGACAGCATCTGTTGGAGGTGTAACAGAAACAGTGGCTGAATAAGAGCCTGCGTTACCACTGTCAACGTTATCATCCAAAACCTTTTCATCAGAATCAAAAGTTCCGTTATTATCCCAATCTATCCATACCGTAGCGCGTTGAGAGTAGTCATTTATTGCATTATAGTCAACAGTTAAGTCATAGGAAATATCAACATTAATTTGTGTATTTTTTGAACATCTAAAGTCTCGAACTATAGGGGAGACATTACTAGTACTTGTAATGTTGCTTAAATTATTAAAAGATACTCTCGTGACTCCAGTACCATAGTTTCCTGAAGAATTTAAACTCGTAACCTCACAATAGGTTGGAAGTGATGAGGAAGTAATAATAAAACTATTTTGTTTTGTGAGGCTTGATGTTCCTTGAAGGTTTGTAATTTCTAATTTCACATCGTAAGTTCCACTATTTGAAAATATAATAGATGGGTTTTGATCCGTTGAAGTTATAGCAGCATCTGCCCCATTATCAAAAGTCCATGCAAAAGAAATATTATCATAGCCATTATTAGTAAAACTATTTGGGGTATTCGCTGATATATCTGTAAATGTTGTGACGTCTCCTAAACATATTATTGATGGTGAATTAAAATCAACAACGGCAGCGGCTACTGGCACCAAAGCAGGCCCTTCAAAATAGGATTTTCTGCTTCCTCTACCTGCTGTTAGAGCATTAGTAGCTACATTTCTTTGACCTCCAGTAAATTCAGATGAACAGCCCGAGTAATCCATATGATTAAACATATGGTCTTGATGAGTTCCAGAGCTTCTAGTATACCCCGTCTCTGGATTAATGACTTGATTAAATGCTAAATCACAATTATTTGAAGTAGTTGTGCCACAATCCCAATAAATAGAAGGCGTTATTCCGGATGTTCTAATGTGTTCTGGTGTATCTGGAATCCCATCATCGCCACATATACCATTATCTGGATCATCGCCATCAAAAGTGTGGGGTAAATTAAGTGCATGTCCCATTTCATGTGCCCAAGTATTTGATCCTTCTTCTAAATACGTGCAAATTAGAACCACTGAACCATCAAAAGATTGTCCATGTGCAGAAGCGTAATAGGCATAACCAGCAATATAGCTTGTGCCTGTAAAACAATTTGTATTATCAATTTCATCAATAATCCAAACATTATAATATCTGTAGGGATCCCAAACACTATAGGCCTTAAGTTCTGTGTCAGAAATACCTGAATTTTCTCTACGGTTAACGCCGTTATTTACATACGCATCATCAGTGCTCAAATCTACACGATCAATACCATTGGTCATATTTCCGTTTGGGTCTTGTATCGCCAAGACAAATTCTATTTTCATATCAACGCCATCACCATCTCCATAAGTGTTTAAAATACTTCTCCAATAATTATTCAAGTATTTTAACCCTAGCTTTACTTCTTCATCGGAAATATTAGTTCCCGTTCCAATAGTTTCACCTTTATGCATCACATGAACAACCACTGGCACTTGAAGAACTCCATTAGGTAAACGTCTTTGACTAGAAGCCGCTGTTCCAATAGATTCTAACATTTCCTCGTGACGCTTTTTATAATCAGAGTCAGATTTCATTTTTTCATCATGTAGAGAATCTGTTCCACAAAATTCAGGAATACCTTGAGTGCGCTGTTGAGTTCCGTTCTGGGTTGCTTGATTAGCGGGAAGCGGAGTTAATGTTTGACCATTTGTTATTAAACTGAAAAAGAAACAAAACATTATAAAAACTTTAGTGTAATTGATTTTCATTGGTTAAATTGTTTAATTAAATTTAAAATTTATTAAACAAATATAGTTAATTAGAACTAAACAAAAATTGAACAGCCGCAAACCCTACACCATCATAAAATATTTCCCTAAAATTCCTTTTTTAAAATTATTCAAAAATTCTTATAAGAAAAAAGCCGCTTTTTGCGGCTTTTTATCAGTTTATATAAAATATGGTTTTATTTACTTAAATACATTTTTCGTCTCGAGTACAAATTATAAAATTCATCATCTTTTAGACTATCAATAAATAAAATGCTCTCTCCCGTACTTTTCATTTCTGGTCCTAATTGTTTATTGACATTCGGGAATTTATTAAACGAAAATACCGGTTGTTTGATCGCATAGCCTTCCAACTGTGGGTTAAAATCGAAATCGGTAACTTTCTTTTCGCCCAACATAACTTTAGTTGCATAATTCACATATGGCTCACCATACGCTTTCGCAATAAACGGAACTGTACGTGACGCTCTTGGGTTGGCTTCGATAATATAAACCATATCGTCTTTCACTGCAAACTGTATATTTATAAGCCCAACTGTATTAAGCGCTAACGCAATTTTTTTGGTATGGTCCTTTATTTGCTGCATGACTAAGTTACCTAAGTTAAATGGTGGTAACGTCGCATTACTATCACCTGAGTGAATTCCACAGGGTTCAATATGCTCCATGATACCAATAATGTATACGTTTTCACCATCACAAATCGCATCGGCTTCAGCTTCTATTGCGCCATCCAAATAATGATCTAACAACAATTGATTACCAGGCATTCTGCTTTGTAGTTCAACCACGTGCTTTTCTAACTCTTCTTTGTTGATGACAATTTTCATTCCCTGACCCCCAAGAACATACGACGGGCGCACTAAGATTGGAAAGTCCAAAACATCTGCAATCGCTGCCGCTTCGTCTGCTGTCGTGGCAATATCAAATTCTGGGTAAGGGATATTATTTTCTTTCAAAAGGTTTGAGAACAGACCTCTATCTTCTGCTAAATCCAAGGATTCAAAACTTGTTCCTAATATTTTTACGCCGTATTTGGTTAATTTTTCAGCAAGTTTTAAAGCCGTTTGACCACCTAACTGCACTATAACACCTTCTGGTTTTTCGTGTTTAATGATGTCATAGATATGTTCCCAAAAAACCGGTTCGAAGTATAATTTATCTGCGGTGTCAAAATCCGTTGAAACAGTTTCAGGATTACAGTTGATCATTATGGTTTCATAACCACATTCTGCAGCAGCTAAAACGCCGTGTACACAACAGTAATCAAACTCAATACCTTGCCCAATTCGATTGGGACCAGACCCTAAAACAATCACTTTTTTCTTATCGGAAACGATACTCTCATTATCTGAAAAACGAGTACCGTCTGCAGTTTCCATATCACTTTCAAATGTTGAATAATAATACGGCGTTTTGGCTTCAAACTCTGCCGCACAAGTATCAACGAGTTTATAGACCCGATTGACACCCAACTCTTCACGTTTTTTATACACCTGACTTTCCAAGCATCCTAGCATATGTGCTATTTGACGATCGCCATAGCCCTTTTGTTTTGCTTCTAGCAACAACGGCTTTTCTATGGTGTCAATTTTAAAAGTAGAAATTTCATTTTTAAGCAAATGTAACTCTTCATATTGCTTCAAAAACCACATGTCAATCTTTGTGATCTCGTGAATACGACTTAATGGAATTCCCATTTGAATCGCATCATAAATTATAAACACTCGATCCCAAGAGGCATTAGTGAGTTTTTCAATAATTTGTTCGTAGTTTTTATTTTCTTTAGCATCGGCACCTAATCCGTTTCGTTTAATCTCAAGGGATTGTGTGGCTTTGTGAAGTGCTTCTTGAAATGAGCGTCCAATACCCATCACCTCACCAACAGATTTCATCTGTAAGCCTAATGTGCGGTCTGAACCTTCAAATTTATCAAAATTCCATCGTGGTATTTTAACAATCACATAATCTAGAGTAGGCTCAAATAATGCAGATGTTGATTTGGTAATTTGATTTTTTAATTCATCTAGGTGATAGCCTAGCGCTAATTTGGCAGCGACTTTTGCAATTGGATATCCTGTAGCCTTACTTGCTAATGCAGACGAACGCGACACACGTGGATTAATTTCAATCGCAATGATATCCTCCTTTTCATCTGGAGACACAGCAAACTGCACATTACATCCTCCTGCAAAATCACCAATACTACGCATCATATGGATGGCCATATCTCGCATACGTTGGTACGTTCGATCACTTAAAGTCATCGCAGGAGCTACAGTAATAGAATCTCCAGTATGAATTCCCATAGGATCCATATTTTCGATTGAACAAATAATAACGACATTATTATTGGCATCTCTAAGCAATTCTAATTCGTATTCTTTCCAGCCTAACAAGGCCTTATCAATCATCACTTCATGAATGGGAGAAATTTCCAGTCCACGGGTTAATAATTCATCAAAATCTTCTTCTTTATGTACAATGGCAGCACCAT
>TARA_B110000037_G_scaffold85948_1_pt1 | contig 30908 bp, 28 predicted proteins | sample TARA_B110000037 | Tara Oceans TARA_B110000037 (sample SAMEA4397196) | marine metagenome | biome: Polar Biome; feature: [MIX] marine epipelagic wind mixed layer (ENVO:01000061); material: water (ENVO:00002006), including particulate matter (ENVO:01000060) such as... | depth 10-100 m | reverse complement strand
GCGCAGCGGGTTCTGCTGGGGAATTCTTTTACGCCGGAGAGGGCGTTGAGGTCGTTGTTGGGAAGGGACATTTCTGTCTCTGGATCAGAGATCATGTCGATGAGGGAGGTTGCGAATATTTGGGCTTCTTGTCTTGGAGTTCCTATGATTTTTTCAGTGAGCATGGATGCGGAGGCCATGCAAATGGAGCAGCACTGGGCTTCGAAGGAAATTTGGGTTATGCGATCGTTTTCAGATTTTAGGTGAACGGAAACGAGGTCGCCGCAAAGCGGATTCTTAAGCTTGGCTGTAGCGGTTGCATCCGGTAGGGGATTGCGGTTGCGCGGCTCGCGGCTGTGCTTGAGGAGCGTGTCTCGGTAGAGCGACTTTAGGTCGGGATTCATTGGCGCGTCAGCCGAAGAGCGCGTTGACTTTGTCTAGAGAGCTTATCAGCGCGTCGATGTCTTCGTGAGTATTGTAGAGAGCGATTGAGACGCGTGCGGTAGAGGAAATCCCATAGCGGGTCATGAGAGGCTCGCAGCAATGGTGCCCGGAGCGTATCGCTATCCCTTCGGTGTCGAGAATGGTTCCAATGTCGTGTGGGTGAGCGTTATCCATCGTGAAGGAGATTGCTCCGGATCGATGAGTCGGATCGCCGACGAGTTGGACGCCAGGGGCGTTTTTCAATCGATTGGCGGCGTATTCAATTAGTTGAGATTCGTAATCGTGAATGACGTTTCGTCCGATTGATTGAATGTAGTCGATCGCGATGCCGAGTCCGATACCGCCAGCGATGTGAGGCGTTCCCGCTTCGAAGCGTGATGGGGGCTCCTTGTAGGTCGTTCGGTCGAAGGAAACGTGGGCGATCATGTCACCACCGCCTTGATAAGGACGCATGCCATCGAGTAGCGAACGGCGTCCGTAGAGGCCTCCGATTCCAGTGGGCGAGAATATTTTGTGTCCGGAAAATATCAGGAAGTCGCAGTCGAGCGCCTGAACGTCGAGTTCGATATGCTGAATGGATTGGGCAACATCGATTAACGTTGGTACACCTTTGGCTTTAGCTGCTTGGATGATGGTTTCGATCGGATTGACCGTCCCGATAGCGTTGGAAACGTGGACGGCGGCGGCTAGTTTCGTTTTCGGCCCGATCATGGATAAGTAAGCCTCAATATCTAGGTCGCCGTTGTCGAAGATGGGAGCGACTTTGAGCACGGCGCCGGTTCGCTCGCAAAGCAACTGCCAAGGTACGATGTTGGCGTGATGCTCCATGTGGGTGATGAGAATCTCGTCACCGCGTTTTAGAAGCGGTTCGACGAAGGAATGCGCGATAAGGTTGACCGATTCGGTGGCGCCTCGAGTGAAGATGATTTCGGAGTCGTCGCTGGCGTTGAGGTATCGGGCAAGTTTGCCGCGAGCGGCTTCGTAGGCCGCGGTGGCTTCTTGGCTGAGAAGATGAACGCCGCGGTGGATATTGGCGTTTTCGTTAGAGTAGTAGCGAGTGACCGCATCGATAACGGATTGCGGTTTTTGAGTGGAAGCGGCGTTGTCCAGGTAGACGAGCGGCTTGCCGTTTATTTCGCGTTTGAGAATAGGAAAGTCGTCGCGAGCCCTTATGAGGCTTTCCGGGATGGTTGGTGGTGATTGTATGTCGTTCATCGGATTTCGCGTTGAAAGAGCGCGTGATTGAGAGGAATAGGAATAGAATCGCTCCGTTTCTGTCCATTCAAATAGCTGTCATACTAGAGGGGGCGTTATTTGTTTTTCGTTTCTGCTTCTTGCGACTCGGTGTGGTGAAGGTTCTTTGGAGGTGAAATTCTCGAAGCCAGGGCTTGCTTCAGGCGATTTGGGTAATCATATACCCCAAATGCCGTTTAATGGTCTTGGACTTTCAGAATCTATAGTTAAAGCGATCCAGGAGCTTGGATTTACGAAGCCTACCCCGGTTCAGGAGAAGACTATCCCCCTGATCTTGAAGGGGAAGGACATCATTGCTTCGGCTCAGACGGGTACCGGAAAGACTGCCGCATTCGGGCTTCCAACACTCGATAGGCTCAAGCCAGGCAAGCGAATCCAATGTTTGATTTTGGAACCGACCCGCGAATTGGCCCAGCAAGTGGAAGAGGCTCTGCAGGATTATTCCAAGCACATGGATACTCGAGTGGGAGTCGTTTACGGTGGCGTGAAGTACGGACGTCAGCGTCAAATGCTGGAAAAAGGGGTTGATATCTTGGTCGCTACACCAGGGCGTTTGCTTGATTACATCAGCCAAGGGGTGATTTCTTTGAAGAATGTCGAGGTTCTCATTTTGGATGAGGTGGACCGGATGCTCGATATGGGTTTCTTGCCGGACGTGAGCCGTTTGATCAAGATGTGCCCGGAAAATCGGCAAACCTTGTTTTTCTCGGCCACTTTGCCGGCGGCGATTCAGACCATGATGAAGTGGGTGCTGAAGGATCCGGAAGTGATTGAGATCGGGCGGAATCACGTGGCGGCTACCACAGTGACTCATGCTTTCTATCCGGTCGCGGAGCAGCAGAAGTACAATCTTTTGATAGAGTTGCTGACTCGAACGCATTTCGAGAGCGTGTTGATCTTCACTCGCACGAAAGTGAATGCGGATCTTATTTCCCGTCGATTGGAGCGATTGAATCATTCGGTCGCCACGTTGCACTCCGATCGGTCGCAAGGTGAACGCACAGCGGCCTTGAAAGGATTTAAATCTGGCAAATTCGAGGTGTTGGTCGCTACCGATATCGCGGCTCGCGGATTAGATATCGCTGGGGTGACGCATGTTATCAATTACGATGTGCCGCTTAACGCCGAGGATTATGTTCACCGTATCGGTCGTACAGGTCGCGCGGAAAAGGAAGGCGATGCGTTTACTTTGGTCACTGAAGCCGAGGTTAAGAACGCGAAGTCGATCGAGCACTATATCGGGCAGAAGATCGACAGGACCAAGCTCGAAGGATTCGACTACATGTATTCGGCGTTGTTCGATGCGGAAGAGAAACAGGCTCAGCGAAAGGCATCGAGCCGGATGTACGGTCGCTTGAGGCGCTAGGAAGCTGTATTCAGATTGCTCGGATTATCACAGATACGATTCCTTGAGGGAGAGATGGTATCTGTGATAATTCAAATGATCTGTGGGTATTTTTTTGGATGCACGCTGTTCCAAAGAGACCTGTTAGCGTCTTAGGTTGATTACAGGACGTTCGATGGCTTGATAGAAAAGCACTCGAATTTTGGCGAGTACGGCTTTTACTTCAACGGGGTTCGGTGAGAGGATTTTGATATTCCAGCAAGGTCCGTGGTTTAGTTGGCTGGAGCCGCAGAGAAGGGTATCGGTCTGAAGATCGTGTAGCGCTTGAAATAAAGGGGTGTCGTTTTCGAGTTTCGAGGAGACGACGTAAATCGAGATATAGAATGGGTTTTCGAATGCAGTAGCCCAGCCTGTGTGGGTATTGTCTTCGGGTGTTATTTCGAATTTTTCGAGAGCCGAGAGAGAGCCGTCGTAGCGTAGTTCCAGTCGATTGCGGAATGAGCTGAACGCGAAGGTTTCTCCCGAAGCAACTCGTCCGGGAGCGAGCGTTTCGATGAAAAATAACTGAGCGTCTTTCTCAAGGTCGATTTGGCTGCGTTGCTCGAAGCGACTATGGGCTTGAGGAATGAGCCATTCAGGATTCGTTTCGAGGAAGGCGTTTTTAGCGACGCTGAATTTTTGATTCCAGGTTGCTTCCCCTGTGCCCATTTTATGGATTCTAAGCGCGGTAGGATTTGAAAGGGCAATCGTCGCTCCAGATTCTACTACTACGTCCAGTTCGACGTGGTCGCCTTCGAGTAGCCCGGCGGTAGGGCTCATTACATTGAGGAGAAGCGCCTTGCCGTTCCAGTAAGGTTTACTGATGTGAATGGGCGCTTGGTAGGCCTTGCGTGAAAGGTGGGTCTTCCCGTTTTCATCGCAGGATGCAGTGATGCGGAGGTGACCGCTTAAGCGTCTTTCGGGCATATCTTGCGACGACGGAAAATTAGCTGAAGAGCGCTTCTTTTTTAAGCCACTGACAGACTTCGTCCACCCCTTTTCCGGATTTGAGATCGCAGAATATGAAAGGCCGTCCGCCGCGCATTTTTTTACTATCTCGATCCATGACGTCGAGGTCGGCTCCAACATAGGGAGCTAGCTCGGTTTTGTTGATGATCATAAGATCGGAATACTGAATGGCAGGACCGCCTTTGCGGGGGATCTTGTCACCTTCGGCTACATCGATGACGTAAATGAATGCGTCGACCAATTCAGGCGAAAACGTGGCTGATAGATTATCGCCGCCACTTTCTATGAGAATAACTTGGGTCTCTGGGTTGCGGGTAATGAGGTCGTCGATCGCCGCCATGTTCATGCTGGTGTCGTCTCGAATAGCGGTGTGCGGGCAACCTCCGGTTTCTACTCCTAGAACTCGCTCTGCTTCGAGCGCGTTTTCGCGTACGAGGAATTCGGCGTCTTCACGGGTGTAAATGTCATTGGTAATGACGGCGATTTCAAAGGTTTCGCGGAGTTTTTGGCAGAGGCGCAGAACAAGCATCGTTTTACCGGAGCCTACGGGGCCACCGATGCCGATGCGTACGGGTCGGGAGAAAGTTGATTCAGACATGGGGGAGGTGTTTAGGCGATAGGGTTTTAGGCTTTAGGAAATGAAGAGTCGGGCGTAGGCCCGTTCGTGGCGATCGGATGCGATGTCGATGAGAGGGTTGAACGCTCCGGCCCAGTCTCGTTCGATTTCTAGCGATTTGGAGATTAGATTTGGAATGGATTTGATGGCTTGGGTGAGGGCTCGTTGGGCGCCCTCCTGGCCAATTCGCATAATTTTGAGGGAAGCCGTGCATGGAGCAGCAAGGGCTTGGTAGGCCCACGCTGTGAGAGTGGCTTCAATGGGAGTGAATTCTTGAATACGTTCCGCAGCGAAAATCGTTATGTGGTGCGGGGCAATTTTGTTGCCTGATTGAAGGTTCGCTAGGGTCGTGAATGATTGAGATGGCTTTAGCTTTTTTAAAAGAAGAAGGCGTTGTCGTCCTTGAGTCGCGCTTGCGGTACGAGCTTCTTTGCTCAGTTTTGAGGCTCCGATTTCATGATCGAGCTGAATGACTTCTTCCCATTCTTCTTTCGTTTGAGAATAGTAGGTGTATCGGAGATACGGCAACTCGAAATGGGAAAGGCTTAACCTGACAATGATATCCAAAAACTGGGTGAGTTCATTTTCATTGGTTACCTTCCCCATTGCTGTCATTTCCTCTAGTCCGTATGAATGAGCGTACGAACCGATTGGGAATAGCGGATCGACTGTTTGCAACATCGATGCGAGCCAGGGATAACGGCGATCCGATTCGCTTTGCAGCTTGTCGTTCATCGCAATTAGTGGCTGTGACCGTGAGAGACGATGACGGGTTCGAAAACGCCGGTGGTTTTTTCGTGTTGGATGTGGTTGCGTTCGAGCATTTGACGGACAGCGGGATCGTCTTCAGCGATGACGGCGTTGTCTTCGAAGTCGGCGGAGAAATGGAGGTTGCCTACCATCCATCCATAGTAAGCGGCTTGTTTCTGATCGGCGAAAGGGATTCGGAGTACGTTTTCGGGCGTTAGTTTGATCTGGTAGCGAGTGCTTTCGGTTTCGTGAAAGGGGGTTCCGTTTTTGAGTGGGTGGGGTAGGTCGAATCCGAATTCTTCGCCGTCGTCAGCTACTCCGCGCCAGCGTCGTTTGGCGAGTTTGCGGCGATCGACTTTGAGGGAGACGATTTCTTTGTCGGTTTCTTCGCGGGAAAGGTGATTGGTGATTAGGTTCATATTTGCTGTTGGGCTTTGCGGCGGCCTCGGCGATGCCGCCCTACCTAGAAAAGAAAGTAGCGCTGGGCGAGGGGGACTTCTGTGGCTGGTTCGCAGGTGAGGACTTCGCCGTCGGCTTTGACGATGTAAGTTTCGGGGTCGACTTCGATTTTCGGAGTGGCGTCGTTGAGGACGAGGTCTTTTTTCGTGATGTTGCGGGTGTTCTTAACGGCAACGAGGCGTTTGTTGAGGGGAAAGTCTTTTTCGTCTCTTTCGTCGAGGAACGCCTGGCTGACGAAGGTGATCGATGTCGCGTATTTGGCTCTACCGTGGGCTGCGAATTGCTTCCGGTAGAACATGGGTTGGGGCGTTGGGATGGAGGCGTTGGGGTCGCCCATATTGGCGAGAGCGATTAGGCCGCCTTTTAGAATGAGTTCGGGTTTGGCCCCGAAAAAGGCGGGTTTCCAAACGACGAGGTCGGCGAATTTACCGATTTCGATTGAACCTACTTCGTGAGCGACGCCACAGGCGATGGCCGGGTTGATGGTGTATTTGGCGACGTAGCGGAGGGCTCGGAAATTGTCGGCTGCGGGATGGAGCTCGGATTCAAGTTTGCCGAACTGAGTCTTCATCTTGTGAGCGGTTTGCCAGGTGCGTGAAATGACTTCTCCGACACGGCCCATGGCTTGGCTGTCGCTAGACATGATCGAAAAAGCTCCGAGGTCGTGAAGGCGATCTTCCGCGGCGATCGTTTCCGGACGGATACGTGACTCGGCGAAGGCTACGTCTTCGGGAATCTTTGAGTCGAGGTGGTGGCACACCATGAGCATATCAAGGTGCTCGTCGATTGTATTGACTGTGAAAGGACGGGTGGGGTTGGTGGAGGAGGGGAGAACGTTGAGCTCGCCGCAGACTTTAATGATGTCGGGGGCGTGTCCGCCGCCAGCGCCTTCCGAGTGGAAGGTGTGTATGACGCGATTCTTGAAGGCTTTGATGGTGTGTTCGACGAATCCGGCTTCGTTGAGGGTGTCGGTGTGAATTGCGACTTGGACATCCATTTCATCGGCGACCGAGAGGCAGGCGTCGATGGTGCTGGGAGTGGTGCCCCAATCTTCGTGTAGCTTTAGACCCATGGCTCCGGAGACGACTTGTTCGCGGAGGGCTTCGGGGTTGGAGGAATTGCCTTTGCCCATGAAGCCGAGATTCATCGGGTATTCTTCGGCTGCTTCGAGCATCCGACGAATATTCCAAGGACCGGGAGTGCAAGTGGTGGCGTTCGTGCCGGTTGCTGGGCCGGTGCCTCCGCCGGTCATGGAGGTGATGCCACTGGCGAGCGCTTCGTCGATTTGTTGAGGGCAGATGAAGTGAATGTGGGAGTCGAATCCTCCGGCTGTGATGATGTGGCCTTCGCCGGCAATCACTTCGGTGGAGGCACCGACGACCATGCTGTGATCGATGCCGTCTTGGATGCCTGGATTGCCGCCGTGGCCGATGCCGACGATACGACCGTCTTTGATTCCGATGTCGGCTTTGATGACGCCTTGCTTGGCGTCGAGGATGGTGGCGTTGGTGATGATGAGATCTAGCGTGTCTTTGTGTGTGGCGAGTGGGGATTGGCCCATGCCGTCACGTATGACTTTGCCTCCGCCGAATTTGATCTCGTTGCCGTAGCCGCCGTTTTCGGCAATGAGGTCGCGCTCCACTTCTATAAAGAGTTCAGTGTCTCCTAGGCGGACTTGGTCGCCAACGGTGGGGCCGAACATCTCGGCGTATTGTTTTCGATCGAATTCGAGGCTCATTGGATGAATGAAGAATTAGGAATGCAGAGTAAAGTATAGGGAAGCCTTAGAGGGGGCCGTCGATTTTGTTGTTGAGGCCGTGAACTTCGCGGGCGCCGGCGAGGGCGACGAGTTCGACTTCTTTGGTGTCGCCCGGTTCGAATCGTACGGCGGTGCCGGCTGCGATGTTAAGGCGGAAGCCTCGGGAGGCTTCACGGTCGAAATCGAGGGCTTCGTTGACTTCGTAGAAATGAAAATGGCTGCCGACTTGAATAGGACGGTCGCCAGTGTTGCTGACAGTTGAGGCGATGGTCGGGAGGCCTACGTTCGCTTGCAGCTTTTTAGCGGTGGGCTTGGGGATGATTTCTCCGGGGATCATTGGATTGGGTTGTGGACGGTTACGAGTTTGGTTCCATCGGGGAAGGTAGCCTCGGCTTGGACTTCGTGGATCATTTCGGGGACGCCTTCCATGACGTCATCTCTTTTCAAAATAGTGGCTCCATAGGCCATGAGTTCGGCGACTGATTTTCCGTCACGGGCACCTTCGAATATTTCGTAGGTTATTATGGATATAGCTTCCGGGTAGTTGAGCTTTAGGCCACGCTGCTGTCGACGTCGGGAGAGGTCGGCGGCGACGACAACCATGAGCTTTTCTTGTTCGCGGGGAGTTAGGTGCATAGTAAGTAATTCGTTCAGCGGAAAAGTGTTGGGTGGGGTTCTATTTGAATAAAATGGAATATAGGCGGGTAACCAGTCGAGCAGATAGCAAGCCAAACGAGGAAGATTGCTAATTTGACGGTATCCGAACTTGGCGATTCTTGGATGTGGAGCGTTCCTGATCAATATTGATCAATAGGAATTCGGATGTGCTTCAATTTAATGGAAATGAGATGTTTTTCACGGTTTCGATGAAGTTGGCCCAGCGGTTGCTTAAAGGGAATCGATCCTGGCTGATTGAGAGATGTTTCCACGAAGCGTCACAGATGAAGTTCAGCTGCATAAATTGGAAAACATCAAAATGAACAACACTATGAGTCCTTTTAAAAAATTGGCTGCGAGCCTGGCACTTCTAGCATCGGTGGCGAATGTTACCTATGCTGGAGAAACTGATGGAACCGTAAAAGTTGGCGTGTTGCACTCTCTTAGCGGCACGATGGCTATTAGCGAAACCTCTCTGAGAGATATTCTTCTCTTCACATTCGACGAAATCAACGCGAATGGTGGGGTTCTTGGTAAAAAGATCGAGCCAGTTGTTGTTGACGGTGCGTCTGACTGGCCGCTTTTTGCTGAAAAGGCGGCGCAGCTATTGGCTAAGGATAAAGTTGCCGCGACTTTTGGGTGCTGGACTTCAGTGAGCCGTAAATCAGTACTCCCAGTTTACGAAAAGTACAATGGTTTGCTTTTCTATCCTGTTCAATACGAAGGCGAAGAATTGTCTCCAAATATCTTTTATACGGCAGAAGCTGTCGGTCAGCAAGCGATTCCTGCAGTGGATTTCTTGCTCAAAGAAGGCATCCAGAAATTCTATTTGATCGGCACGGACTACGTTTACCCTCAGACAACCAATTTGGTTTTGCTTGAGTATTTGCTCTCGAAGGGAATTCCTCTCGAGAACATCGGCGGCGGTCTTCGTAAGGACGCTAAGGGTGAAGTGATCTCGGCTGGAAAGTATACGCCGTTTAGCCATTCGGACTATCAGCAGATCGTTTCAGAGATTAAGGACTTCGCTGCGAGTGGCGATGCGGCCGTTTTGAATACGGTTAATGGCGATTCCAACGTTTCTTTTTTCAAGGAAATCGCAGCGTCTGGTCTGACTGCCGACGATTGCCCAATTGTTTCCTACAGCTTGTCCGAGGATGAGTTTCGGGCTTTGCCGACCAAGGATTTGGTAGGGCACCTCGGTTCCTGGACCTACTTCATGTCGTTGGATACTCCAGCGAATAAAAAATTCATCAAGAACTGGAAAAAATGGTTGAAGAAAACGGATGCTTCCGGCGTACAGAAGAACGATCGGGTTACCTGCTCTCCAATGGTGCTTTCCTATAACGGTGTTTACCTTTGGAAGAAGGCGGTTGAAAAGGCAGGTACTTTTGAAGTCGACGCGGTTATCAAGGCCCTTGAGTCCGGGATTTCCTTTGATGGTCCTGGCGGAACGGTTACGACTCAGGAAAACCATCACTTGACGAAGAATGTATACATCGGAGAGATACTCGAAGATGGTCAATTCGAGATTCTCGAATCTTTTGATGACGTTTACGGCGAGCCCTTCCTAAAAGGAACGTTCAAGTAGAATAAATAATTTCAGGGAATGCCTGGCGGAGTATCCGCCAGGCATCCTTTTCAGTTTAACGCGCTTCGGCGCCTGCTCCCGATGAAGAAAACCCTCCTTGTCTGTCTTCATCTTCTGTTAGTTCCATTCGTGTATTCCGATAGTGATTCGAGTTCTCGTAAGATGCTTGAAGCTCTTGCATTGGATCGAGTGGACTCGGTAGATGATCATTTGAACGCGCTAGTCGAAACTGGCGATCCGTTCATCAAAGAATTCGTTGATGCTTGGCGCGTGGGCGAGGTTTACGAATACGAGCTAGAGAATACCGAGAAGGTGATTCTCCATCGCGTATCCGAACAATTTCAGCTGCTTACTACGGGCGAAGTATTGGAGGTGCCGGAGGTTCGCGAGGAGTTTCTTAAGAAGAGTCGAGCTTCGCGAAGCTTGCGCAAGGATTTGGCGCGAATTACAGACACGATAGACTTGGCGTCTCCAAATCTGCATACGCGTATAGATGCGGCGCTTAAATTGGGCCAGAGTCAAAACATAGTCTATTTGCCGTCGCTCCGTTCCCGCCTTGATCGGGAAACAAACGAGAAGGCTAAACGCGCTTTCGAGGAAGGCATCATGATTAGCCTTCTGAAGAATGCGGAGACTCCTGGGGAACGTTTGGGCGCAGTAGTTCGTCTCGGTGAGCTTGCGTCTTTGAAAGGTCGCGATCTCGTGATAAAGATCCGTGACGAGAATGAAGAAGGTGGTGACCCGGAACTATTCGCAGCTGCTCATGAGTCGGTTCTTCAGATTCTCAAACGACAGAGCATTGTAGAAAATGTGGGTAGTTTTTTTCGCGGGCTTAGTACTGGGTCGGTGCTGCTAATAGTCGCTTTTGGGTTGGCGATTACCTTTGGGTTGATGGGGATTATCAATATGGCTCACGGCGAATTTATAGCGATCGGCGGATACACCTGCTATGTCGTTCAAAATGTATTCGAAAACGCATTCGGCGTACAATCGGGGGCGTTTCAGTGGTTTTTCTGGGTGTCGCTACCGATTAGCTTTTTGGTAGCGGCTTTGATTGGGCTCATCTTCGAAAAGGGTTTTATTCGATTTCTTTATCGCCGTCCGTTGGAGTCGCTTTTGGCGACCTGGGGGTTGTCTATGGTGATGCGCCAGACGTTTCGTCTCATTTTCGGAGCGGCTAATGTTTCGGTCGAAACGCCGAATGTCTTGAATGGAACTTCTAAGCTCGGGTTGGTTTCGATGAGCGATACACGGCTCTTTATCGTGATATTCGCAGGCTTTGTGATTCTGATCACCTGGTTGCTGCTCTCGAAGACGAATCTCGGATTGTATATTCGCGCAGTGATGCAAAATCGGAATATGGCATCGAGCTTGGGGATCCCGGTAGCCCGAGTTAATTCGATGACTTTCGCGTTTGGTTGCGGTTTGGCAAGTCTTGCTGGAGCGACGCTTTCGTTAGTCAGCAATGTTGGACCGTCGATGGGACAAACGTACATTGTTGATAGCTTCATGGTTGTCGTGGCTGGCGGTCTTGGCAATTTGATTGGCGCTGGGATCTCAGCGTTGGGCATTGGTGTGATCGATCAGTTTCTACAGCCATTGCTAGGACCTGTTATGGGTAAGATCGTCGTGTTGTTCGCAATTATCTTATTCTTGCAGTGGAAGCCCGGGGGATTGTTCCCAACGAAGTCACGGAGCTTGGACGATTAGACGAGAGGATCCAGTATGAATATATTCGATACAAAAAGGGAGCTGAGCGGTTTCGTTTTGGCTGGATTGATTCTCATGGTGTTGCTACCGCTTTCGAATGCGTTAGCGCCTGAAGGAAGCATTTTTCACTTTGCGGGATACCAATTGTCGTTATGGGGAAAATACATTACCTATGCGACTCTCGCGATGAGTTTGAATTTGCTCTGGGGTTACACTGGTTTGCTGTGTCTTTGCCAGGGCTTGTTCTTCGCGCTGGGGGGATACGCGTTTGGGATGTACCTCATGTTGCAAGTTGGAGTGGACTCGGTTTACAATACGGCGTTGCCGGATTTTATGGATTTCCTTGGTTACAGGGAACTGCCTGCTTATTGGAAGCCGTTTAATAACCCGATTTTCACGATGCTGGCAGTTATGGCAGTACCTGGGCTGGTTGCGTTCGTCTTTGGGTTTCTTGCTTTTCGGTCTCGAATTAAGGGCGTCTATTTTTCGATTTTAACGCAGGCATTGACCTATGCCGTTTGCCTTTTGTTTTTTCAAAACAAGTTCACTTTGTTTTGGGTCGATTTCACATTTGGAGGGAATAATGGTTTTACTGATTTCAAACAGATATTAGGGGCGAACATTAATGACGCTTCGACTACGCGGTGGTTATTCATTGGTAGCGCGGCGTTTATGCTTCTCGTTTACGCGCTTATATCGATGATGCTGAAGACGAAGTTCGGCAAGGTCCAACAAGCTATTCGAAACAGCGAGAATCGAGTACGATTTTCCGGGTACTCGACAACCACCTACAAATTATTTATTTTTGTTCTTTCTGGAATGATCGCTGGAATTGCGGGAGCATTATACGTCCCTCAGGTGGGGATTATAAATCCAGGTGAAATGACGGCGGCGAAATCGCTGGACGTGGTGGTTTGGGTAGCTCTGGGTGGGAGAGGAACCAAGTTCGGTCCGATCCTTGGGGCGATTGTGGTGAGCATGCTCAAAAGCTACGCGACGCGGGCATTTCCGGATAGTTGGTTGATTATCCTTGGAACGATTTTCGTTTTAGTGGTTTTGTTTATGCCGAATGGGCTGGTGGGGCTGCCTAAGCAATTGGCGCCTTGGATCAATCGATTCCGCGGGGAAAAGAAATCTGCAGAGCCAACTGAAACGTTAACTGCATCCTAACGAAAATGGCACAATCTTTAGTACATAAGAGCACGCCGTTCATTCTCTCTGTCGATGGCGTTTCGAAATCGTTTGACGGCTTCAAAGCGATAAACGATCTAAGCTTCTATCTCGAGGAGGGTGAGCTACGAACGATTATTGGTCCTAATGGGGCAGGTAAGAGTACGTTTATGGATCTGATTACGGCACGTACGCGACCGGACGAAGGAGAAATTACATTCCATCTCGAGAATGGGCATGACGTCGACCTGAGACGAGTTAGGGAGCATCAGGTAAGCCAATTGGGTATTGGGAGGAAATTTCAAAACCCGACTGTCTACTCTTCGCATTCGGTGTATGACAACATTCAACTGTCTCTGAATAATAACCGAGGTATCTGGGCGTCGTTGCTTTTTAAAGAACAGAAGCAGGATCGCGATAAGATCTTTGAAGTGATGAAGACCATTCGGCTTCAGGACCAAAAGGATACTTTGGCGGGCGCTCTTTCGCACGGTCAGAAGCAGTGGTTGGAGATTGGAATGCTCTTGGCTCAGGATCCGAAGATAATGCTGGTTGACGAACCGGCAGCGGGAATGAGCGATGAGGAAACGGATCGCACGGGCGAGCTTTTGCTTAGCTTAGCGGGAAAGCATAGTTTGATAGTTATCGAGCACGACATGGAGTTCGTACGGCAGATTGCGAGCCGCGTGACGGTATTGCATCAAGGTTCGGTGCTGAAAGAAGGCGATTTCGATGCCGTGAGAAGCGATGAAAAAGTGATCGAAGTCTACCTGGGCCGCCAAGCGCGTAAACACTGATTACTCAGAATGGATACGATCATTGAAAACGAAATGAAAGCTGAGACGAATTTAGACAGTCAGGCCCTTTTGGGTATCAGTAACTTTTCTGCGGGTTATGATGCATCTCTAATATTGAAGAACGTCGATGTGGTTGTGCCTCGAAACCAAGTGGTGGCATTGCTGGGGCGTAATGGCGTGGGCAAGACAACATTGCTGAATTCGATTTTAGGACTGGTTCCTTCAAGTGGTGGTTCGATGACTTTCGATGGCCGTGCGGTCGATTCGATGGCTCCGGATCAAAGAGCGCGCTTAGGTATCGGATACGTTCCGCAAGGTAGAGATATCTTTCCCGGATTGAGCGTATGGGAGAATCTTAATGTGAGTTTGCGCGTTTCGGGAGCAGTTAAGGATGATGCTGAGGAGCGGCTTAGCGAAGTGTACGAATTGTTTCCTGTATTGAAGGACATGCTCAAGCGCAAGGGAGGTGTGCTGAGTGGAGGCCAGCAGCAACAGTTGGCGATCGGCAGGGCACTTCTTCTGAAGCCGAAACTGCTGATTTTGGACGAGCCGACAGAAGGGATTCAGCCTTCGATTATCGACCAGATCGAAGATGCGATCTATGCGATTAAAAAGAAAGGCAACATGAGCATCATTTTGGTAGAGCAGTATCTCGATTTCGCAAAAAATGCGAGCGACCGGTTCTATATATTGGAGCGTGGCTCGATCGTCCAGAAAGGTTCGATCGATAAGTTGGACGACGATTTGATTGCTCGCTACTTGACGGTTTAAACGCCCCGAGGGGCTGTGCGCGAACATATTCTCGTTCTTCGAACTACGCCGAGTGAAGAGCTCTCGACTTCGTCGATTAACCCTTCGCGCTTCGGGGTTTGATGAATCGCAAGAACCAGCAACGAAGCAAGCTTCGAGCAATGAACTCGGTTGCGATTCAAGCAAAGAAAAAGCCTCTCTCGCGTGAGCGAGAGAGGCTTTGAAAAGGTTAATTGAAAGATCTTTTTTCGTTAATCCGAAAGGACTAGAACGTGAAGATCGTTTCGAAAGCAGCGGAAGTTACGTTACCTTCGGTTCCGTAGTCCGTTTGGCTGAGTTCGAAGAGAAAGCCAAGGTTGTCGTTAACCGAGAAGTTCGGGCTGACCGTGAACTTGGTAGCGGTATCGCCCCCCTTGAAGTCTTGCTCGTCTTCGCTGACGCGGAAAGTAAGACCAGTTCTGTCCGTTAGGCCGAGATTGGCCATTACCAAAAATTGGCTACCAGAATTCATAGCGCCGAAATCGTATTCATTGAGCTCGAATGCCCAAGTGATGTTGCCGGTTTCGTATGAAGTCCAGAAGTTGATGAGGTCAGAATCTTCAGCAGCTCCGTCTTGCGAATCCTGAGCGAAGCCGAGGAAAATGGTCAGGCCTTCGATTGGTTTGATCGCTATTTTCGCTTCAACACCATGTCCGCTGTCTTGGATGCTTCCATCTCGACGGTAGACGGAGTCGAGAAGACTCAAGCCGAGGCTGAGGAAGTCGTCGTTGTAGTTGTAGCGTACACCGCTGTGGTGGCCTGGAATAGCGTTCCTGATATCGTAGGCATAGGAGTACTGGTAAAGGCCAGTGGGCTCGAATGTTTCAAATCCCATGTAGCTAAGGAATTTACCAGCTTCAACGTCGCTTCCGTCCCCGAGATCGTAGCGAATGAACGCTTGCTCGAGATCGAATTCACCGATTTTTCCTTCGCCATCGTTGCCCCCGAGATAGTTCAGATCGACTTGACCGCTGATTTTGTCAAAATTAAGGATGAAATCGATTTCAGCTTGATCCAGATTGCCGGAAGATCCATCTGCATCTGCAGCGTTATTAACTGCTGCATTATTCAAATTGCTTCTCGTCATTTCGGAATCAGTTTTGGAAACGGACATATCGACAAAACCGGTAACTGAGATGTTATCGTTGATTTCGATTTGAGCGTGAAGGGCGGTAGTTGCTAGAAGTAATCCCGCAAGTGATGCTTTGAGTAGTTTGTTCATTGTTATACTGTGAGTTAGTGTGTGTTTGTAACGAAATTCTAGAAATACTAGAATTTGGAAAGTAATAGGAGGTCGATGCTATCCTAAAAAAATTGGAAAAAATTATTTTGCCTTTTGGATAGAGCTTTAACCAATCGCAGAAATGACCCTACGACAGGTTAGAACTAGAACCTTCAATTAGATTAAGAAATAGTTGAAGTAGAAAGCAATAGATCAAGAATAAAACCTGATTCTCGGCCTATTGAAGTGATATTCTGTGTAAAAAAGCCCTAAATCTCCCCCAGTCAGCCTTACTCGTGCAAGATTTCGAAAAATCCGTTGAGTCGCGATGGAGGATGTTCACTAAGGCGAAAGCTGATGTTTGGGTCTATGATTCGCCTTCAGACGCGGCTGTTTCACTGTCTTCCGCTTCGTTGTCCTCATCGATTTCTACGATGCGAGCAACGCCGAGAAGCTGATCTTTTTTCGCTAGGTTGATGCAACGCACACCTTTAGTCGCCCGCCCGATGATATTGATATCCGAGATCTTTGTGCGAACGGCTTGGCCAAGTTTGGTGAGCATCATCATTTCGTCCGTCTCGAATACGGTTAGAGCCCCGGAGACGCCTGAAGTGCGAGCAGCAATTACGCCGCTACCGCCGCGCTTTTGAGTAGGATACTCGTCGAATTTAGTACGCTTGCCTTGTCCGTTGAGTCCACAGATGAGAAGCGCTCCTTCAGGATCGACCACTTCCATGGCCTTGACTTCGTCACCTTCGGCGAGCTTGACGCCGCGAACCCCGCGAGTGGCTCGGCCTTGGTCGCGTAGGTCGGTTTCTTTGAAGCGAATGGCTTTACCTTTGAGGGTAACGATAACTAGGTCATCTTCGCCGCTGGTAAGCTTGGCGGAGATCAGGTCGTCGCCTTCGTCGATATTGATGCCGATGATTCCGCCTTTGCGGAAATTCTTATAGTCGATAAGATTGGTCTTCTTCGTTACGCCGTTTTTCGTACACATGACCAGATGCTGGGTGTCGTCGATTTCCGTTAGGCAAATCATTGCGGCAATCTTCTCGCCTTCCTGAAGCTGGAAGACGCGTGCGATGGAGCGCCCTTTCGAAGTGCGCGATCCTTCGGGGATCTCGTATACCTTTTCGACATAGACGCGGCCGTTGTTCATGACGAAGAAAATGTAGTCATGGGTATTGGCTGTAAAAATGTGTTCGATGAAATCTTCATCGTAGGTGTTGCCTCCCTGGACGCCTTTGCCACCGCGCTTTTGGGTGCGGTATTCGCTGTCGCTCGTACGCTTGATGAACCCTTTGTGCGAAACGGTAATGAAGCAGCCCTCGCGTGGCGTCATATCCGCTTTGGAGATGTCTCCTTCGTAGGGGACAATTTCACAGAGGCGTGGCGAGCTGTACTTCTCTTTAAGATCAAGCAGTTCGGTCTTTATTATAAGAAGGAGCTTTTGTTCGCTTTCCAGGATGGAGCGGAGTTCTTCGATGACCTTCATGAGCTCCGCGTATTCTTGTTCGATTTTGCCGCGCTCCATGCCTGTGAGCTGGTAGAGGCGTAAATCGAGAATGGCGGCGACTTGTCGGTCGGATAACGGGTACTTCTCTTGGAGGCGTTCTTTGGCTTCGTCGCGATTGGCCGAGCCGCGGATGATCTTGATGAAGTCGTCGAGGTTATCGAGAGCGATTTTGTAGCCTTCGAGGATGTGGGCGCGGTCCTCGGCTTTTTTGAGACGGAAGGCTGTGCGGCGGTAGATGACATCACGGCGATGATCAACGTAGCAATTGATCAGCTCTTTGATGTTCATCTGCTTCGGACGACGGTTGTCGAGCGCTAGCAAGTTGACGCCAAAGCTGCTTTCCAGGGCTGTTTTCTTAAACAGCTTGGACATGATTACTTCCGGAAATTCGCCGCGTTTGAGTTCGATAACGATGCGGGTGATTTCGGTCGACTCGTCGCGCAAGTCGCTGATGCCTTCGATGTCTTTGTTGGAAACAAGCTCGGCGATTTTGGTGACGAGCGTAGCTCGATTCACGTTGTAAGGAATTTTGGATATAACGAGTCGATCGCGATCGTTGTCCATTTCTTCCTTTGTCATTATTCCGCGCATACGGACAATACCGCGTCCGGTGCGCATGTATTCGTCGATGCCTTTACGTCCGACAATTTGGCCGCCGGTCGGGAAGTCGGGTCCTTGAATGTAAGTGGCAAGCTCGTCTATATCGATGTTCGGATTGTCGATTTGAGCGCAGATGCCGGTGATGAGTTCATCGAGATTGTGGGGCGGGATATTCGTCGCCATTCCGACGGCGATACCCGTGGAGCCATTCATCAAAAGGTTGGGCAGTCCAGCAGGGAGGACATCGGGTTCGGTTGTGCTTTCCTTGTAGTTGGCTACGAAGTTTACCGTATCTTCATCGAGATAGCGGAGCAGATCTTCGGCGATGTTCGTCAAGCGAGCTTCGGTGTAACGATAGGCTGCGGGCGAGTCGCCATCGACTGATCCGAAGTTGCCTTGCGGGTCGATGAGCGGATAGCGCATAACCCATTTCTGAGCCATTCTGACGAGCGTGTCGTATACTGAAGAATCGCCGTGCGGGTGGTAGTTCTTCAGAACTTCACCGACGACGCCGGCGCATTTGTCGAAGGGCCGGTTGTGAAGCAGGCCTTCTCGAAACATCGCGTAGAGAATACGGCGTTGAACGGGTTTGAGGCCATCGCGGGCGTCTGGCAGAGCGCGACTAACGATAACGGACATCGAGTAGTCGATGTAGGCCGTCGACATGATGTCGGTGATGTTAGTTGACGTGATGCGTTCGGTGGATTGATCCATGCGTATCTAGAAATTGATTACGTTTGTCTGTGGGAGCAGTGTGAAATTAAACGTCGAGATAGGAAACGTTTAGCGCGTTGTCTTCAATAAACGCCCTTCGAGGAGCAACTTCTTCCCCCATGAGGATCGTGAACATTTCGTCAGCCTTGGCGGCGTCGCTGATGTCGACCTTCAGGAGCTGTCGTTTCCCGGGATCCATCGTGGTTTCGAAGAGTTGCTTGGGATTCATTTCGCCGAGACCCTTGTATCGTTGAATATTGAGTCCTTTGCGCCCGAGAAGTCGGATTTGATTGAGGATTTCCAGGTTGGAAAAGATTTCGATCAGGTTCTCGTTCTTTTGGCCTTCGTTTTCCAAGATCGAGTAGATCGGCTCTTCCGAGCGTTGGAAATGAGAGAGGTCGAGGCCGATCTTCTCGATTTCATGGAGAAGCTTGGACATCTCGGTGGATTCGAAAATCTCGAATAGGGAGATACGTTTGGATATTCCGGCTTCTTCGTCTTGAATCGTGATTGTGGCGTTTTCGCCGTCGAGTTCTTCGGCTCCAGCGCCAATGTTTTCAACGAATGAACCGCGTTCGATTTCGGATTTCAGGAAGATGAAGGCTTCTTCGTTGCCTTCGCGTACTCGGGCTATGTATCGAGGCAGCATGTGACCGTCTCTTGAATACTGTTCGAGGTATTCGCTGAGCGCTGCTCCGTGGCGAGATACGGATCGACCGATACGCTCGAGTTGAGCGAAGGTTTCGACGATTTGATCGAGCTGCTCGGACATGAAGACGGTACCGTTTCCGATGTGGGTCATTTTCACATCCTCGGTTCCGAGTTCGAGGAGGATGCGATTAAGCTGCTCGTCGTTGTCTATGTATTGCTCGCGGCGTTTGCGCTTGATTTTGTAGAGCGGTGGCTGGGCGATATAAACGTAGCCTGTCTCGATGAGTCCTTTCATTTGACGATATAGGAACGTCAGCAGAAGGGTGCGAATGTGCGAGCCGTCGACGTCGGCATCGGTCATGATGATGATTTTGTGATAGCGAGCTTTGTCGATTTTGAAGCCGCCTTCACCTTCCACGTCGCCGATACCACAGCCGATGGCGGTAATCATTGTTCGAATTTCGTTGTTCGAGAGAACCTTATCGATTCGAGCTTTTTCGGAATTGATGAGCTTGCCGCGTAGGGGAAGGATTGCCTGTGTACGACGGTCTCGGCCTTGTTTGGCCGATCCGCCAGCGGAATCACCCTCTACTATGTATAGTTCGCTTTCTTCGGGTTTGCGGGAAGAGCAGTCGGCTAGCTTGCCTGGAAGGCCTCCGCCGAAGAGGGCCGATTTACGAACGGTCTCGCGAGCTTTGCGGGCCGCTTCGCGGGCTCGGGCTGCGTTGAGGCATTTGTCGATAAGCCTCTTGGCAAGCTTTGGATTGGTCTCGAAGGAATATTTAAGCCCTTCGCCGACGATTTTCTGGACGATGCCGTCGACTTCCGAGTTAGAGAGCTTGGTCTTGGTTTGTCCTTCGAAGCGCGGTTCGGGAACCTTGACGGAAACGACAGCCACGAGTCCTTCGCGAGCGTCGTCTCCGGTTATCGAGGGGTCCTTGTCTTTAAGAAGATTGTTCGCTCGAGCAAATTGATTGACGACGCGGGTGAGCGCTGTGCGGAAGCCAGAGAGGTGGGTACCGCCTTCGATGTTGTAGATCGAGTTGGCGTAGGCGAAAAGCTGTTCGTTGTAGGAATCGTTATACTGTAGGGAAACATCTACTACGGTCGATGGTCCGTTGGGATCGGTCGCGCTTTGAATGGTGTCGCTGAATGAGATAGGGTCCTCGTGCAGGACGTTCTTCGAGCGATTTAGGAAGCGAATGTATTCGGATATGCCGTCGTTGAACTGGAAGTGTTCGTTCTTGCTGGAGCGCTCGTCGTTTATGGTGATGCTTACTCCGGGATTGAGGAAGGCGAGTTCGCGAAGACGCTTGGCGAGGATATCGTATTGGAAGGTGAGCGTATCCTCGAATATTTCCGGATCCGGCTTGAAGCTGATCTTGGTGCCGGTTTTTTTGGTATCGCCGATTACAGCGAGTTTTTTGGTCGTGATACCCCTGCTGAAACTCATTTGGTGAATCTTGCCACCTTTGCGGACTTCGGCTTCGAACCATTCTGAAACGGCATTGACGCACTTGGCTCCGACTCCGTGGAGACCGCCAGATACTTGGTAGGCGCCTTTGCCGAATTTACCGCCGGCGTGTAGATTGGTCAGTACAAGCTCGAGGGCCGGGATATTGTACTTTGGATGGATGTCGACCGGAATGCCGCGTCCATCGTCTTCTATCGAGCAAGAACCGTCCAGATGGATGGAGACCTTGATGGTTTTGCAAAATCCGGCTAGCGCTTCGTCGATTGAATTGTCGACGACCTCGAATACGCAGTGGTGAAGACCGCGCTCGTTGGTGTCGCCGATGTACATGTCGGGACGTTTACGTACGCCTTCGAGGCCTTCCAGCTTCTGGATTTGCGAGGAATCGTATTCTTCTGAACCTGCGTGGTTGGTGGGACTGTTGTCGGCGTCGGTCTGAGGATCCATATAGTTGTTTTTGTCAATTGAAACGGTCTCAAATCGCACGGGCGATAACAACCTTTTTCTCTGATAAAAATGCGCGATTCAACAGTCTCTTTCCCTTCGTGCAAGGCCCTTTTTCGGGTATCTGCGCGATTCGGGTCAAATTGGTGCCTTTTAGGTCCAAATCGGGAGTTTGGGAAAGCGTTTTGAGGTTTTGAGCTGGATCGTGAGGAGTCGGCCCGTCAATTTGGATTTCCGATATGAAACTTACCGTCAAACTGGATTATGCCTGCCGCGTTTTGGCTCAATTGGCCAAACGATACGAGAGCGGCGAGGTTTCTTGCATCGACGAGTTGGCAAGTGTGGAAGAAGCGCCGTCGAAGTATTTGGCTCAGATTTTGGGAGAGCTTCGCAACGGCGGGTTGGTCGAGAGTCGTCGCGGCAAGCAAGGCGGATATTTGTTGGCAAAGGCTCCTGAGGAAATCTCGCTTTACGATGTTATCGGTTTGGTTGAGGGCGGATTTTTTACCGGCGTTTCCAGGTCGGCTGGCGCTTCCGGGGATGCGGTGGCGGATGCGTGGAATCGGTTGCAGTCTAATTTCGAGCAGAGCGCGAAGGCGGTGACATTACGGGATTTGGCGAATCGGCCTGCGGAAGAGATGTATTACATCTGATTTTCTTTGGATGGTCGTTCTGCGAGCTTCCCTTTTCGCCTGGAGGGCATTGGGGGGTTGACGATTGAGGACAAGGGTCGTGCAATTGGAGACTTTTATGCCAGCGGAATGCACTACGAGCCTACTGATCCTTCAGGATCGCGATATGAATTTGCAGAGGATCGAGCGCGAGCTTGTCGAATTGCCGGTAGAGCGGGCCGCGCTTCGTAAGAGGATTAAGGATTTGGAAGCTCAGATCGAGGCAGGCAAACAGCGGGTTCGGGAGGTTGAGGTTCATGGAAAGTCACTTGAAACCGAGATGGCCGAGATCGAGGAGCAGGTTTTGAAGTACCGGAGTCAGCAGTTGCTGGTTAAGAAAAACGAGGAATACAAAGCGCTGACTCATGAGATCGAGACTGCGCAAGGGAAGGTCTCGGATCTTGAGGAAAAGGAAATCGAATTGCTGTACGAGTTAGACGATGCTCGCAAGACTCTCGCGAAGGAGACGGCTGAGGCGAACAAGCATATCGAGCTGGAAAAGCGTTCTCTTGGTCGGCTTGACGAGAAGGAAGTGAATTTAAATGGGGAGATCGACGGAGCGAAGACAGCCTTGGCAGAAGTCGAGGCGGACATGGATAAACAGTCGATGTCGATCTACCGTCGGGTTTCTCGCGGGCTCAAATTTCCAATTATTGTTGCTCAGAAAACGGGGACGTGCCAGGCGTGCCATATGAAGGTATCGGCTGCGGTAGAAGTCGAGGTGCGGAAGGGAAATGAAATAACAACTTGCGATAGTTGCGGACGCATCCTCTATTGGGACGCCTAGCTTCGGAGTCGCTCGTTCGCTCCACCGTTCTTTATTGGTTTAGTTCAGTTTATGGCAGTGGAGAGGAAAGTCCGGACGTCATAGGGTAGGATTCCTCGTGAAAGCGGGGGAGGTTTGCGTTAAGGCAAATCGACGGATAGCGCCGCAGAGAATATACCGCCCGTAATTGATCTCGGATCCCGTTTTTCGGGTTTTGGTTTAGTTAGGGGTAAGGGTGAAAAGGTGGAGTAAGAGCCCACCGCCGTTCCGAGTAATCGGGCGGGCATGGCAAGCCCAATCCGACGCAAGACAAAATAGGGGACAGGGCGACCCGTCTTTTATGTCCCGGGTATGTCGCGCCTTTTTCGGAAGGGTTTCGCAATCGGTTTTCCGGTCGCGGGACAGATAAATGAACGTGGGTCCGTTTCGGCGGATCACAAAATCCGGCTTATAGGCTCCGGAGCTAGATTTTGATTTTCTTTTGGAAAAAATCGCCTGATTGCGAATAGGCTCTTTTCACGTGAAAGGGGGTGTTGAGCGCTCATTTTGGTGAATTAGGGTCTTTGGGGCTAATTAGTGGTCGATTTTCCGAGCATTATGGCTCTGGCATCGGCGATCTCGCCGCTTTGAGTCCTAGCTCGGATTAACTTCTCTAAATTCCTTGACATGCTCGGGAATAGACGGAATATCCGCCCCTCTTATGGCAAATACCAAGTCAGCGCAGAAGAACAACCGAAAGACGATCGCACGCACGTTACACAACCGCTCGCGCAAGACCCGTTTGAAATCCCTGGCCAAGAAGGTTGAAGCTCTCGCGGCTGGAGATGATAAAGAAGCGCTTAAAGTGGCAGCTGGTCAGTTCGTCTCCGCAATGGATAGGGCAGCTAAGACTCATCTTGTTCATAACAACAAGGCAAGCCGCACCAAGGCAGCGATGGCCAAGTTGGTTGCTGCGTAAGTTCTCGTTTTTCTTTCACAATTTTGGCTCCCAGCGTTTAGGCGATGGGAGCTTTTTTCGTTTTAAACGTCATGTATAAATCAGCGCCATTCATTTCATTTCCTGAGCGGTATTTGGGAGAGCGTCCCGTTAAGTTTCCCTTGTTGGTGAACCATCCCGGGTACTTCGCGATCAATAAACCTGCGGGAATCGCTTGTTTCCGCCACGATTGGACTTTGGGCATGCCGGATGTCTCTATGGCTTTGCGTCGTGAGATTCTCAATGAGAAGCCTCAGCTTAAGGCTTTGGGGCTGGAAGGGCTTTTCAGAGTGTTCAAGCTCGATGCGGAATTGAGCGGAGCGTTGATTTACGCGAAGACGGTGGAGTGGGAGGAGAAGCTGCGAAATGCATTTGGATCGCGGCAGATCGTGTTTCGCTATCATTTCTTGGCTACGACCGAGTCGGAGGAGCGGGAGCGCTTTTGCGACCTGCCTCTTGCAGAGCATTCTAATCAGGAACAGATGCTCGTTTCCCACAAAACCGGGAAGAAGTGTGAAACGAAACTTTGCTATCTTAGGAGCTTTGGGCGCTATCAACTGTGGGAAGCGGAGACGAGTGATTTCCGCATGCATCAGTTGCGTCTTCATGCTGCCGAAAGGGACCTGCAGATTGTCGGCGAGGATCTTTATTCCAAAGGGGAACGTATATTCCTTTCGATGATCAAGCGAGGTTATCGTCAGAACAAAGGAACCGAGGAGCCGATTTACGATCAGTTGGCTGCGCATCTGGTATCGGTGGAGTTCAAGGTTCCCGATCAAGAGCTACCAAGCGTTTTCGCTCCGCTACCAAGGGGTTTTGAAGTCCTGTTGAAATTCTTGGAGCGGCATCGGGGACAGCGTAGTTAGGGCGATTTTCGGAGCTCGAGCAATTATTCTGTAGATTCTTCTTTACAGAATAGCATGGACAAATCACGTTTTCGAGCTTTCCAAAATTTTTGAAGACACTGATCTATGGGTAATCTAAAGAAAAAACGCAGTCTTAAGATGTCGAAGCACAAACGCCGCAAGCGCTTGAAGTCGAATCGTCATAAGAAGAAGGCTTGGTAGAGTAGTTAAACCTCATAGATGAGCAGCGAGCGCGGTATATTCCGCCTCGTCAGCCATAGCCTCAAAGGGCAAAAATACTTTCTTCGAAAGCTCGGACCATTTTGGTCTGAGCTTTTTTATTTCCCTTCGATTAAATACCTCGAAGCTTGCTTCGTTTCTAATATTGGTAGCGGCCCGATCTCCGAGCGGCTACATGAACGATATAATCGCTCAGACATTGTCCCTGACTTGTCGGTGGCGACTTCAACAATAATGGCCGGTTCCCTTAAGAGAAAGGACAAGTTGAGGATTAGGTGGTTCCAGTCATCTAAAGTTGAAGATGTTAGAGGTCTGAGCTTTTTGCCTGGTGAGTAAGGGCCTCTAAGAGGATTAGGTAAACCTATTGGTCCGAGCGGTTTCTCTTAGGGAGGAAAGTGCGCATGGGCATATGGCTATTGATTCGGATTTCGGATAAGTTCCCTCTAAAGAGCTCAATTAAAGGCCAAGAGAGTCGATACGAATAACATCCCATCGGGGCGTCTATTCGCCCGGAAATCCAGTCATGATTTCCTCAAGCAAGAAAGATTATATCGTAGAGTATCGACCGACCTGTATTAGGGTCGTTCGCGTAAGTTCGTACACGACGCCCATCACCATCGAAGCCATCGCGGAGATTCCTCTTGGCGATGATACGGATGCGATTGCCGCTGCAGTTCGAAAATTAGCTTGTGTGAAAGCGAATGGCTACCTCAACGGAGCCTGCGTCGTTTATCCGGAGCGCCGCATTATACGGCAAATCACGATCGATACTCCTAAAGGAACTGAAGCGGATTTCGTCTTCAAGGCTATCGGCGAGAGCTTTAGCGACGTTCCGGTGGAGCTTTCGGCTCATTGCTTATCGCCCGCGACTGGAAAGGAAATCGATCCGGCCAATTATAATAAGAAGGAGGTTATCGTATGTGGCGTTCCGAATATCGATATCGTGAAGTTGCAGAAGCAAATGCTAGGGCACGGAATCTATCCTAGCAGAATTGAATTGGGAACGATCGGAACGATCGGCTCGTTGCAAGACGCTTTGATTAAGCAGGGCTCTGAAGCTCCTTCTCTTTTTTTGGAAATAGAGAATATCTTGCGAAACGGGTATAGCCTTCGTTTCGAGTATGCGGAAGTGGAAATTAGACTAAAGTAGACATATGAGCACAGCAATAAGAATAAGGATAACAGCGATCCTGATTGGAGGTCTGCATTTTGCGGCATTTGGCCAGAATGACGTAAGTCTGGATTCCCCGAGTAAGGGAGATGTTGGAAAACAGTTCGACGAATCCATTTTAGGCGGCGAGTCGTTGAATGGAAACGATGAACCAAGAGTTGGTGCGTCTGGTGGATCGCTATTGGGAAATGAACTTTCCTTAGGAGAATCGGATATGATTTCAGTGGATTTTCCGAATGAAGAAATTCGGACGGTTCTGTGAGATTTCGCCGATTTGTACATGTTGAATATCGTAATTCCCGAAGGCTTGCAGGGAACGACTTCGATCAAATTACGGGAAGTATCTTGGAGGCAAATATTCAGTGTCGTGCTAGATCCAATTGGATTCACATACGTAGAAGAGGGAAATGTTATCAAAGTGATTTCGAATGACACTTTGAATTGCGAACCTCCAGTTACGGAGATCTTCATGTTGAACTATGCCGAAGCTGGTCAAATTTCAGGCACTGTAACCAGTATGGTAGATGCGGAAAAAGGCGGTCGCGTTCAAATCGACACTCGCACTAATGGATTGATCGTAACGGAACGCCAATCGCGAATGGGTACGATACGTCAGGTGATCGAGCGTTTGGATAAGCCGACTTTGCAGGTTATGATTGAAACGCGATTTGTTGAAGTTACGAATCAGGATGTTACCAAAATTGGCGTTCGTTGGAATAGCTTGGATAACTTAGAGGTTACCGCAGATAGTCTCAGTCGTACCTATACGGATATCGATGGTAGCGCTAATTTAGATAGGACCCTAGCGGATTCCTTGATTAATCAAGGAGCGGCTCAGAACCTCAGCTCTTTGGTTCGCGATGGCGATTTGACGAAGATGACGCAGGCCGTTTTCAACTCGAGTCAAATCGGATTTATCTTCAGCGCTTTAAAGCAACAGGGTAATAGCCGACTGGTGTCGCACCGAACGGTCGTAACCTTGCATAACCAGGAAGCGACGATTTCGATTGGAGAGCAGTTCCCAATTCCTAATTACCAATATAATGACGAGCGTGGTACGTTTGAAATTAGTGGTTTCGAATACAAGGACATTGGCGTCAATCTTAAGGTAAAGCCTTCGGTTAACAACAAGGGTCTCATCACGATGCGCGTTATTCCTGAGGTTAGCAGCCGTACTGGTGAACGTGAGTTCGGCGGGGCTAGCGGAGCAAGCATTCCGATCATTTCGACGCGTCGCACTGAGACGCAGATTGCTTTGCAGGATGGCTATACAATGGGTATTGGCGGCTTGTTGCAGGCTAGCGAGATTGACGAGTTGAACAAAGTACCTTTCCTCTCCAAGATTCCTGGAATCGGAGCTGCGGTCCGTCATAAGAATAAGAGTGGTCAGAAAATGAATTTGCTTATCTTCATTACGGCTAAGATCTTGCCTAGCGAAGATGCGGACTTCGAAGATGTTTTCTCGCAAGAGCGAATGACCGAAGTCGGAATTGACATGGACGCTTTCCGTAATCGATAGAAAGTCGTCACATCGAAATTAATTTCAATAGGCCGCTCCCGAGAGGGAGGGGCCTGTTTTCGTTTGGGAGATTGCTATGGCCTAATTGAATTGGGGTCTATTCTCCGCTTAGCGTAATGATGAGGGAGCGAGTGTGTGGCTGATCGCGATGTTCCCAGAGGAAGAGGCCCTGCCAGGTTCCTAGAAGCAATTGAGAATTGGAGAAAGGGATTGTTTCGGAACTTCGCGTCAAGGCCATCTTGATGTGGCTTGGCATGTCATCTGGTCCTTCGTAAGTGTGCGTGAAATGTGGATCGTTTTCGGGAACGAGGCGTTTCATGTAGGCTTCCAAATCGAGACGCGCGGAATGGTCGGCATTTTCCATCAGTACGAGACTGCAACTTGTATGGCGGCAGAAGATGGACAGGGTTCCGTTTTGCAATTCGGAAACGCTAAGAGCGTTATGCGCTTTGTCCGAAACTTCGTAAGTGCCTTGTCCGCTTGTGTGAACCTTGATCTCCGTTTGAAAGATTGCCATGCGGCCGGTTATTGCTGTTTTGGATCGTCTCGCGTATCCGAAGATCGAATATGGTCTTCCTGGGGCTCTAGAAGAATCGCAAACTCGAGCTCTTTGTCGTCACGCTTAACTTTGAATAAAATGAAGTCACCGGGGGTTTTGATGAAGATTTGGTTTCGTACTTCATTGAGACTGTTGGCTGAAGCATCATCCAAGCTTAGGAGAATATCTTTAGGTCGAAGCCCGCTGCGTTCGGCGGGGCTTCCGGGAACGATGCTTTTTATTAGAACGCGTTTACTTTGGTTGTAGCTGTCGGCCTTTTCTTCGAATGAAATGGGGATAACTCCGTATCTTACTTTCTGATACTCTTTGATCTGGCCCACTATTCGAGCAAGCGCTTTGGTTGGGATTATGTAGGAGGAGTTCACTTCGGGCAAAGTTGCCATAACGATGCCGATTAACTCGTTATTAGCATCGAAGGCTGGAGATCCTCCTTCGGCAGGACCGATAGGGATGCTGAGGCGCGTGTAGGTGAAGGGGAATTCGACTTCGGCGAAATGGCTTTCGAACCCGGTTACGAGGCCGAATTTTGGAGTTGGATCGAAGTCGAGCGGACTTGTGATCGCAAATGCGAACGATCCGATCGTTTGCGGATCCTTGTCTTCGACGAGTTCGATGAAATCGAAGGACTTCGGTAGATTGATTATCTGAAGCAAGGCGATATTCGTTCGAGCATCTGCTCCTAAAATATCGGCTAAATACGAAATTCCGTTCTGTTCGATCCAGACACGGGTCGTTTCGCTTGGAGGCATATAGCTGGTCAAAACCTGTCCTTTGTCGCTGATGAAAAAACCAGAGAAAACGCGCAGTACGACCTTCGGCTCGCCGTTGCCCGTTTGCGTTTCCGTAGCGACTTTTACTCTGACTACTGCGCTTGAGTGTTCTTGAAAGACGCTTTGTATTGTGGATTGGAGATCACCTAAGCCGGGATTAGCCGCTGAGGCTATTGGGGAAGCCGCGAAAAGACCGATAATAGCAAGGAGAGTGCGCCCAGTCTTTGGGGCGCGATTAAGCATCGGGACGAGCATTTGCTAGAACTGATTTCCGGTACGAATTACTTGAGCTCCAAGGCTTGTCCCGTTTGCTTGCCCGCCAACTGTAAATTGCTTCGGCGCTGCGTTGATCGAGTAATTAGAAGAAGATGCTCTTTGGGTGAGGGTGTGGATCTCGTAGAGCGGTTGCACATCGAACGATTCAATGAATACGGGCTCTTCCGGCTCTAGCGCTGCGACGAAATGCTCTTCTACTACAAACAGCGGCGCTGCGTTAGTCGCATTTAGAGCGACTGCTTCGTTTGTTGCAGCCACTGAAGGTTGAGTCGCTTCCAAGTCATTGTTGGCGAAATATTCGCTTTTAGATACGGCAAAAATCCCAAGAGCGAAAACGCTCACGGTCGCAGTTGCGGTCGTTGATCTACGAGCTATGGCGAGCGACGTTTTTCCGAGCCGTTCGTACCAAGATTGAGTGCGGACGAGAGCTGAAAGCTGCTTGCTACGCAGTTCCTCGTCGAATTTATTCCAGAAATCGGCGTCAGGACGTTCCTGGCGTTTCATTCGTAAAAGCTGGCTTAAGCGTTCTTCGGCTTCAGGCGTTGGCTTTTGGGATGGCATAGATGGGAGAATGGGATTGGTGGTTAGCGAAGGTAGTCCTTGAGTTCGCCTTGAAGGAATTGCTTGGCATAGTGGAGTCGCGACCGGACGGTTCCGATGGTCGTTCCGGTGATCTCGGCGATTTCCTTGTGGCTGAGGCCGTCGATTTCGAAAAGGGTGATGACGGTTCTGTGTTTGGCGGAGAGTTTTTGGAAAGCGTCGTTCAGCTTTTCCTGTAGCTCGTTCATTAGAGCGGCTTTGTCGGAGTCGGACTCCGTGGTCATGTTTTCGATAAATCCGGCGGTATGGTCCTCATCAGCCATTTTCTCAAAGCTGAGAAATCGGCGTAGCTTGTTTTTGCGCAGATGAGTCAGCGTCGTATTGAGGGCGATTCTATACAGCCAAGTGAAGAAGCTGGATTTGCCTTTGAAGCGATTGATGGACTGAAAGGCCTTGATGAAGGAGTCTTGAGTCAGGTCCGAGGCGTCTTCCCGATTGGAGGTCAGATTGTAAATGACCGAGTAAACGCGCTCTCTGTATTTAAGAATTAGAGTATCGAATGCATCAACATCGCCAGCTTGGATCTTACTTACAATGGCGAGATCCTCGTCCGCTTCCAAGCGCCTTTCAGGCGAGGAAACAAGCGATTTGGTGATGGTTTTGGTGAAGCTCATGGGAAGCAGTTTGGGGAAGCTATAGGACTGCTGCGGAAATGTCTAGATTGCATCGCTATAAAATAGCCGCAAAAGAATCATTTTTGGCGAGAAATTAGCTAGTCGTCTGAACAGACCCAAGGGCTTCCACTTGGTTCCAGAGGAGTTCGCTGATCGTATGCAGGAGTTTTGAGTCTTCACTGGAGAGGAAGGGTTCGATCTGCTCGCGAGCTGAACGGATCTCGGAAAATACGGCTTGGCGAACCTCTTCGAAGATTCCGAGTTGATTGAGCTGCTCGAGCCAGTAAGGAATATCGGCTTCCTCTTTACCGGAAAGCGTGTTTCTGAGCCGATTGGCTTCTTCGTCAGGAAGGCGATCTCGCATGAGAATGAGGGGTAAGGTGGCTTTCCCCGTAGCGATATCGGTGCCTAGCGTTTTGCCGATTTTGTCCTCGGTTCCGATGAGGTCGGTGAGGTCGTCGTAAATTTGATAGGCGATCCCGAGATGTCGTCCGAATGAGCCAGCAGCTTCGACGTAGGCGTCGCTTCGGTTCGCCAGGCGGGCCCCAAGGAAGCAGGCGATTCGAAAGAGTTCGGCGGTTTTGAGATCGATGACGCGATAATAGGTTGGCAGGTCGATATTGGGGTCTCCCCGCTGCATGGTCTGGAGAATCTCTCCGGTGCAGACATTTCGCATTGCGATGGCGACTTTTTCGCTGACTTCCGAGGTCGGGAATTGGGTTGCTAGGTAAACTGCGTGTGAGAAGAGAGCGTCGCCTAGCAGAACGGCGGTCGCGCTTCCGTGAGCTTTGGCCACGGTTGGGCGATTGCGACGTATGTCCGCTTCGTCCATGATGTCGTCGTGAACGAGGGTTGCTAGGTGGATCGTCTCGATTACGGCGGCGAGCTTGACGAGCTTTTCGTCTACTGCGTTCTGGCCTTGCCAACCGCTAAAGAAGATGAGCGAGGGGCG
>TARA_B110000037_G_scaffold223200_1_pt1 | contig 31126 bp, 37 predicted proteins | sample TARA_B110000037 | Tara Oceans TARA_B110000037 (sample SAMEA4397196) | marine metagenome | biome: Polar Biome; feature: [MIX] marine epipelagic wind mixed layer (ENVO:01000061); material: water (ENVO:00002006), including particulate matter (ENVO:01000060) such as... | depth 10-100 m | reverse complement strand
TAGTCAATAGTCAATAGTCAAAGAATACCCTACTGCTAAAAAAACTACTTCAACTTATCGTTTTCAAGATGACGTGTATTATCACGTTTGGTTTTCTTGTCGAGATTATTTTTGAGCGCTTCTTCCAAATCAATTCCTGTTTGATTCGCCAAACAAATGAGTACCCAAAGCACATCCGCCATCTCATCTCCAAGGTCCTTGTTTTTATCAGACTCTTTTTCAGATTGTTCGCCATATCGCCGTGAAATAATGCGAGCCACTTCCCCAACCTCTTCGGTCAATTGCGCCATATTGGTCAATTCGTTAAAATAACGAACGCCATAGGTTTTAATCCAATTATCCACTAAATCTTGCGCTTCCTTTATTGTCATTTCTTTAATTTATTAATCAAACCTGTGGTTGAAAAACCATCTACTAAATCAATTGTTTTTACCTCACCATTATTCGCTAGAACAACTTCGCGACCAACAATGTATTGCTTCGAATTTTTATCTTCTTCCGCTGGATTGTAATCCCCTCCTTTGACCAAAACATCCGGTTTTAGCCTCGTAATCATATCAAGTGGTGTGTCAGCATCAAATTCAATCACATAGTCCACAAATCCTAACCCGGCAATAATCGTTGACCTCGCATCAAATTTATTTATTGGACGATCCTCTCCCTTTCCTTGGAGTTTAACAGAATCATCACTATTGAGTGCCAAAACGAGCACATCACCACAATCTGCAGCAGCAGCCAAATACGAAACGTGACCTTTATGCAAGATATCAAAACAGCCGTTTGTGAAAACCACTTTTTTACCTGCCACTTTGCACGCTTCTAATTCAATTATAAGTTGAGATTCGTTAAGAATTTTCTGATTCAGTTTCTGTAAGTAGCTCATTCTTGTCAAATTTAACATTTTTGCCATTAAGTGCCAACGAAATCAGTCCGAGCACAATCATTAATAAGGTTTGTGAGGTCCAATTTATCCAACCAATTGCTAGTGCATCTGGTAAGATTCCACTATAATCAGCATCAGCCATGTAAATGGTTAAGATTAAACCTACAAAAGCAGGATAAACGCCAATTCCACCTTGAACCAAAATCATTCCTAATGTACCCGCTATGAAACCAGCTAGAATGGCATCCCAGCCTAGATTCGCGGTTGAATCTAGTGCATATAAACAAACCGTGAAGTTGGCGATATACATGATCCAAACAAAAAATGTGTGACATATGAAAGGTAATTTTTGCTTTGTTTTAAAAATAGAAAAAATTCCCTCAAACAATCCTTTAACGAAACTTACGATTTTCGCTCGAAATGATTTTTTGAGAATCGTTAACACTAAAGCTCCGACAACTCCAGCAATGATGGCGTATTTCACTATCATTGCTAAAACGGTGAATACCGCCCCGTTACCACATGCAGACATTCCTTCATTGAACGTTGCAATTTTTTGCTGGAACAATTCAATTTTATCGAATTGCAACGCCAAGGCAATTAAAGAAACAATTCCTAACATCACCACGTCAACAGCACGCTCGGCTACTATGGTTCCAAATCCTTTCTGAAAAGGGACATTTTCTGTTTTTGAAAGCACTCCTGCTCTACTTGCCTCTCCAGCACGTGGAAAAATGATGTTAACGACATAGCCTATCATCAAGGCGTGATATGCATTCCGGAATTTAATATTAAATCCCATTGGTTTTAGCATGTATCGCCAACGATACGCGCGACTTACGTGACTTAGAAAGGCGAAAATTAAAGCTATAAATACCCAGAAATAATTTGCTTTTCCAAATGCGGCGAATAAATCTTTCTTTTGATCTTCGCAAAGTGCATCATAGAATAGCCAAATTAAAAACACGCCAAATCCGAGTGGTAAAATGATTTTGGGGGCTGAAATAATTTTTGACTTCATTCAGTGGTTTTTGGAAGACATGCAAATTTGCATTAACGTCAAATCATTGGACTAATTGTATTAATTCAATTTATTAGTTTCTGTATTAGGAAAAATTAACGCAGGTTTAAATGTTTTCGCTTCTTCGAAATCCATAAACCCGTATCCAATAATGATAATGATATCACCAACCGCCACGCGCCGCGCAGCAGGTCCGTTCAAACAAATCCCGCCTTCACCGCGCTGTCCAGCAATGGCATAGGTTTCAATTCGTTCACCATTATTAATATTGACAATTTGTACTTTTTCGCCTTCAATTATATTGGCGGCTTCCAAAAGATCGGGATCTATTGTTATACTTCCAATATAATTCAAATCCGCCTCGGTAACCTTTACCCGGTGAATTTTCGACTTTAATGCTTGTATTAACATATACTAAAAATGTGGTGCAAATTTACGTTTTTTAGATAAACAATTGTCAAATGCCTCATTTAGTTCATGAAACTATTGAACTTTTTGTTAAGCCCACATGAATACTTAAGCAACAATCACGCCTAATTTTTGTAAAAACGAAAAAATTAATATTATTGCTTTAAGACATAATCTAAAGCGGGTTAGCGAGAGTATGAAAATCGAGGACCTGAATAAGCTCCTCCAACCAAACATGATTATGAATTACTCATTAAAAATGCCTTCAAGAATTCATCAATTTCACCATCCATAACACCGTCCACATTAGATGTTTCATATCCCGTTCGGACATCTTTCACCAATTTATATGGCTGCATAACATAGTTACGTATTTGAGATCCCCACTCAATTTTCATTTTTCCGGCTTCAATCGCATTTTGTTTTTCCATGCGTTTACGCAATTCTAATTCATACAATTGCGACTTTAACAATTGCATGGCTTTTTCCTTATTCGCTAATTGTGAGCGAGATTCAGAATTTTCAATAATAATACCCGAAGAGGCATGTCTTAATCGCACTGCAGTTTCTACTTTATTTACATTTTGACCACCTGCCCCACCTGCTCTAAAAGTTTCAAAAGTTATTTCAGCAGGATTTACATGAATTTCAATAGAATCATCCACTAAAGGATAAACATAAACAGATGCAAAAGAAGTGTGACGCTTTGCATTAGAATCGAAAGGAGAAATTCGAACAAGGCGGTGAACCCCATTTTCGCCTTTTAAATAACCGAAAGCAAAATCGCCATCAAATTCTAATGTAACCGTTTTAATTCCGACCACATCACCAGCTTGATAATTTATTTCTTTCAGCTTCATTCCGTTTCTTTCGCCCCACATCATATACATACGCATTAACATATTTGCCCAGTCGCAACTTTCCGTACCACCAGCCCCAGATGTGATTTGGAGCACGGCTTTAAAATTATCTTCCTCTGCCTTTAGCATATTCTTCAGTTCCAATGCTTCCAAATTATCGATTGACGAATCATAATGCTTCACGACTTCACTCTCCTCCACCTCATCCATTTCATAGAACTCGATCAATACTTTCAAATCTTCTAATTCCATATTTACTCCTTCATAAGAATCTACCCAGTATTTTTTGTTTCGCATTTTCTTTAAAATCAACTCGGCTGCTTTAGGGTCATCCCAAAATGTTGGATCCTGAGATTTCAATTCGTCCTCGCGCACATCAATCCGTTTGTCCTCAATTTTGAGGTACCCGTATAATTCATTGACACGTCTTTCGAAATCTTTAAGTTGATCTGATGTTACCATATTACAAAAATTAGATTTTTTTTTGTTTTGATCCGTACAATCGGAAAAATAATTAACAGAAATAAACTCTTTATAAAAATTCAACGGGGCACTTTACTAAATAAAGGATTCGAATTTGCCCTTCTAAATCCATTTTAAAGTCAATATTTTTGGGAAGGTTTGACACTTTGTACTTAAAATTTACCAAAGTTTTGCGAAGTAGATCAATTATTACAATATTATTCTAAATTTGTGATACACTTTTTAAAGAAATAAGAACATGAATGTACCAGCGGATTTAAAATACACCAAAGACCACGAATGGATCAAAATTGACGGTGACACAGCGATAATTGGAGTAACTGATTTTGCACAGAGTGAACTTGGTGATATTGTATTCGTTGAAGTTGAAACTGAAGGCGATACTTTAGACAAAGAAGAAGTTTTCGGATCAATTGAAGCGGTAAAAACAGTTTCAGATTTATTTATGCCTGTTAGTGGAGAAATCACGGCTTTCAATGAAGAGTTAGAAGCAAACCCAGAAGTAGTTAATTCAGATCCTTACGGAGAAGGTTGGATGGTTAAAGTTGCTTTTTCTGATCAAGAAGAAGTTGACAGTCTTTTATCTGCAAGTGAATACGAAGCATTAATTGGTTAAGAGGTTTATTTACCACACCCCTTGGATAATATAGCTGATCATTATTTTGATCCTAAGTCTGCTTCCAGGAGACCAGCTTCCAGACTTTAAAATAGATTGGATTTCGATAGATTCGGCGGCACATTTCACAATGTATTTTGTCCTGAGTGGCCTATTTTTACTTGGTTTTTTAACTTTTGAAAAAAAAATAAATGAAAAAGTGAACCTATCTAATATACGGTTGTACGGAGTGGTGATATTGGCTGGCATATTGATCGGATATGCCATAGAGCTGATACAAGTGAATTTTATCTTTCGGCGGTACTTTGACTTAGCTGATATTGTAATGAATAGCTTTGGTACAATTTTTGGTGTGTTCATGTACAGTTTGAATGGTAGAAAATTAACATAAATTTAAAACGCTCTTAGGACAGGTTTTTGTAATTTAGCGTTGTTCAAAATCTTGAAAATGGAACTAAAAAAATCAAAAGAAGCAAACTTAGAAACAAAAAAGAACGGTTTTCGACTTGTAGGTCTGGTTATGATCTGTGCAGTTGTGGGGATGGCGTTTGAGTACACTGGGTTTACGGCTGACGAAGGAGAAGAAATTCTCGTAGACAATTCAATGGAGGAAGATTTCTTATTCGACCAAATTGACGAAGACGAGCCGCCACCGCCAGAAGAAGAAGCTCCACCACCACCGCCTGTTATTGAGGAGCCGGAAATTGTGGAAGATGATGAAGAAGTAGAAGATATCGATTTATCAGTTATAGAAGAGGTTGTAGAAGACATTCCAGAAGAAGAGGTAGCTCCAGTTGCGGAAAAAGTGTTTGACTTCGTAGAGGTTGATCCTAGTTTCCCTGGCGGTCAAGCAGCAATGAATCAATGGATTGTTGACGAAGTTGACTACCCAGAACTATCTCGTGAGATGGGTGAACAAGGAATCGTTTATGTAAAGTTTGTTGTGAACAGTAAAGGAAATATCGAAAAGGTTTCAATCCGTAAAGGAATTTCTGATGCCTTGGATGCTGAAGCAAAACGAGTAGTGAAAAAGATGCCAAGATGGATTCCAGGTGAACAAGCTGGAAAACCCGTAAGCGTTAACTTTACACTCCCGATCCACTTTAGACTCGGTTAGAAAATAAAAATAATATTATGATCCGTCTTGGTTGAACCGAGACGGATTTTTTTGTTTATATATCTGAAGATGTTCGAATCTCGAATCAAGAACAAAAATTGTTGGAAACATTTCAACCGAACCATAGATCTATTTCATCAACGAGAATATTCAATTCCTATTCTTGACCTTAACTCTCTTCATATCCTAACATAACCACGGATAATGCGGAGCCCAAAGACCAAACCACTCCTAACGAACTCACTTTTAGCATTCTATCAACAATTTCAGCTACAAAACAAACCACTTTGGTACAATTCTTGGTAAACATTACTATAGTTAATCAACAATAATTTTAATATTCATCTTTAACACATTTGAGAACTAACTTTTTCAGAAGTGTTGACCCCAAAATTCAAAAAAATGGAACTGAAAAAAATCAACAAAAGCGAACTTAGAAAGCAAAAAACATGGTTTTCGTCTAATGGGCCTTGTGACGGTCTCAGCAATGGTTGGAATGGCTTTTGAGCACAATGAATTTACACCAATTGATGACGAAATTGTGATATGCGAAACCGTATTGGGTCCAGAGCCAATTTTCGACCCAACAGTAGATGAACCTCCAGTAGAGGAGGAAATTATAACACCTCCAGTTCCAATTATACCAGACGAACCAGATTTGGTAGATGATGATCAAGACGTAGACGATTTTGATTTTTCAGATCTGGATAAAGATGAAGTTCCAATAATAGTTCCACCAACGATAATACCTGAGGACCCTGTTGACTTCCCAGACGTTGATCCTAGTTTCGTAGGTGGTGCAGCAGCAATGTCCCAATAGATTTTGGACAATGTAGATTACCCTGAAATATCTCGTGAAATGGGTGAGCTAGGAAAAGTTTATGTGAAGTTTGTTGTCGACAAAAAAGGAAATATAAGCAAAGTCTCTATTCGTCAAGGAGTTTCTGATGCCTTGGATGCTGAAGCGAAACGTGTCGTAAAAAAGATGCCGAAATGGGTGTCTGGTGAAATAAATGGTAAGCCAGTTAGCGTTAATTTTACACTTCCAATCCATTTTAGACTTGGGTAGAAAATAAAAACATTATATTGATCCGTCTTGGTGAAACCAAGGCGGATTTTTTATGTAATAATATGCGCTCATTAAACGAAATATTGAACCAACCGATTGAGGTTAACACCGATTTAGTTCTTGACTTAATCTCTTATATCGACCTAACAACACTTAGTGACACAGATACCGATCAATCGGTTTTACAATTGGTTGACAAGGCGAATCGTGGATTTAACGGGGTGCACCCAGCGGCAATATGTACCTATTCAAAATTTGGAAATCTTGTTCGAAAAAAGCTGAATTCATCTATGCGAACGGTGGTTGTTGGAATAGGTTTTCCGAGTGGAGTAACACCAAGCCAAGAAAAAATTCAACACGCAATAGAAATTGCAGCTTCGGGAGCAGAGGAGCTAGATATTGTGTTAAATCACAGCGATTTTTTCCATTTAAGCTATGAACAAATAACAAAAGAAATTAGCGGTGTCAAATCCGCCCTGCAAAATAAACACCTCAAAGTTATTTTAGAAACGGGTGAATTGGGCAGCAACGAAAACATTAAAACCGCTAGCGAAATAGCCTGCAAGGGCGGAACTGACTTTATAAAAACATCAACTGGTAAAACATCAACAGGAGCAAAACCGGCTGCCGTGTACGAAATGTGCCTTGTCATTGCCGAATATTACAAGCAAACTGGACGCAAAGTAGGAATTAAACCTTCTGGCGGAATTCGAACTTTTGAAGATGCAGCTTCACTGCATTTAATCGTGAAAGAAACACTTGGGAAAGATTGGTTAAACCCAAGTTTATTTAGAATTGGCGCCAGTAGTTTATATGATCACCTTATTGAAAAATTTAATCAGTTATGAGCACAGCTCTTATAAATAGCGAATGGATTCAATCCGCAGTAGCTGGAGCAAAAGAAGCTTCGGCAGCCATTATTGAGATTTATAATGAAGGATTTGAAGTTGACATAAAAGCGGACAGATCTCCCGTGACAATTGCCGATAAAACATCCAGCAAAATTCTCTCCAAACACTTGAGTAAAACTGGCATACTAATTATGTCAGAAGAAGAGGAAATGGCGTCATATTCAGACCGGAAAAAGCAGGATTATGTTTGGATTGTTGATCCTTTAGACGGCACAAAAGAGTTTATTGCAAAAAATGGAGAATTCTGTATTTGTATTGCGCTTGTAAAAAACGGGAAAGCTATATTCGGTTTAATTGCTGCACCAATTGGGCAAACCATGTTATTAGGCGGACAAGACATGGGGGCTTATTATTTTAATTACGAAGTGACTGACTTTTTAAACCAAACGTACAAGGTTCCTCCATTGACCATAAATGCGAAAAAGACAGTTGCACATTCAAGGTATCACGGTTCCGTCCGTGCGCAATTAATCATTAGTTCAATTACCGAAAAATACGGTGCACCTGATTTCATAAAAAAAGGCAGTGCTTTAAAATTTATCGATCTTACCTTAGGAAAAGCCGACTTCTACCCAAGACTTGCGCCAACCATGGAATGGGATATTGCCGCAGGGCAAGCAATTTACGAATCAGTTGGCGGGGAAGTATTGGATTTTACTAACTTTGAACCATTAGCATACAATAAAGAAAATTTATACAATCCTTATTTCATTGCAAAGAATAAGGAATTAAACATTTGAGAACAAGATGAGCAAAGTTGCTTTAGTAACAGGAATCACTGGTCAAGACGGCGCGTATTTGGCAGAGCTTCTTTTATCAAAGGGCTATATTGTCCACGGAATTAAACGAAGATCTTCTCTTTTTAATACGGATAGAATTGATCATCTATATCAAGATAAACACGAAGCTGGGGTCCGTCTTTTTTTACATTATGGCGATTTAACAGACGCAACTAACCTCATTCGGTTGGTACAAGAAATTGAGCCAGATGAAATTTACAATTTGGCAGCCATGTCACACGTAAAAGTGTCTTTTGACACACCAGAATACACTGCAAATACAGATGCACTAGGAACATTACGTTTGTTAGAAGCTATTCGTGTTTTAAAAATGGAAAAAAACGTTAAGCTTTATCAAGCATCAACCTCTGAACTTTATGGTAAAGTAGTTGAAACGCCTCAAAGCGAAACTACGCCATTCTATCCAAGAAGTCCATACGCCGTTGCAAAGCTATATGCATATTGGATCATAAAAAATTACCGTGAGGCTTATGGAATATACGCTTGTAATGGTATTCTATTCAACCATGAGAGTCCATATAGAGGAGAAACTTTTGTAACTCGAAAAATTACAAGAGCAGTTGCAAAAATCAAACTTGGCTTACAGAAAAAAATGTATCTGGGTAATTTAGATGCTCAGCGAGATTGGGGACACGCCAAAGATTATGTTTATGGCATGTGGCAAATGATGCAGCAGGAAGTTGCGGACGATTATGTCCTAGCAACAGGCGAAACACACCCGGTGCGAGAATTTGTTGAAAAATCATTCAACCACGCAGGAATTGAAGTGCGTTGGGAAGGAGAAGGTGTGGACGAGAAAGGATTTAATAAAGCGAACAACGAAATCATTGTAGAGGTAGATGAAAAATATTTCAGACCTACAGAGGTTGAACTTTTATTAGGAGATCCTACAAAAGCGAAAACCGAATTGGGATGGGAAACGACCTATACTTTTGATGGTTTAGTAAAAGAAATGGTTGACTCAGATATCGCTTTATTTAAGCGCGACAAATACCTCATGGAAGGTGGTCATAAAATTTATCATCAAAACGAGTAAACAACGTGGATAAAGCATCAAAAATTTACATTGCAGGTCACAACGGTATGGTGGGGTCTGCTATTCTAAGGTTATTGCAGAAAAAAGGCTATTCCAACCTCATTCATAGAAATTCAGCTGATCTCGATTTACGCGATCAAGCAGCTGTGAATCAATTTTTCGCCGAAGAAAAACCTGCATTTGTATTTTTAGCTGCAGCAAAAGTTGGTGGAATTTTAGCCAATAACAGCTATCGGGGAGAATTTCTTTATGACAACCTGATGATCACCGCAAACATTATTCAAGCCGCACATAATAATAACGTTGAGAAATTACTTTTTTTAGGATCGTCATGCATCTATCCAAAATTAGCACCTCAACCTTTAAAAGAAGATTACCTTTTAACTGGAGCACTGGAAGAAACTAACGAACCATACGCCATTGCGAAAATTGCAGGAATTAAAATGTGTGAAACCTATCGCGATCAATATGGGGATAATTTTATTTCTGCCATGCCTACTAATCTATATGGCCCTAATGATAATTATGACTTGAATAATTCGCATGTTTTACCAGCGCTGATCAAAAAATTTCATCTAGCGAAAGTAAACAATCAACCAAGTGTTGAAATATGGGGGACAGGCAGTCCTCAACGCGAATTTCTACATGTAGAAGATTTGGCGGAAGCCTGCTTGTTCTTAATGGAAACTTATAATGAAAAACAATTCGTAAACATTGGAACTGGAGAAGATGTCTCCATCAAAGATTTGGCCATTAAAGTAAAAGAAATTATAGGATATGCTGGTGATTTAATTTTTGACACCACCAAGCCAGACGGAACGCCGCGAAAATTAATGGATGTTTCATTTATTCACAATAAAGGATGGAAACATGCCATAGCCTTGCAAGAAGGTATTAGCAGCGCCTATCAATATGCTTTAAAAAGTGGAAAGCTGGACAGTTAAATCTCCAACGCTTTTTTGAAACTATATTCACCAAAACACGTACCTTTCATTGGTAATGCGTAAACTAATAAATACTTTCATTCTATTATTGCTCACGGCAATTTCTAGTTCTGCGCAGCTGTATTTGCCTCACAACAACTATTATCAAACAGAAGCAGAGCGTTTACTTATCCACAATAAAAACGATACTACTTTTTACCATAACCATGTTAGTTTACGCCCAATGTTGGATACCCGCACCAATCGCGATTCCATATTTGAAATAAGCGACAAGAAGTATTATTGGGTGACCGAAAAGCTGTTTAAAGAGAACTTAATCATCTTTAAAGGTCCCGATTTTTGGTGTAGTATTGATCCTGTTTTAGATTTAGAGTTGGGCGGTGATTTATCGGTAGATTCATTAGAGAGGTTGCACTGGAACACGAGGGGTATTCGCGTACAAGGGCGCTTTTTTGACAATGTGGGATTCACAACATCCTTTTATGAAAATCAAGCTTTACTTCCAGGCTATATGAATGCCTATGCAGATGCTCATGGTGAATTTTTTCCAAATAGCATTAACACAAACTATATACAAAACAACGCCGTTATTCCAGGATATGCGCGCACGAAAGTATTTAAAACTACTGGGTATGATTTTGCATTTGCACAAGGAAATATTTCATATGTTCCAAATCAATATATAAATGCTCAAATCGGAAATGGCAATCATTTTGTAGGAAATGGGTATCGTTCATTATTACTGTCTGATTTTACGGCAAATTATCCTTTTGCAAAAGTAGAAGCCAACTTCTTAAAAGGTCGAATTCAATACAACGTCATTTACGCCTTGCATCAAAATTTATATCGTTTGCATGTTTACACTTCTCCCGAAGCAACGTATGAGAAGAAGATAGGTACTTATCAATATTTGGACATTTCACTGTCTGAAAACGTTCAAATCGGTATATTTGAAGGGAAGTTATGGCGGCGAGTGGATTCATTAGGGAGTCACAAACCAGATTATGGATTTTTAAACCCATTAATCTTTACCACACCACGCGCAAAACAACTGGAAAATGGTGGATTCAATTCAATACTCGGGTTAAATGTGTCCATCAATTTTGGAAACAACAGAATTTATGGTCAAGCGGTGGTTGACGCAGGAATATTGGGCGCTTTTCAAATCGGATATAAATTCTTTAATTTAAAAGGACATAAATTAGACGGAGGTGTAGAATTCAATCACGCCAATCTCAATACTTATTTATCCACAGACAAACGGTACAATTATTCCCACTATAACTTACCACTTGCCCACCCCTATGTTAATGGATTTAATGAACTAATTCTGCATGTTTCCTATCAACACAATCGTTTCTTTTTCCGCAATCGCATTAACTATTCTCAGCGCACGCAAAACGATTCAACAGCCATTGGAAATGATATTTTATTGCCCCTGTATAACGGGACGCCAACCACAGCTAACCGATTAGATTATATTGCTTACAATCAATTTGAAATGGGTTACCGATTTAATAAGTCCAATAATTTTCAAGCATTTTTCGGACTATTAACACGAAGTGAGCTTGACGCAGTTAATAACCCTCTTACAAATTACGCGTATATAGGAGTTCGAACAAGATTAAAGAATAAATACCTTGATTATTAAGAGATGGATTATCACATTACATTAGCCTTTATTACCGCTTTCAGCGTTGTACTGCTTGCTACACCGTCTTTAATTAAGGTGGCAAAACTCAAACATTTAGTGGATGAGCCGGTTGAAGCGCGTAAAAAACATGCCATGAGCATTCCAACAATTGGAGGCGTTATCATTTTTAGCGCCTTCATTTTTTCAAGCTTCCTCTGGTTACCAGTGCATGAACCGAGTGTGATTGAAGGTATGAGCCAATTCATGTTTTTAATGGCGAGCCTTATTTTACTTTTCTTTGTGGGTGTTAAGGACGATATAATAGGAATGTCCCCTATGAAAAAACTAATTGCCCATGTAATGGTTGGTTTTATTTTAGTGGTCATGGGTGGTATAAAAATCACAAGTTTTCACGGACTCTTGGGTATGGACATTATCTTACCAGATTACGCCAGTATATTACTTTCAATCTTCATTTATATTGTCATTGTAAATTCAATTAACCTTATTGACGGAGTTGATGGACTTGCCTCAGGTGTAGGCCTCATTTCTACCTTAGCGTTTGGTTTTTGGTTCTCCTATTTGGGCGATATTCATTGGGCACTAATTTCATTTTCATTATCAGGCGCCTTGTTAGGATTTTTAGTGTTTAATTTTAATCCCGCTAAGATCTTTATGGGCGATTCAGGATCCTTAATTATTGGCGCAGTAATAAGTGTATTAGCCATTCAACTCATTGAATCACCCACGGAGAAATTAGCGATTTTGGGATATGAACATGTCTCAACCCCTGTATTAGCCATGTCTATTTTGGCCTATCCCCTTTTGGATACATTACGCGTTTTTATTATTCGAACGCTAAAAGGTAAATCACCATTGAGTGCTGATAGAAATCACTTACATCACAAATTACAAGACCGTAAAATGGGACATAGAAAAACGGTAGTTATCATTTACCTTTTTAGTTTGATCATGATTCTTCAAGCATTTTTTATTCAGTTTAAAAATCCAAACATCAGTTTCTTTATTAGTTTCGGAACAGCCATGTTGTTTTCGTTGATTGTATTTATCGGTGCAAAAAAAAATAAGAATGCGACAGATTAAATTACTGTCCATATTGTTTTTACTGATTAGCACGGCTGGATACAGTCAGCTTACCTTTAAAAATATGCATTATCGGGATCGGTTGGAAAAATCCGGTCCTTATTTCAAGCCCGATAAAAAACCGCATACCTCTATTTTTCCAATTCTTGAATCAGGTGTTTACAGTGAGAAATCGGACTCTTCAAAAAATGATAGAGGATATATAGCATTCTCTAACGCTAATAATGAAGATGGCAAGCGCAAATATTCGCTAAAAGCATACCCTTTAATTGCTTTAGGCGCTGGACTTGAGGGACAGACTGCAGAAGGAATAGACTTTCAACTCACCACTGGACTAGGAGCGGCAGTAGACTTTACCGCTGGTAAATTCTTGATCAGTGGGAAATTTCTCCCCTACGCTTCTCGAGGTAGATTTTTACGCGATTCTATTTATAATGCGGTAAATTACGATCCAGGTGCAGGCAGAGCAATCTTTGAAAATGGTTTTCAAAAAAATGAATTATTGGTGGCTTATCGACCAAATCGTTTCTTCACCTTTATCGGCGGACACGGGCGGAACACTTTTGGAGAAGGATATCGTTCCTTAATTCTTTCTGACAACGCCATGCCGAATCCGTTTTTCAAGATTGAGACTACATTCGCCAATGTGAAATATGTCAACCTCTATCAAATGTGGAAAGACAATTCCATTGATCCAACGGATAAAAGTTTGGACAAAAAGAAATTTGCAGCCATGCACTATATTAGTTGGAATATTACGAAAGAATTTAATCTAAGTGTGTTTGAAACGGTAATCTGGCAAGCAAATGACACGTTAATTAATCGCGGATTTGATCCAAACTATATTAATCCAATCGTTTTTTATCGCCCTGTGGAATATGGGAATGGATCTGCAGACAACGTGCTATTGGGGGCTAACTTAAGTTATAAGTTTGACCAGAATCAATCCGTTTATACCCAGATTGTTTTTGACGATTTTTTACTAAAAGAGCTTCGAGCGAGATCACGTTGGTGGGCCAATAAATATGGTTTTCAAATAGGATATAAGTCACGCGAATTCTTAGATTATGATAACCTCTATTTTCAAACCGAATTTAACGTAGTGCGCCCATTTACCTTTTCACACAAGCATTCAGGGCAAAGTTATGGAAACATGAACGCCTCAGTTACCCACCCCATTGGTGCTAACTTTTTTGAAGTTCTTAATATCGTTTCATACCAACCAAAAAAGATTCGATACACGAATAAATTGACTTACTCGGTATACGGAGTAGATAGTTCTGGCGTCAGTTACGGTCAAAATGTTTTCGTTTCGTACAGCAATCGGGTTGGTCAATATGACCACTTAGTGATGCAAGGTTTCCGAAAAAATGTATTAAACGAAACCTTTATTGCAGAAATTCCGCTCCTTCCTAAAATTGATCTTTATGCCAACTTCACTTACAATTGGAGAATGGAAGTTTCAGAGGTGGGCACACAACACAATCATTCGATAATGTTCGGTATTTGTTCGAGAATATGGAATACTTATACTGATTTTTAATTCATTCGTAGAATAAGGAGACTTTTTAGAATCATTCTATCTATAAATGGCTCCTTTATTAATTGATTTTTGTTAAATTTGCAGCCAAATTACCAACGTAATGGTTGCAGAAGAATCGGTTATAGTGAAAACACAGACTCCATCAAAAATGAAAGATTATGCGCTTTTACTAAAATTGCGTTTGGCATTTTTGGTCGTACTTTCAGCTATTTCTGGCTATCTCTTTGCTGGCGGAGGATTCGGAGTTGATTTTTGGTTCTTAATTATTGGCGGTTTTTTAATTACAGGCGCTTCTAACGGATTCAATCAAATTATTGAACGCGATATTGATAAAAAGATGTCCCGCACAGCAAATCGACCCTTACCAACAGGCCGAATGTCGGTTAATGAGGCTTTGATAATATCTTCTCTATCGGCGGTAATTGGCGCATTCTTGCTTTTCCAAATAAATTATTTTGCTGGTGTTCTGGGAATATTGGCTTTAGTGCTTTATGCGCTTATTTACACCCCAATGAAGCGACTTACGCCGTGGGCGGTATTTGTTGGAGCATTTCCAGGTGCTATTCCTCCAATGTTGGGCGTTATTGCGGTGACAGGTACATTTGATGCGAATGCGGGAATGGTAGCAGGTTTACTATTTTTCATACAATTCATTTGGCAATTTCCACATTTTTGGGGCATTGCCTGGGTTTTAGATGAGGACTATACAAAAGGTGGTTTTTCTTTGCTTCCTAGTAAGACGAGAAAATCTAAACGCTCAGCTTTTATTATCCTGTTGTACACGCTTTTTATGATTCCTGTAAGTTTAATTCCATGGGTATTAGAATTAACAGGAGACTTGACCTTAATTATTGGCGCCATTGCAGGCACTTGGTTCTTTTTATACGCCTATAAATTATACATGAATTTAGATGATAAATCGGCTAAAAAGCTCATGTTTACTTCATTCATTTATTTGCCAATTATACAATTTTTATACGTTATTAATAAACTCTAGCAACTGTGAAGACATATGACAACGGGAATCAAATTAATCCCGAGCTTAACAAGAAAATAAAGAAAAACCTGATGTGGTTTTTCATATTTGCTGTTATCATGATTTTCGCTGGATTAACGAGTGGGTATATCGTTTCGCAAGGCGGTGCTTTCTGGGTAAACATTAAAATGCCTGATGCTTTTAAGATCAGTACAATTGCCATAATCATAAGTAGTATTTGTCTTTTCGTTGCACAGCGATCAATCAAACAAGGGAAACAACCACTAGTAAAAGCAAGTTTAGGACTTGCATTTGTATTTGGACTTAGTTTTGGCATTTATCAATTCATTGGTTGGGGTAAACTTTATGAAGGCGGTAACGCCGTTTCTTCAAATATAATGAACACACAAGGAATGTATGGGAAATATTTCTCACTTTCTTATCAGGGCAAGGAGATCACATATAACAATGCGGTATTCACGTATAAAGGCGCAGAAATTTCAGAAGAATTAATGGCAGAAATGAAAGCCTTTTCAACTGATTTATATGGCGGTTCTAAAACAGATGATAAAGTATACAGCCTGCAAGATTATGGATCAAAATTCTCACTGTACCACCGCGGTAAATTAATGACTTTTGTGAATGGAAAATTCATGACAGATGGACTTTTATTGGCTGAAACACAGCATAGACGTCTAGAAAGGTTTGCAGAAAACATTGTAAATGACCGTGGCGATTTTATCATGAAGGGTAAATACGGAGAAGATTTCGTGATTTATTATGGAGGAGATGCCCTAGAATACTCAAATCGCAAATTTTACCGCAATGGAGCGGAAATTTCTGCTTTATTATTAGACAAATTAATGAACCAAGGCAACACGGCAAGTTCATACATATACGCTTTTAGCGGAGTTCACTTCCTTCATTGGATCGGTGGAATCATTGCGCTATTAGTAATATTTATCAAGGGGTTACAATTAAGATATAGTGAATCGGATTATTTAGGTATTACGATCGGTTCAGTTTATTGGCATTTTTTAGGCATATTGTGGCTTTATTTATATACTTTTTTAATTTTTATTCATTAAACTTGCACAAACAATTTTTGATTTATGTCAGCAGCAACGCAAGAAATCGATCAGTCTAAAGCTTGGGATGGGAAAGAATCTCCGTTTAGAGTGAGTTACGGAAAACTAATGATGTGGTTTTTCTTAGTTTCAGATGGTTTAACTTTTGGTGGTTTATTAACTGCTTTAGGCTATGCAAAATTCTCAAACGTTGAATCATTAACTGGGGCTTGGCCTTCAGGAGAGGATGTGTTTTTTCACTTCCCCTTCACACATGCAGAGCTTCCGCTGCTTTATGTAGCGTTCATGACGTTTATTCTAATCGTTTCTTCAGTCACTATGGTATTAGCCGTAGAGGCAGGACACCGAATGGATAAAAAAGGAGTCATCAAATGGTTACTTTGGACTGTAATTGGGGGTTTAATATTCTTAGGTTCTCAAGTTTGGGAGTGGGCAACATTCATTGCGGGTCCTGACGGAGACATCACAACTTGGGTGGACAATGCCACGCTGACCTATAATCCATACGGACCAACATTATACGCTGATTTTTTCTTCTTTATTACTGGTTTCCACGGATTCCACGTATTTACTGGAGTACTATTCAACAGTTTAGTTTTAAGAAACGTAATACGGGGTGTCTACCATAAACGTGGACATTATGAAATGGTTGAAAAAGTAGGACTATACTGGCACTTTGTTGATTTAGTATGGGTATTTGTATTCACCTTCTATTATTTGGTATAATTCCATTCAAACTGATTTAAAAGAATTGATTAAAACAAAAAAAAATGGTTAGAGACGATATTATAGAATATTCATTACACGAGCATCATTCAGAAGAAGAAGGAAAAAAGATTCGTAAAAAAATCTGGAAAGTAACTATAATACTTTCCGTTATAACAATTTTAGAAGTACTTGTAGGTGCATTTTTCCCGAAGGATTCATTTGCAGAGGGAAGTATTGCTTGGGAACTCATTAAATACGGTTATATTGTATTAACAGTAATTAAAGCAGGATATATTGTATTAGTTTTTATGCACTTAGGAGATGAGGCCAAATCGCTGAAGTATATGATTCTTGTTCCTTATACAATTTTCATATTATACTTACTCTTTATTGTATTCACTGAAGCCGCTTACATTGGCGACGGTTGGATGAACATGCACTAGGCATCAATCACGCACTCATTTCACAACTATAAACAGACATTGTTATGGCCAAGACAAAACGCATATTCCTTGTTTTGCTCATTATGTTGGGGCCAGGCTCGATAATTTATTTCATTTCAAGAACGGTAAGTAATCACTTTATTAAAATGCCGTATATCGGTTTTGAGTATACGTTAGACTCTAATGGAAACAAGATAGACTCTGTCGCATACTCAGTTCCTGACATTCACTTAACCACCTTTGATGGCACACCAATTACGAGAGATTCTATTGATGGAAAATTTATTGTATTAACTACATTGCAGAACGAATGCCCTGACATGAGTCAATGCGGAATGGGTATTTACCACTTCAATGAGATTTTCTTTAAAAGATTAGTCAAGAATCAAAAGAACTACAGCAACGTTCGCGTACTTTCCATCTTAACTGATGCAGACGGAAAACCAATAAACGAACCTTCTCAAAAATTGAGAGATGAAATGTTGCAATACGACTCGACCGGACTTTGGTGGATGACCACTGGTGATGTTACTCCATTTTACAATTTCAATTATTATGGCGACAAATTCATCAATCACCCCGCCTCATCCAAGGATGGCGAAATTGGATTAAAAGCCCATACCAATAGTATTGTACTTATTGACGATAAAGGGTGTATACGTGGTGTATCGGGCGCTAAAACGGATTCACATATCCGTAATTTCTTTGACATGCTTAAATTGTTGAAGAAAGAAGATTTTGACCGAAAAAGAGCCGAGAAAGAAGCGAACGAAGCTTAACCCATTTCCTCCTTCAAGATTTAACAAAATTGATTAAAAGTTTCAACGAACACACGATTTCAATCAACTTAAAACGATCAAAAATACTTATATTTGTGCCGTAATAAGAATTACTTTACAATGAAAAAAATCACACTATTCTTAGCCATTCCGTTCCTATTAATCGCTTGCAGCGGTGACGCTGAAAATGACACAACCGAAACTGCATCAGGATCAGGGTTACCCTATCTTGGATTTCATGACTACGGAAAAGTAATGAAAGACGGCAACGAAGTAATGGACACTATTTACCATCCGGTGCCAGAATTCTTTTTAACAGCGCAAGACAGCTCCGACTTTACGAAGGAAAATGTGGAAGGCAAAGTACACGTGGTGAACTTTTTCTTTACCAGTTGTCCATCCATCTGCCCAGCAATGATTGCACAAATGAAACGCTTACAACGCAACACGGCAGATATTGACGAATTGTTGTTCCTGTCTCACACAGTTGATCCGCGACGAGATACAATTCCCAAGCTAAACGCTTATATCAAGAAGAAAGAATTGGATACCCGTAATTGGTACTTTTTGTTCGGAGAGAAAGAATATGTGCACGACCTAGGCATTAACGGATATATGATTAATGCTATGGAAGACGAGGCGGCTGAAGGTGGGTTCTTGCATTCAGAACATTTTATATTGGTTGACCGTGAAGGACATATAAGAGGTTTATATGAAGGAACAGATACAGACCGTGTTGATCAACTTGAAAAGGATATTCGTAAACTAATTAAAACCGAATATGGCGAATAATAAAATTGAACATCCGGAATATGACACGGCTTTAGAGAAGAAGTATCGTCCGCTAGTAATTATCCTTTCAATTGTAGTTCCACTTGTGGTTGCATTGTTATTTGGAATGCCCAAAGTTAAAGGCGTTGATTTTAGTTTTCTCCCGCCTATTTACGCTTCAATTAACGGATTTACTGCAATACTTCTTGTACTGGCGGTTATTCAAATTAAAAAAGGGAATAGAAAAAGACATCAGCAATTCATTACTCTCGCGGTCATCTGCTCTTTACTGTTTTTAGTTGGATATATTGCCTATCATTTAACTTCAGATTCCACCGAGTTTGGTGGTTCAGGAATTGGCGCTGGAATCTACTATTTCATTCTAATTTCTCACATTATTTTGAGCATAGCTGTTATCCCATTGGTAATGCTGACTTATTTAAAAGGTTGGGCCGGCAATGTGGTTGCACATAAAAAATGGGCAAGGTTCACCTTTCCAATTTGGTTGTATGTAGCTGTTTCTGGAGTTGTCGTATATTTGATGATTAGTCCGTATTACGTCTAATTCATTAAAAACAAAATGGCTTTTTTAGTTGGCTTGCTTCTTCTTTTTACGCCTTATTCTCAAAAAGAGATTCAATCACGCGCAAGCGCTAATCAATGGCGCTTATATAAAACGGTAGAAGTCCTTAAAAACAACCAACGAACGGATACTATAGTTGACCAGGACACTACGATTATTAAAATTGGCTACAAACAATTTACCAGTAACTTTCGAGGAGGAAACCTGGATTTAAATCCTGATTCAACTGGGCGAATCAACTATTACAACATAATTTGGTGTCCAATAGGAAACAATCAACTTGTTGTGCAACATGATTCAAGTGGAAACTATCGTCACAATGATTTTTTCAGAGGAACTTTTAATGTGAAAAAACTCACTGATTCGTCAGCTATTTTAGAAAAAATAATTGCTGCTAACGGAAATTGGATACGTACTTTTCACCTTAAAAAACGGGCAGATTAAAGCGTCTGATTGAAATCGCAAATATCCCTTTTAAAAGGTTTAAAGGTAAGCATGACGCCATAAAAAGAATACCAATCCTTATTATTGGGATTGCCACGATTCATTCCATTCGTCCCCTCTAAGCTTCTATTCGCCAAATCAGCAGCCAATGGCCCATTTTCTGCTCGTAGCATGTCTGCATCCACGTAAATACCTGAAACATCATCTAAATAGTCCGTAAAGGTTTTACGAATCCCATATTCAAAGGACGCCGCAACCCACTTTGCCAAATTCATTTTTATTCCAAGCCCTAATGGAATGGTAAATTGGTTAAGCGAATAATTCCTTTTGGTTGATGCGCTTGTCCCCTGTCCCTCTGTACCTAATGCCTGTAAAGCAATGTCATTACCATTATACGTTGTCATTGGATTGATGCGCGTGTATGCCATTTGATAAAAGAAATATGGACTAATGGGATAGCGCATATCTTTAATGCGGTATTTAAACAAGTTAATCTCATAACCAACCGCCAATTCCATTATACTTGATTTAAAATTCAAATTTCGATTGACTTGTGCCTCCGTTTTACCTTCTGCATCATCTCCATAAACATTACCATAAAACGCTGTTGCTCTAACAGAATGACGCGTAGAAAGATTATAACGATATACCAAGCCAAAACCTGGTTCGCTATTCACAAAATGTTTATTCGGATTTAAATCTCCAATATAATAAGAGCCTCCTCCGTAAACACCAATTTCAGTAGATGTTTTATAGGCTTGTCCCCAAGAGAAAGTTGAAATTATTGTAAACAAAGTGAATACAATGGTTTGCTTCAACCAATTGCTATTATTTTCCATTTGCTGCACGTTCATCAGGTCTATAAACGTGATAGAATGTGAATTATTGTCGCATACCGCAGTAAATTGACTCAAGGTTAAAAGTTGTGATTATTAGCCGATAATTCTTAAAATCAACCATTTCAATTACTCATCACCTAATTATGGCCTTGGATTCGAACTTTTTTCTCGTAAATCGACATGCTCAACAGCCAACCAAAAGTACCAAAAAAGGCTTCTCGGCACATTCTCAAATGAATTTCAGACTGAATGCCATTCAAGGTTATAACAAACTCACACCTTCGAATGGAGTTTAGAGTTGTGCTTTATTCTCTTTTATTGAAAGACACAATCATCTCTATAATGAAATGCACCCTATGAAGATTTTGAAACTTGGAATTAAGCTGAGATGAATTATCGCCAGCCACGCATTTCGCAAATATCTTTTTTAAATGGCTTAAAGGTTAACATGACGCCATAAAATGAATACCAATCCTTACTTAATGATGTTCCACGGTTTAAGCCAGCTTTACTTCCGGAAGATAAACTTCTGTCTGATAATTGCGCAGAAAGGGGACCGTTTAATCCTGTTGCCACATCACTGTCTAAATAATTCCCTGAAACGTCATCAATATAATCAGTAAATGTTTTACGTATTCCATATTCAATTGACATGGCTACGCGTTTTTTTAGATTAAATTTTAAACCTATCCCCAATGGAACTGTAAATTGATTCAAGCTGTATCTATTCGTTTTTGTACCCGGCAGCCCTGACCCCTGCCCTTCTGTTGCCAATGGCTGCAAAGCATAATCAATTCCGTTAAATTCAGCTTTTGGATTAATTCGTGTGTAGGCAAATTGATAAAAGAAATAAGGACTGATGGGATATTTCATATCATTAATACGATACTTAAATAGATCAATTTCAAATCCGAAGGCAAATTCAAGCACTTGTGTTTTGAAACTTAAATTACGGTCAATATGTCTAGGGTCTGCACTCTTTTCATCCTGCCCATAAACGTTTCCATAGGTTACATTAAAGCGCAATGAATGTCGAGTAGATAGGTTATATCTGAAAATGCCTCCATAGGCCAACTTGCTATGAATAAAATGTTTTCCAGGATTAATATCTCCAATATAATAAGATCCGCCACCAAAAAAACCAGCCTCCGCCGAAGTTTTAAATCCTTGCGAAAAACCTGTTGAACTTAATGTAGCGCAAAACAATGCGACTAATAAAACGCGCATATTGCTTTAGAATTTAGGTGTGAACGTTTGTCCTTTGATGAATCGATAGTGAATAGAAAAAATCCCGAACATATACGCATCATTCCATCTTGGGTCGCCGCGTTGCAAATAATTATTTCTTCCATCTGGATATTCTATTACGCCATTTAGCGCAGGATTTATAGATCTCTCTGAGAGTGTTACAGCAACTGCACCTGTGCTTGCTATTTCACTTGGCAAATAATAAGATGTATTTACATCATCTATATAATCTGACATAGTATATCTTAAGCTCAATTCAAAACTCAACGCAAGCTGTTTATCAATGCGATATTTTACTCCTGCACCAATTGGGAAAGATATGGTTACTCTTTTGTATATATCAGGGCGGCCAGCTAAACCCTGTCCCTCTATTGCTAATGGTTGCAAAGCAACCCAACTTCCATTATAATTGGCTTTAGGATTGAAAAGTTTTAAGCCTATTCCAGTAAAAAAATACGGAGATAATGAAAATGCTTTATTTCCTCGAACTCCTTTTAGTTTATAACGTGGATAAACTTTATCGGCGTATGGGAAATATTCAATATAACTGGCAACTTCGCCAATATTAGGTCGAAAACTTAAATTACGATTATTTCTGATGTCATTTTTTGTAACGGCATCATCACCGCTCAATAAGCTCCAAATAAAGCTTCCCTTTATAGAAAAATATTGATTCAACATGTATTTGTAACCCAACATTACAGTTGGTCGTGTCATTCGCAGTTTTAAGTCCTTAATCCCATGCGCACCAATTCCTTTTGCTCCACCCAGATCTCCTAAAAAGTTTGAGGCACCTACTCCAAAATAAACTTCATGACGCACTGTTTTCCATGCTTGCGCAAATCCGCTTATGCAAAAGAATAGTAGGAGTAGAGTGATGAACTGTTTTTTCATTTAACCTTATATACGGTATTAAGATACAAATTGGTTACTAACAACGATATAAAAATATCGCTAAAGTTCAATATTGGTAGTCTTTTCAGCATTCGCGAATAGATTTGTAAGCATCACAAATTCTTGTACTGATAATGATTCTGGTCTTCGAGCAAATAATTCAGCATACTCTTGATATGGAAAATCATACTCATTAATCATTGCTTTCAGGGAGTTTCTTAGTGTTTTGCGGCGTTGATTAAAGGCCATTTTTACCACGCGTTTAAAAAGCCCCTCATCACAATCTAACTTTTTAGTTTGGTTCCGTTTTAGAATAATGATGCCCGAATCAATTTTTGGTGGTGGTGTAAACACCTCAGGTGGAACAGTAAAGAGGTAATCAATATCGTAATAAGCCTGAAGGAGAACACTGGTAATTCCATATTTTTTAGAACCCGGTGGTTCAGCAATTCGCACAGCAACTTCTTTTTGAAACATCCCGACAACAAGGGGGATTTGATCCTTATTTTCAAGTACTTTAAAAAGAATTTGGGTAGAAATATTATACGGAAAGTTACCTGCAACAGCGAAGGAATCAGTGCCCATTATATCGGTTAAGTCCGAATGCAAAAAATCCTTTTCATATATGCGATCACCCAAGGCTGGAAAATTTGCTTTCAGATAAACCACCGATTCCGAATCAATTTCAACTACATGTGTTACAAATTCCTTTGATTCGAGCAGTGGTTCAGTAAGCGCACCCATTCCTGGTCCTACTTCTAACACCGACTTAAATTCATAACCAGTACCTTCCAAAGCTGCCGTCATGCGCGTACACACCGTTTTATCGTTTAAAAAGTGTTGTCCGAGGTGTTTTTTTGGTTTAACAATCATTTTCTAAAAGCTCTGGTGAACGCGTAAGATAGTTCTAAAAGCAGCAGTCTTTGTTCCAAAAAGTTTGGTATGATGTTCTTGTAATGCTGGTGCCGCCTCAGTCTGATACTGCTCGTAAGTCGCCATATTTTCACAGAGGTATTGAACTGCAAAGGTTTTACCGCCTTCTTCATGCCCGATTACTTTTGAAATCTTCGATTCTATAAAAAAACCTGAATTCATTACATTTGGAATATGAACTTCTTTCATCCAAGCCAGCCATTCTTCGCTTTTCTCAACATCAACGGAAATGGTGACATTGTAAATAATTTGCATTTTTTCTTCTGACATAATTAATTGGTTGATACCACTATTTCGAAGAGAAACAGTTTAATTAAACTCGGCTACAATATTACGATATTTTTCCCGAGCCTCTGCCGTATATAGGCTTCCACTAAATTCGAAGAGAATCATTTTATAATATTCAGCCGCTTTTTCGCGATTATCTAATCTTGTTTCGTAGATTCTTGCTAGGCGCATTGCCGCATCATCTCCTAGAATATCGTGGGCATAAGATTCAACTACCACCACATATAATTCAACCGCCTGAGTCCATTTTTGCTGCCCTTCATAAATTTCTGCTTTCTTAAAAAGCACTTCATCTACCATACTGTGAAAAGGGTAGCCACGTTCCAAACTATCCAATATGGCTATGGCTTCGTCGAACTTGTTTTGCGTCAATAATAAATCTGCATTTGCGTATAATTGAACCGGAGCCTTAGCGGTGTCTACACCTAAATTATCCTGTAAAAGCAGTGATAACTGCATGGCATCATTGGCAATTAATTTACTTGTAGAAGCTTTTAAAACATCCAATTGTGCTTTGGCATAATCGAACTCACCATCATAATAAAATACTTTGGCATTTTTAAACTTGGCCTCATGCCCTATAATATCTTCGCTATTTGCCTTTTCAACCTGCATGTAAAGCAGTGAGGCTTCCCAAATGTCATTTGAAACAACGTAAATATCGCCTTTTATTATTTTAAGCCGAGCCACATCTGATTTATTTACTGGCAATTCCAGGCTTTCGTTCACCAAATTCATGGCTTTATCAGTATCATTCAAATGAAATGCATAAATTCTCGCCAATTGCTCCATTACGCCTAAACTGCGGGGACTTTTACCCATATCAACCAAAGCGGCCTCAAAATCTTGCGCTACTTCTGCAATTTCCTCATTTGTAAATGATTTGCGTTGGGTGAGTTCTTCAAATTCAGCCGATAATTTACTTTGCACGGCTATATGATAATTCGGGTATTTACTACCCAAATCAATTACATACTGATATGCTTTCATGGCTTGACGGTAAGCTCCATTTGCTTGGCAAACATGACCAATTTCTAAGACACGCCTTCCGTTTTTATCTTTTTTCTTATCCAATGCTTTGGCCTGAATCACGGCGCCGGTAAATTCTTTTTTCTGCAAATAATACCAGATAAACATTTCGTTATACACTTCTTGGTCTGGATTTTTTTGAACCTTAAGTAAAATCTCTTCGCGCAACATTTCAACCAATTCAGTATCGGTTTCAAAATCAACTACGCGCGATAAATAAGTTTGGACTGTTCTGACATAAACTGGACTATAATCCAAGAGGTTTAAATACTCCTCAATCATATCAGAAGGACGATTCAAAAGAGAATATAAGGAGGCCAATTCCAATTGGAACCCATACCCCTTTTTCATTATTTTACGTCCTCTTAGAAAAGTTTGCAAGGCGTAATCGTACATGCCTTTATTTTGAAAAGTTTCTCCTAATTTATCTACACGTGATTGAATGGGTTTTACATCTTGAATTAATTCTTCGTAAATTTTATCGGCTTCAACCTCCCGATCGGTCTCTTTATAGACATCTGCCAATTTAAACTGATTCCATATTGTGTAAGGATCTCGTTTGATACGCTTCAAAACTAATTTTTCTGCTTCGCTAAATTTTTCTTGATAAAAAAGGCAAAGAAAATATCTGTCGAAATACAATTGAGAATCATATTTCTTAAATGACTTCTCATAATAGATTTCAGCTTTTTCAAATTGTCCTTTTGTGAAATAATGTCCCGCTAACTTCGCATCATTATCTCGAGGTTGACCATAAGCTGGCTGAATTAATGGAAGCATTAATCCGAATATAAATAATCTGATATATCTAGTCCAATTGGTCATTTGTCATTTTCATGCCTTCAATAAATTCATCTACTTTAGGTACAACAACATGGTAACGATAACGTTCAGCAGAAACCATTGCATAAAAGGTGCCAAAAGACAAACTCACCCTATCCAAAGCCGCTTTTTCAACGGCAAGATATTCAGTCAATTGTTCTTTATTCAATACGCCATTTTTAACATCTGTTTGCAAGTCAATAAGCTGATGCTTAATTGCATTCAACTCATCCCCGTAGAGCGATTGATCCTTCCCTACGTTGCCCAAATTTTTACGGACGGCCTTACAATCATTCATTTGACGTCCGAATTCTTCATTCAACGTATCAGGCGTATACATGCGCTTAATTTCCGCTTCATTTCGTTTTACATGCTCCACCATCAACTTTAGACTATCAAAATCTATTCCATCTAAAATATTTTCCAAACTATCGATTTCAGCCAAATGCTGATCGATTTCACTTATTTCTGTTTTAAACTCCTTTTCAGGGTCACAAGAAACAGCCATTATTGGTATTACAATAAGTAAAAAAACAAACTTCGTTACGCGATTCAATCCTCTCATTCTACAAACATTATATCTTATCAAAACCAGTATAAGGCACCAACACTTCTGGAATATTAATGCCAGTTGACGTTTGATTATTTTCTAATAAAGCCGCCATAATTCGCGGCAACGCCAATGCACTTCCGTTTAACGTATGCGCTAAGCTTTTCTTTTTATCAGCACCCTTAAATCTCAACTTTAAACGATTAGCCTGGTAAGTTTCAAAATTCGAAATTGAGCTCACCTCCAACCATTTGTCTTGAGCAGCAGAATACACCTCCAAATCAAAGGTCAAAGCTGAAGTAAAGCCTAAATCACCGCCGCACAATCTTAAAGTTCTATAAGGTAAGCCTAATTTAGTTAATAAACCTTGCACATATGCGACCATTTGATCCAACACTGCATATGATTGATTAGGATGTTCCACACGGACAATTTCTACCTTATCAAATTGGTGCAATCGGTTTAAACCTCTCACATCACTTCCGTATGATCCGGCTTCTCTTCTGAAGCAAGGCGTGTATGCGGTTGTTTTAAGCGGTAAATCAGCTTCCGCCAACATTACATTTCTATACATATTGGTTAATGGCACCTCTGCAGTCGGAATCAAGTACAAATCACCCTGCGCATCATGATACATTTGCCCTTCTTTATCTGGCAATTGTCCCGTGCCATATCCAGAAGCCTCGTTCACTAGAAAAGGAGGAATTACTTCCTTATAACCAGCGTCTCTTGCTTCGTCTAAAAAGAAATTAATTAATGCACGTTGCAATCTGGCACCCTTGCCCATGTAAAATGGAAAACCAGCACCCGTTACTTTTACGCCCATATCAAAATCAATGAGATCATATTTTTTAGCCAATTCCCAATGGGGAATCCAATCTGCACCAACTGTTGGAATTTCGCCAGCTTCAGATATTTTCACATTGTCCTCGTCTGAATTCCCTAACAGCACAGATGGGTGTGGAACATTTGGAATTTCATAGAGTAAACTTTGTAGCTCATCTGCCAATTTACCCACTACTTCATCCAGCTTTTTTTCTTCGTCGCGAATTTCTCCACCACGTTTTTTTGCTTCCTCGGCTTCTTCTCGTTTCCCCAGCTTAAACAATTGACCAATTTCTTTGGCTAGTGCATTTGACTCCGCCAATAAAGAATCTTGCTTTTGCTTATTTGAACGCCAATCAGCATCAACTGCAATTATTTTTTCAATTTGCGCGGCGGCATCCATATTACGAAGCTTCAATAGCTCAATAATTTCCGTTTTATTCTCTCTGATTCTTGTTATTTCTAACATTGGTTTTGTTTTTGTGTAAAAATATAAAATGTCATTAGGATTTTGGTCATACCTGACAATAAAAAACTCCTTTCAGCAAAATACCAAAAGGAGTTCCAACCTATCTTTCAATAGGTATTATTTTTGAGCAAACTTATTTAGCTTTTCCGCCGTCTAAGTTATCTTGCCATTCTTTCAATTCATCCCACTTACCTTCAGTAGCGAATTTTGCTTGCTGTGGCCAAGTATCTGGAGAAAATCTAGCATAGTTTCCTTCAGCTTCGTCAAGTATCTTTTGGATATCAGCAACTGATGCCGCTGCAACAGATGCAAACGTAGCTAATCCACCGTGAACTAAAACAGATGCTAATTTCGGCCCAACACCTTCAATTTTATTTAATTTATCTGGTTTTTCCGTAGCTTTTGTTTTTGGAGCTGCTTTCTTTTCAGTTTTTGGAGCTTTTACTTCTGGAGCAGTAGTTTCTTTTACTGCCTCTTCAGTTTTTGGAGCTTCAGAAACCGGTGCCGCTTTCGGCGCTTTTTTAGCAGGTGCTTTCTTTGCTTCTAATACTACATCCTCTTCAAAAGGGATAATAGATACAAAAGATCTGTTGTTTGCTTTTTTCTTGAATGCAACTAATCCATTAGTTAACGCATATAATGTATGGTCTTTTCCAATTCCAACATTATCACCTGGGTGATGTTTCGTTCCTCTTTGTCTGATAATGATGTTTCCTGCGATAGCAGCTTGTCCACCAAAAATCTTAACACCAAGACGTTTCGATTCTGATTCTCTACCATTCTTCGAACTACCGACTCCTTTCTTATGTGCCATAATATTAAATATTATTGTTCTGTAAACAGAACTTTAGTTTTTTATCCTTTAATGTTTTCAATCTTGATCTCAGTCAAATACTGTCTGTGACCATTTTTCTTTTTGTAACCTTTACGTCTTTTCTTCTTAAAAACGATTACTTTATCTCCTTTTAGGTGTCTTACCACCGAAGCTGATACTTTAGCTCCTTCGATAGCTGGGGCGCCTACATTCACTTTTCCGTCGTTGTCGATTAAAAGAACATTATCGAAGTCCATTTTGGCTCCTTCATTACCTTCTAATCTGTGGACGAAAATCTGCTGGTCTTTTTCAACTTTAAACTGTTGGCCTGCTATTTCTACAATTGCGTACATAACAAATTTTCTATTTATTTAACTTATTTTCGGACGACAAAAGTAGGGATTTAATTTAGAAAACAAGGGCTTAAACAGTTTTATTTGCAACTGAGGCCTTTTTTTTATTCATAAGGTAAACTCCAATCAAAATTACAGCCACCCAAATGAGGTTGTAAAGATCAAATTTTTCACCTGTAAATTGTCCAATAAAAACGGCCACAACAGGAATAAGATAAGTAACTCCTGTGGCAAAAATATGACTTGAAATAGACACTAATTTTGTAAAGATAAAAACTGCAAAAGCTGTACCTAAAACACTTAATACGATCAAATAACCCAAGGACGTTAATCCATCTGGATGATTCATGATTGGTGTAAAAGCGTCAGTATACAGTCCAATGGCCAAAGCAGGAAATGTAATAATAAAGAAAGATAACGAAGTGATAACCACTGGCGACACCGTATTCAATTTAAACTTAATCGTAGTTAAACTTACCCCATAACAAAACGTAGCAACCAACACAAAACTTGCATATAACAGGGTGCCACTCTCAAAGTCGAGTTGGACTTTTAATATTTGATACAAGCCAAATGCCCCCATGATTAAACCCGCTAACTGCGCCCTACTCGGTTTGCTCTTATAAATAACCACACCGATTAATACCACAAAAAAGGAGGTTCCCATATTCAAAATACCCGCTAAAGACGAGTTAATCTTGGTTTCGGCTAAGGTAAATAAGAGCGCCGGAATTAAATTTCCAGCCGTACCAGCAAGCAATAACCACCAAAACACCTCTGTTTTTAAGTACTTTAAATGACGCAAAGCGATTGGCATTAAGACGAGACCTGCAAAAAAAATGCGCAAAGAACCTACCTGATATGGCCCCATGACAGTTTCATCACCAACAGGCACCATGCTTTTCTTTATTAAAATAAAAGAGCTCCCCCAAATTAGAGAGAGCAAAATTAGAAGGATCCATGAACGTTTTTCGTTTGTCATTGCGCTGCGAATTTAAGGGCAATTATCCATTCTAATTTTTTTTTCAAAAGAATTAATTTTGGTCTGAATTAAATGAATATTATTTCTACTTTTATAATTCTGAATTTAAAACCAATAATATGCATATAGCGGTAGCAGGAAATATCGGATCCGGAAAAACTACTCTCACACAGTTACTAGCGAAACATTACGGCTGGGATACACATTATGAAGATGTGGAACAAAACCCTTACCTGAATGATTTCTATGAAGACATGCAACGTTGGTCTTTTAATTTGCAGATTTATTATTTGAATAGCCGTTTTACGCAAATTCAAGAAATAAAAACAACGTCTGAAAATGTGATTCAGGATCGTACGATTTATGAAGACGCTTATATTTTTGCACCGAACTTGCATTCAATGGGCTTAATGACGACACGTGATTTTGAAAATTACTTTTCATTATTCAACTTGTTGGAATCATTTATCTCGGCGCCAGATGTGTTGATATACTTAAAGGCAAGCGTTCCAACTTTGGTGAACCAAATTCAAAAAAGAGGACGAGATTATGAAGAAAGCATTCGATTGGATTATTTAAAGCGTTTGAACGAGCGCTATGATGCATGGATTTCTACTTACGATAAAGGGAAGTTGATTGTAATTGATGTGGATGGAAATAACTTCCATGAAAACGCGGATGATTTAGGCAAGATCATTCATTCAATTGACGCGGAGATTAACGGGTTATTTTAGAGGTCGGGCATTTCGAGGTTCTGAATGTCCTTAACGCTTTGGTTGTGAATATTAGATCGCTTCGCTCTTAGGTGTTCGTTCTTGATACTAGATAAAAAATGATTTATTGACCTTAAACACTCCTAT